>Ga0164242_10000099_pt1 | contig 100792 bp, 88 predicted proteins | sample OricomgcompostMG_FD_108783 | JGI IMG/M metagenome (GOLD analysis project Ga0164242, IMG submission 108783) | Miracle-Growth compost microbial communities from Emeryville, California, USA - Original compost - Miracle growth compost (MG) ...
GAATCACAGCAGGAACGGGCATCCAGAACCCCGTTTCCTGCCCCTCTTTCCAAAGAAGTGTCATCCTGAGCGAAGCTTCTCGCAGCCTCACCGCGAGAAGCGCAGTCGAAGGATCTGCGGTACGGGATGCTGGTCAAGCCAGCATCCCCACAAAGGAAGGCCTACGACCGCGTAAGGGTCCCGTTCACCAGCCGCATAATCCCCAGCGGATTGCCCCGCTTCAACTCCACGGGCAGCAGAGCATCCGGGCAATCCTGGAAGCATACCGGCCGCACGAACCGCTCAATTGCCTTCGTTCCCACCGAAGTCGTGCGCGAATCCGAAGTCGCTGGGTAAGGCCCGCCATGCACCATCGCATGGCAAACCTCCACTCCCGTCGGGTAGCCGTTGAATAGCACCCGGCCCACCTTTGTCTCCAGCACGCGAATCAACTCCGCCGCGCCGGCAATGTCCTCTTCCGTTCCGTGAATCGTCGCAGTCAGATGTCCGTGCAGCTTCTCGGCAGCCGCAACAAGATCATCCTTCTCTCCGTACTCGATCAGCAACGTCGTCGGGCCGAAGATCTCCTCTTCCAGTGCCTTGCTTGCAAGAAAATCCTTCAGGGCCACCTCGAAGACGGTCGCCGGGACCGCAGCGGCCTGCTGATCCGCGGTCTTTCCCTCTCCTGCTACCAGCTTCGCTTCGCCATGCTTTGTACGCTCTTCAACGGCTCCGCTGTACTTCGCTGCGATACCCAGAGTCAGCATGCCCTGATTCGCCAACGTATCCACACCCTCGCGAAGCTGTTGCCCAAAAGTTGCCATCTCTGACGCCGGCCCGAACACCAGCCCGGGTTTGGTGCAGAACTGGCCCGCCCCCAGCGTGAACGACCCCTGCAGCCCCTTCGCCAGAGCCTCCCGGCGCTCCTTCATCGCTCCCGGCAGAATAAACAACGGATTCGTGCTGCCCATCTCCGCATAGCAGGGGATAGGCTCCTCGCGCTCCGCGGCAAGACGCATCAGCGCCTTGCCTCCGTTCTGCGAACCTGTAAATGCAACCGCCTTGATGCCAGGATGCTTCACCAGCGCCACACCCACCTCAACCCCGGCATCGAACAGCAGCGAAAAAACTCCCGGAGGCAGACCGCTCTCCTTCACGGCTTTCTGGATCGCACGTCCCACCAGCTCGCTCGTCCCCGGATGCGCCGGATGCGCCTTCACCACCACCGGGCAGCCCGACGCCAACGCTGATGCCGTGTCTCCACCCGCAACGGAAAACGCCAACGGAAAGTTGCTCGCACCAAACACCGCCACCGGCCCCAGCGGCCTCAGCATCGAGCGAATGTCCGATCTGGGCAGAGGCTTGCGCTCCGGATCGGCCTCGTCGATGCGCGCATCGACCCACGATCCCTCTTCCACAACGTCCGCGAACAGTCTCAGCTGCCCGGTCGTCCTCCCCAGCTCGCCCTCCAGCCGTGGCAAAGGCAACCCCGTCTCCAGGTTCGCCCGCTCGACAATCGCCGCCTTCTGCTCTGCAATCGCATCCGCAACCCTGCGCAGGAACCCCGCACGCTCTTTGGCCGGCAGTGCCGAATAAGGAAAGAACGCGGCGCTCGCCAGAACTACCGCCTCCTCGATCTGCTCCTCCGTCGCCCCATGGAACACCGGCTCCATCTCCTTACCGGTCGCAGGGTTCACGCCGTGAAACGTCGTCTGTCCCGGCGTCGCCACGCTGCTCCCAATCAGGGAAAGCCCCGACAACGAAATCTCCACTCCTGGCATACTCAGGCTCCTTCACGTCCCGCTTCGAAAAAATTGCAATACGATCTGCGCATCGCGCAACCGGCAAACTGTCCCCACAAAAGGCGTGACCAGTGTAAATCAGCCGGAAACAACGATCACGCGCATACGCCGAATCCCGCGCCGCCGTTTCCTTTTTCACCTGATTCATGCAAACTCGATGCATGGTTCGTGTAGGCGTCGATGAAAATCTCTCTTCAGAGCTGTTGACGGACTTCCCCCCGGAAACAAAGATCGTTCGCATCCCTCGCAACTCCACCAGCGAACACGAAGTCGATTTCTGGATCCTTCCCTTCGCACGCAAGGATGCGGCCCAGACCTTCCAGCGCCTGCACGGCGTCAAGGTCGTCCAGGCCATGATGGCCGGCGTCGATTGGATCCTTCCCTGGCTTCCCAAAGACATCACACTCTGCGACGGCCGCGGAATCCACGACATCTCCACCTCCGAGTGGGTCCTTAGCGCCATCCTCGCCTCGCTCAAGCGCATCCACATCTATCGCGATATGCAGAACCGCCACGAGTGGGGAGGCCAGGCCGCCGTCCGCGACGGCTTCGTCAACGAAGGCGGCGCTCAGGTCGGCCAGTACCGCATCCTCGGCGAAGACCTCGCCGGAAAATCCGTGCTCATCGTCGGCTACGGCTCCATCGGCAGCGCCATCGAATCACGCCTCGCCCCCTTCGGCGTCTCCGTCCTGCGCATCGCACGCAGCGCCCGGCAGACCCCGCATGTCCACGCCGTCTCACAGCTCCATGAGCTTCTGCCGCAGGCCGACATCGTCGTCGCCATCGTGCCCTTCACGCCCGAAACCGACAAGCTCTTCGGCGCGCGCGAACTCAGCCTCATGAAACCCGGCTCTCTACTGGTCAACGCCGCCCGCGGCCCCGTCGTCGATACCGCAGCTCTGCTCGATGCCCTCAACCAGCACAGAATTCGCGCTGCGCTCGACGTCACCGATCCCGAACCGCTCCCGCACGATCACCCCCTCTGGTCCGCCCCCAATTGCCTCATCACACCGCACGTCGCCGGCTCCACGCCCCTGTTCATCCACCGGGCCTTCCGCTTCGGCTCCGCGCAACTCCGTCGCTATATCGCCGGCGAGCCGCTCGAAAACGTCGTCACCTCCGCCGGCTACTAGCAGGCAGAGCAAAGGCCGCACCAGGCACTTCTGGCGCGGCCTTCCTTTGACCTCAAACCATCGCGGCGAAATCCGGAATACTACATGCGGCGAACACGCGGCATCCGGGGAAGGTCTTCGTCGAACTCGCCTTCCTCCTCTTCTTCCTCATCCTCGTCCCCATCGTCGTAGTAGCCGTCGTCTTCGTCTTCCTCTTCGTCTTCTTCCTCGTCGTCTTCTAGCTCTTCATCCTCGTCGTCATCGTCTTCTTCATCTTCATCGTCGTCTTCGAACTCTTCTTCTTCGTCGTCGTCCTCGTACTCGTCGTCGTCCTCGTCATCTTCCTCAAGGTCCTCGTCATCATCATCCACACTGCGTGCGGCTGCGAAGATCTCCTCGAAGGACAACGGTTCAAGTGAAGCAAAGCTGCTTGGATCAATGGGGCGAAATGATTCGATGGTTTCTATCGTTATGGGCTCGATGGCCATAAACTTCTCTCCTGTTCGCACTATTGTATTGGGGTAGGATGCACGGAACGACAAAAGGTAATCGCGAAATTTAACGAATTCCAGTTCCGCCGGCGAAGAAAGTTAGAAGACAACGCGCACGTCCCGGCCCGTCATCGCGGCAATCCCGCAACACACCGCAACCCCGCCTGTTGCAAAACAGGTCAGATGGCTCAATCCGATTCACTTTGGACGAAGAAGTAAGGGTACTTCGGAGCCACGGATGATCCATCTGCCCCAGAGATGCCGTAAGCTGTTTGTCCTCCTCGGCACCCTCCTGGCGCTCTGCACATCCGTCTGCCGCTCCCAGGCCCCCGACCCTCCCCAAACCATCGCAGAAGCTCTGCACCAGATGTCAGACCTCGCCGGAATCATCTTCGTCGGCGAAGTCACCGCCATTCGCCAAAAAGCCGGTCAGCAGGGGGCCTCCGGAATCGTAGAGATCGACTTCCGCGTCGACCAGGCCGTGCGAGGCTGTACCGCAGGCGCCACGTATACCCTGCGCGAGTGGGCCGGTCTGTGGCAGGCCGGCGATCAGCGCTACCGCACAGGGCAGCGTCTCCTCATGATGCTCCATGCCCCAGGGCCGGCCGGAATCTCGTCTCCCGTCAACGGAATGAACGGCGCCATCCCCGTCGTACCTGCCGCTTCCAGCTCTCCAATGCGTGCAACCGCCGACGCAGCCACACCGTCGCCCGTCGCCGATACCCCCGAGCCTGTCGCCGATCTCCGATGGATCGCCGCACAGCTCGCCCGACCCGCCCCTTTCACCGCCTCCGCAAATCAGGTCACAGCACAGTCGCTCTCCAGCACCCTCTCGGCTGAAACCCTTCAGGCAGCCCAGCAGACGCCACTCCCGGCTGTCGTCCAGATGCTCAGCTCCTGGCAGCAGGCCGCCCCATGATGCGCCTCGCCACCCTCAGGCGCGCAATCCTCACCTTGCTCTGCAGCTTGCCTGCAACCGCCTTCGCCAGCGGGCCGCGTTGGGCCACCGGTGCTCCCTACTACGCTACCGAAGGCAAGCCTATCGTCTGGTACACCTCCAGCCCGCAATACTTCACCGATCCAGGCGACCTCAGCCCTTACGTCAATCACGACGCCGCCGACGCCATCGTCAAGGCAGCCGCCTCCGTCTGGACCGTTCCTGTCGCCAACTTCAACCTTCTCTATGGCGGTACCCTGGCCGAGCACGTCAGCCTCGCCAACGTCTATCCCACCAGCACCGGCATCGTCTTCCCCGCCGATATCCAAAGCACCAGTTATCTCACCCGCCAGATCGCCGTCCTCTATGACTCCGACGGAGCCATCACCGACCTCCTGCTCGGCGCGGGCGCCAGCTCCCCTTCCAGCTGCCGCCAGAACGCCGTCACCGAAAGCGTCGACTCCATCTCCAGCGCCGGAAAGATCCAGCACGCCATCCTTGTCCTCAACGGGCGCTGCACCAGCCCCGCGCCCGAGCAGCAGCTTCAGCTCCAGTACCAGCTCATGCGCGCCTTCGGACGCATCATCGGCCTCAGCTGGTCGCAGACCAACGACAACGTCTTCACCGGAACTCCCACTCCCAATCTGCAACAGGCCCTGCACTGGCCCATCATGCATCCCATCGATATACTCTGCGGCCTTTACACCTACCAGTGCCTGCCCCAGCCATTCACGCTTCGAGACGACGATATCTCCGGACTCGCCCTGCTCTACCCAGTTGGCATTCCAGCCGCCTCTGTCCCCGGAAAGACCGACTCCCTCGCTCGCGCCAATCGCATCTTCGGCACCATCTCCTTCCCCAATGGCCAGGGCATGCAGGGAGTCAATGTCGTCATCCACCGCCTCGAACCCTCCTGGAGCATCCCCGAGGATTGGGAGGATACCTCCGCCGTATCCGGCATGCTCTTCCGTCGCCGCAGTTCCACGGCCCTCAACACCATCGCGCCTTCGCCTCTCACCAATATGGGTGGCTCATCCGCCAGCCTCGAGGGCGCTTACGATATCTTCCGGACTCCTCTCAAAGGCACAGAGCCCTGGCAGAATCTCATCCTCTCCACCCAGCCCATCAACCCGCTCTACATCGGGCCTTATGCCGTCGGCCCCTACGACTCCACGACCGTCACTCCCTCCGGCAGCTCCATGCAGCAAAGCCGGCTGGTCAATAGCCCCTACGCCCAGGGAAAGATCGACTTCCCCATCGCAGACGCCGCCTCCGGCTGCCAGACCTCCCAGGACGGCACAGAATCCTCCCCCGCCGCCGTCCCCTCTACCGGATGGTGGAGCGGCAATCTATGTAGCTACGGGCATACCGCATGGTCTTCGCTCTCTGTCCGCGCAGGACGCACCCTCACCGTCGAAGTCTCCGCTCTTAACGAGACTTCCGCACTCACCACAACCAAGATGCGACCAGTCATCGGCGTATGGACCTCCACCGATGCCATCGGAAGCAAGCCATCCATCGCCTACACCCCCGATGCCTTCAACGGCTCGCTCAGCGGGCTGACCACCCTTCCCGTCCAGATCACCCAGGACCAGCAGCTTCGTCTCGCCATCCTCGACCAGCGCGGCGACGGCCGTCCCGACTACAACTACCAGGCTCATATCCTCTACGCCGACTCCGTATCTCCATCGACCGTTCCCTCCAAAGGGGCCCCCATCACCATCTCCGGCATGGGATTTCGTAACGGCAACACCGTCATCGTCAACGGGACTCCCGCCACCATCACGGGCCTCACGGCAAACACCATTACGGCTGTCGCTCCTCCCCTCCATCTCAGCGCCGCCGCTACAGTCGATATCACCGTTCGCGATCTCATCTCCAATGCCTCCACGACCATGACCTCCGCTCTCGCGTATCAGGCCCCTCAGCCCGAACTCGACCTCATCTCCGCTCCCTCCGGCTCCATCGTCGCGCTGTTACCCGCCTCCACTCCACTCGTCCTCAAGGCTGTCGCCGCCGATGGAACCACCCCGCTGCCCGGAGTTGCAGTCGCACTCTCCTCCGGCTCCGGTCAGCTTCGCTTTGAAGCCTGCGGCGCTACAACCTGCTCCCTCACCACCGACGCCTCCGGACACATCAGCACCGCAGTCACCCCCCTCGCAACCGGCGCCATCACCATCACGGCAACCAGCAGCATCGGATCGGTCACCTCCACCTTCACCGCCATCCCCCGCATCCAGACCGCGACTGCTCTCAACCCGCAGCTCTTCCTCTCGGAAAATGCCGTTCTCACCTGGAACCCCCAGGTCTCGCTCACCGACAACGGAGCCGCAACCGCCGGCGTTCCCGTCCACTGGAACGTTCTCTCCGGACCCATCTCGTTCCATCCCGTGCAATCGCTCGCCAACGATCAATCCATCGCCCAGACCAGCGCCACCGCAGGACCACTCACCGGCGCCACTCACGCCTCCGCCTCTGCCTGCGCCTGGTCCACCGTCTGCACTGCCTTTACCGTCGATGGCGTCAGCGACGCACAGCTTCAGCTCGCTGCCGCCAACGGAACCAGTCAGTCCATCCCGGCATTGGCCAACTACACCCCTGTGGTCCTCCGTATCACCGACCCGTATGGCCACCCCGTCGCTGGAGCCGCGGTCACAATCCACCAGGCCACCGCGCCATCTCTTCCTCCCTGCCCCGCCCAGGGAAGATGCCCCATCTCACCCGTCTACCAGACGCTCTCGACCACCCTTCTCTCCGGCATCGACGGAACCATCTCCTTTGCTCCCCTGCAACAGGCGGGAGGTGCAGCCGTCACTCATCTCGCTGCATCCACCGGCACCGCCGGATTTCTCGCATTCGACCTCAGCCAGCAGCCCTGATCCATCTACCTCGCCTCCGTATCCATCCCCTGACAGGCAATCCGGTACATTGGTAGAACTGCGCCACTATCCTTTTGGACAAATTCCCCATAAGGCGTTCTTTTCTCAATCGATTCGACCCAGCCGGGAGCAATGCTCCGCGTCCTTTCCGCTCACTCCTGCATCACAATTAACAACTGAGAAGCCAGAGACAAACACAAAGGAGCCAGGAAAATGGCGGCTGGCAACACTGTACGGAAACGCGTGGTCATCATCGGAGGGGGCTTCGCAGGCATCAACGCAGCGATAGGACTCGCAAAGCTGCCTGTCGATATCACCCTCGTCGACCGCAAAAATCACCACACCTTTCAGCCTCTTCTCTACCAGGTGGCCCTCGCCGTTCTCTCCCCGGCAGAAATTGCGCAGCCCATCCGGTCCATCCTCCGCGAGCACCAGAACATCGAGGTCCTGATGGATGAGGCCGTCGGCTTTCAGCTCCCCGAAAAGCGCGTGCAGCTAAAAACCGGCGCCCTGCTCGAATACGACTACCTGATCCTCGCCACCGGCTCGACCCACTCCTACTTCGGACACGACGACTGGGCCAAAATCGCGCCCGGTCTCAAAACCGTCGAAGACGCCACCGAGATCCGGCGCCGAGTTCTCCTCGCCTTTGAGTTTGCCGAACGCCAGATGCAGGAGGCCGGCGTTCATCCCCCTCTCAAGTTCATCATCATCGGCGGCGGCCCCACCGGAGTAGAGCTTGCAGGGGCCATCAGCGATATCGCACGCCTCTACATGACAAGCGATTTTCGTCACATCAACCCCGCATCCGCCCAGGTCGAGATCCTCGAAGGCTCTCCAAACATCCTCGCCGCCTATCCTCCCGACCTTCAGAAGAGCGCCATCGAACAGCTTGCTCATCTCGGCGTCACCATCCGCACCAACGCACATGTCACGGATGTACAGCCCGGCTACGTCATGGTCGGAGATGAACGCATCGAGTCCACCGTCACCCTCTGGGCAGCCGGCGTCCAGGCCTCTCCCCTCGGCAAAATGCTGGGTGTCCCTCTGGACCGCCGCGGATGCGTCATCGTAGACCAGTTCCTCAATCCGCCCGGCCACCCGGAGGTCTTCATATGCGGCGATCTCGCCCATGTGGAGGAGAACGGCCATCAGGTTCCCGGCGTCGCACAGCCCGCCATGCAGATGGGCGCCTACGCCTCCAGGCGAATCGCACGCCTCGTCGCGCGCGACCACGGCAGCGACGGCACCGGACTCAATGAGCCCTTCCACTACTTCGACAAGGGTGATATGGCCACCATCGGACGCAAGGCCGCGGTCGCCAATATCAAGTGGCCCTTCAAAGGCCACTGGAGCGGTCTGCCCGCCTGGATGGTCTGGCTGCTCATCCACATCTTCTTCCTGATCGGCTTCCGTAACCGGCTCGCCGTCTTCCGGCAGTGGGCCTGGACCTATCTCACCTTCCGCGACGGCGCCCGCCTCATCACCGGCTCGCAGGACCTTCCCGGCTGGGATTCCGACTACGGAATCGAACGCGAAGCCGCAATCCAGCATCCTGTCGCCAGATAGGCAAGGACCGCAGTTCCGGCTGTCAAGCCATGCCCGCGCTAACCTTCACATTCCAAAACACATAGTGCTGCCGATCAATTCGGCAGCACTATGTAAACTTAAGATATGCAATACAAGGACGAAGCCCCGGCCATCCCGTCTTATGGGAAATTTCGCATAACCTATTTGTTTTGAAGACTATAGGAGCTTAGTCCAGACCTAAATCCTTTATAAACAAGACTTTGCGCCAAAAAGGCGGGGGGCCACGCAATTCCTATGCCGTAAAGCTGGAACCGCAGCCGCAGCTCTTCGTCGAGTTGGGGTTGATGAAGTTGAACCCTTGCCGCATCAGCGTCTCCTCGAAATCCAGCACCATCCCGGCCAGGTAAAGAAAACTCTTCGGATCGACAAAGAGCCGGACAGGCTTACCGCCCGTCGGGTCGCCCGGAGTCTCAATACCTTCCCCGAAGACGAAGACCCGGTCGCGCTCGCGAGGCTGCGAATCGAACCGTATGGAATAGCTGAGGCCCGAGCATCCGCCGCCCATCACGCCCAGCCGCAGGCCGCCCTGCTCCGGCGAGACACCTTCCTTCGCCAGCGCGACACGTATGCGCTTCAGCGCGTTCTTGGTGATCTCAACCGCGGCCTTTGCACGAGGCTGCTGGCCCTCGGCCGTCAGCAGCGTCATCCCCGCTAACGGGTCCTTCGGCTGATCAGGAGCCGCCGCACGGGCGTCCTGCGACGTGGTCGGTTGAATCGAAACCATGGACATATCGAAACCTCACCTGGGCCTGCTGTACAGCAAATCAGACAGAGCAGAAACCATGCTCGTTCACGAAAACCTGCTAAATACGTGCACGAAGGATCTGTTAAATATCTGATGATGTAAAAAGCACCCCGGACTCGCACAACATCAGCGAGGCGCGGGGCGCAATCTCTGCACGGACAAAATTTAGTGAGCTGCCGCTGTCGCCGATTCTGTCTCGGCAACATTGTTCTTCTTCTTCCAGTCGCCGATCGCTGCCCGGATCGCGTCCTCGGCCAGAACCGAGCAGTGAATCTTCACCGGAGGAAGCGCAAGCTCCTTGACGATGTCGGTGTTCGAAATCGCCATCGCCTCAGCGACCGTCTTGCCCTTCACCCACTCGGTGGCCAGCGAGCTCGATGCAATCGCAGATCCGCAACCGAAGGTCTTGAACTTCGCGTCCTCGATCACCTGGGTCTCGGGATTGACCTTAATCTGCAGACGCATCACGTCGCCGCACTCCGGAGCGCCGACCAGACCGGTGCCGACTTCCTGAGAGCCCTTGTCCAGCGTGCCGACGTTCCGCGGATTATTGTAATGATCTACAACCTTGTCGCTATATGCCATAGGAAACCCCTTGTTCTATAGATGATAACTCTTATCGTTCTGGTGCGCCATCTTTTGAGACTTCCGCTAACCTTCCTCGAATCAGCCGCCTGAACGGAGCATTGGAGTAAGCTGGCTGCTACAGTCGCCGCCTGGGAGAAACAATGGCTCCAAAAGAGATCCCGATTCACAACCGAACCCCCGGAGTCTTTGTCCAGGAAGTTCCCACCCGCTCCGTCTCAATCAGCGCAGCCGACCAGGGAGCGGCAGCGTTTGTCGGTCCGACCCTGAAGGGACCTTCGGACGGAACTCCCATCCCCGTCACCAGTCTGGCCGAGTTCGTGGCCGTCTACGGGGATCTCTGGGACCTCACATCTGCAGGCCGACCGGTGCGGAATTACGTGGCCCTCTCCGCCAAGGCATTCTTCGAAAACGGCGGCCACAAGCTCTATGTCACTCGTCCGCAGAACCCCGCGAGCAGCGATCCCGCCTCTCTTACCCTCGACAGCTACTCTCAGGCTCTTGCCCGCCTCGAGACGATTACCGACGTCTCGGTAGTGGCCGCTCCGGGTTGCAGCCTGGCGGCGCGTCAGGCAAACGATGGGGTCGCACCCATTCACGCCGCGCTGATCGCGCACGTCAGCCGTCCTCAGGCATACCGTTTTGCCCTGTTGGACCCGCCGCAAAGCTCCTCCATCTCCGCGCTCCAGACGCTGCGCTCGCAGATCGACTCCAGCTACGCCGCCCTCTACTGCCCCTGGCTGGTGATCAGTAACCCTTTACCCGATGCGATCTCGCGCCCGGAACTCTCGGTCCCACCTTCGGGATTCCTCGCCGGGATCTACATGCGAATGGACCTCAATCAAGGCCCCTTCAAGGCTCCTGCGAACGAGGCTGTCAACGGCGTAATCGGAGTTGAATCCATATGGACGACAGCCGAGACCGAGACTCTCAATCAGGCGGGCGTCAACACAATCCGCTCCTTCCCGGGACGAGGCATTCTAGTCTGGGGAGCGCGTACTGCCTCCTCCGATGCCGAGTGGAAGTACATCAACGTTCGCCGCTACATCCTTTATCTTGAGCGCTCGATCGACGTGGGTACGCAGTGGGCCGTCTTCGAGCCCAACAGCGAGACGCTCTGGAAAGCCGTGCAGATTGCGATCAGCAACTTCCTGATGAACGAGTGGCGCAAAGGCGCTCTGTCGGGCTCCAAACCCGAGCAGGCCTTCTTCGTGAGGTGCGACCGCACAACGATGACACAGAACGACCTTGATAACGGCCGTCTTGTGTGTCTGGTCGGCGTAGCGTTGCTGAGGCCGGCTGAGTTTTTGATCTTTCGGCTCGCCCAGAGAACCGCACACAATACCGGCTGATCTCAGCGCGTGGCGTTGTCCGCCGTATCTTCGTCCGGCTCGGGACCATAAGTGGGATACGGCAGCGGCTCATCGCTTGTCGCCATCGTGTGCAGCGTCGCAAGATCGGCTTGAAGCACCTTCCATGTTCCGGGCTTGGATCGGGTGGCGAATTCGACGTTCATGTCGGAGTAATAGGCGAGGATGTCTTCCTTGATTCCAGGAGGGATCGCCTGACCGGGTTTTGCTGCGAGCCTGTGGACCAGCCGGCAATACGTGGCGTCGGTCAGAGGATAGCCTCCCGGACGCACCATGCTCCCGGTGTCCAGATCTCGATTTCTGAGAGGGTGCCTTGGATCGGAGGAACCACGCGGCACTGTCTGCTCAGCATCGAGCTTCGCCGGCAGCGGGTCGCTGGGCGGAGGCTGGGAGTGTACATCCCCACTCGCCGCCTCTTTGGCCGAGGGACGCGTTGCCGGTGGAGGTGTGAAGCGGCGGATAGCGAAGTTCAGCGCATCTGTGGAGCGCAGCACAGACTTCATGTACTCCCGATCCGTGTCGATGGTCGGTCCCTTGACTGCGGCAAGCTTCAGCGGCCCGATCTTGGGCAGCACGAGGAGCAAAGCCGCCAGAGAGTAGGTCCCGATACCTGGCTTGTGCCGGTAGGCCTCCCAGTTGTTCTTCTTCGCAACGGCCGTAATCTCCGACGTGAGCTTCTGCAGCTCAGGAGAGTCGACCACGGGAGGCTCACTATGACGATGCAGAAGGGTAACAGCATAGCCAATCCGAGGGATAAACCGGCTGACAGCGAAGCGGTAGCCCTTGACGTTGACGCGACGGCCGCGGCCCGTCGAAAAATCTTCAGCCAGCCCGTAGGTCTGGTAGAAGGCCAGCTCAAGCTGCCGTTGAGGCACATGGAGGCCAACGTGTCGAAGATACTGAACCGGGGCGAAGTGTCCGCGGGAGATCTCATTCACGTCGAAGGCAAACTCCGTACGTACGTGCTGAGATTCTCCCTGCGCGTAGTTGACGGAGCGACCATACCGCTTTCCCAGCTTCGGAAACTCGATCGGAACCGCGAGATTGGTGGCATAGGCATGACCGATGCTGTCGCCAATATAGTGCGAGAGAGCGCCGATCGCAAAAGCCAGCTCATCCGCATTGCCGGCATTCCGGAAGAGATTGACGACAAAATCGCCGGAGCGAACGTAATGTGTCAGGTCAGAGAAGAACGAGTCGCCAAATGGGTAATACCCGATGTCCTGGATGACGCAGCCGCCGTAGGCATATGCGCGCGCATGTTCGATCTCGGCGTCGGTAAGAGTCGGATAGCGGCTCTTGAGCAGAGGAACGATGGAAGCGTCCCACGTGAGGTCGATCAGCTGCTCATGCGTCAGCAGAGAGTAGCCAACCGCGGGAGGAACAGCAAACAGACAAAGGACAAAAACAGCCGTAAGGAGCCGGAAGATTCGCATTCGTAACGCCGCTGACTGACAAGCAGCTAACCTTGCTGGATGTTCTGATTGGGCGCGGGGTTGCCATCTGAATGCCACAACCAGTTTCCCGGCACGCAATCGCGGCGTGTGAGGAGGGCAACACGATCGAGAACTCCCTCAACTCGGCAGATTTCTCTATCCCTGCGAAAAAAGGGCTGGGGACGCATGACGCATCGGCCCAGCCACAATTTTGTAGTCCTCGAAATTTCCTTAGTGAGCGGCCCACTCGATCTTCGAGAGGTCGATGCCTTCCTTGACCATCTCGTAGAGGGGGCTCAGCTCGCGGAGCTTCTTGACCACGTCGATAATTTTATCGGCGACATAGTCAACCTCTGCCTTGGTGTTGAAGCGTCCCAGGCCGAAGCGGATGGAGCTGTGCGCAACATCATCTCCCAGGCCGAGCGCTTTAAGGACATAGCTGGGCTCAAGCGTCGCCGAGGTGCAGGCCGAGCCTGACGAGACAGCAATGTCGTTGATTCCCATCAACAGGCTTTCGCCTTCCACGTAGACGAAGCTCATGTTCAGGTTGCCGGGCAGATGGTGTTCCATGTTGCCATTGACGTGAACGTAGTCCAGGGCGCTCTCAAGCTTGTGCTTGAGGTAATCGCGCAGTTCAGCCTCGCGCTTGCCCTCGGCCTCCATCTCCTTCATGGCGATCTCGCACGCCGCGCCCAGGCCGACGATACCAGGCACGTTCAGGGTGCCGGAACGCATGCCGCGCTCGTGGCCGCCGCCGTTGATCTGCTCGGCGATCTGGACGCGAGGATTGCGGCGACGAACGTAGAGAGCGCCGACTCCCTTGGGGCCGTACACCTTATGACCGGAGAGACTCAATACGTCGATGTTGTCCTTCTGGACGTCGACTGGAATCTTGCCAACAGCCTGCACGGCGTCGGTGTGGAAGAGGACTCCCTTTTCGTGACACAGGGCACCGATCTCACGGACGGGCTGGATGACGCCGATCTCGTTGTTCGCATACATGATGGACACAAGAATGGTCTTGTCATCCATGGCGCGCTTGAGATCTTCGAGATCGATGAGGCCGTCTGCTCCCACCGGAAGGTAGGTCACGCGGTAGCCCATCTTTTCGAGCTTCTTGCAGGTGTCGAGAACAGCCTTATGCTCGGTCACCTGGGTAATGATGTGGTTGCCGCGCTCGCGGTACATCTCCGCGATGCCCTTAAGGGCGAGGTTGTTGGATTCGGTCGCGCCGGAGGTGAAGATGATCTCCTTCGCGGTGGCCCCAATGAGCTTGGCGATCTGCTCACGCGCCTTCTCCACAGCCTTCTCGGCCTCCCAGCCGAAGCTGTGATTCCGGCTGGCGGCGTTTCCGAAGATTCCGGTCAAATAAGGCATCATCGCTTCCAGAACCCGCGGGTCCAGAGGGGTTGTGGCGTGATTGTCCATATAGATCGGAAGGCGGACGCCCTCCGGCAGAGGCTGTGATGACTCTGCGATGACAACTCCGGTTCCATTGGTGCTCATAGCGTTCCCACTCCTGACTTTCTTTCGAACTTGTTGTGCTGCGAAACTTCGTTGCGCCTAAAGCGCGATCGATACCAGGCCGCCACCGACCGCATTGGCGCTGCCCCGTTCGGCCTCGCCCGTCTCGACCAGGTCTGCAATATAGATGCCGCTAAGAAGGTCCTTGATGCTGTCGTTCACCTTTCGAAGCGGTTCCTTGATGGTGCAAGTGCTGGTAAGGTCGCAGGCGCCATGGATGGTAATGCAACTGGTGATAAATAGAGGCCCGTCAATGGTCCGGATAACCTCGAAGGCTGAGATCTCACTCGCAGGACGCGCCAGAGCATATCCGCCGTTGGTTCCGGCGTGCGAGATCAGCAGTCCACCTTTGGCCAGGGTTTGCAGTATCTTGGCCAGCAGTTGTGGAGGTATGTGATAAGCCTCCGCGATGTCCTTGGCGCTGTGCGCAGAGCCGCTCTTCTGCTCGGCCAGATACTTCAGGGCCATCAGACCGTAATCCGCTTTTTTGGTTAGCCGCAGCATCTGAGCCTGATCGCGCCGCCCGGAGAGTCATCTGCCTGAAAACTCCTCGCAACGTAACGCGGACTGTAGGTAGTGTACGTCTCTGGCACGAGCCGTCGCAAGGCATTCGCCCATGCGCGGGGGCTCGCCGTGTGCTGGGGAATGAGCCGAAATTCACGATTTTCTGTTTTAGAGCGGGTTGACAACCCGCACGGGTACGGGCAGAATCCAACCAACTTATCCTAATTTCCACTTCTTCGATTCATGAACACCGAGTGCAAACATCCCGTTGTGAAGATTGTCTCCAGAGATGAAGACGCAGAGTTCGTCGAATGTCAGGCCTGCGGAGAGATCTTTGATTCCAGTGAATTTAGCGACATGGCAATCGAAGAGGAGGTCGAGGCTGAAGCCGAGGAAGAGCTTTAGGCCGCCGCAGGATTTGCGTTGATTCTGCGAAAGACGATCCAGGCATATTGCGCCGCCGAGACCGGAGCCAGCACCGCAATGACCCGTAGCAGGCCGCCAGCCATTGTGTTGAGCCAGGCTGCAGGCCAGAGCCGCTCCAGCAGCACGGATACGACGCCGACAATCTGAATCAGAGTATTGCATTTCCCAAGTGCGCTGGGCCGAAAGTCCCGCAGGGTGCCGGTGGCAAACAGAAGTGTCGAGATCAGCAGAATTCCGAGGTCGCGGCTGAAGACCAGGACCGTCACATACCTGGGAATCAGGGTGGCGTGCGTAAGCACGACGAAGAGAGTGCTGAGCAGCAGCTTATCGGCGATCGGATCCATGTATTGCCCAAGGGTCGTTCTCTGGCTAAGCCATCGAGCCAGCAGACCATCCAGACCATCCGTAAGCCCGGCAACAAGAAAGAGCGCAAACGCGACCGGATAGTTATTGTCCAGGATCTCGATGACGAGAAACGGGAGAATGAACAATCGCAACAGAGTAAGCAGATTGGGTGCAGCTCGAAGTTGGGCGAGAAAGGGCACGGTCGCTGAGATTAGATAATCGTAAATGAAAGCGCGGCGCGTGACCGGCCCGGAAGCACCGTTCCTCGTACAAGTTTGCTCTGAACGACGGTTTGCCAGTAGACTGGAGACACAACGCAGGCGCGTAGCTCAGTTGGTTAGAGCGCTACCTTGACACGGTAGAGGTCGTTGGTTCGAATCCAATCGTGCCTACCATTCCTTCCCTAATACAGTCCCTATCCTTTTTGCTAGTCCTCATTCACCAGCGCTCCAGCATGGCCTTAGATACAAAAAGGATCCTAGAATCCCCCGAGTGGGGAGTTTGCCTCGTTGATAAATATCTCTACTCTCATTGCTAAACCATTGAGGATTAGCAATGTACAGTCTGAAGTCCATGCGGCGCGTGAGAACGTGCGCCATGATGGTCATGTTCACTTCCATGCTTCTGGCAGGCATGGGGTGCGCGAACATGTCTCTTACGGCCATCGATATAACTCCAAGCTCTGACACTCAGATTCTCAACAGGATCGGAGAAAAGGCGCAGTTTACGGCGATCGGAACATACACGGGCGGTAAACACCTGCCGCGTACCGAAGACCTCACCCAGCAGGTGACCTGGGCCTCAAGCGATACGTCCGTGGCGACAGTAGACGCCGGAGGTGCTGTCACCGCTGTCGGCTCAGGGACGGCCTTGATCACTGCAAGCACGAAGGGCGGCTTAGGGGTTGTTCAGGGCACTTCCAATGTCAAGGTCACTCTTGCGCAAAGGACGTTGGTTTCGCTGGCGATTATCCCGTCCGATCAGAAGCTCGTCTGGGTAGGGGAGACAGCACAATTTCTCGCAATCGGCACGTACAGCAGCGGTTCACCTCTTACTCAAGATTTGACGAACCAGGTTAATTGGAGATCCAGCGATGTACACGTGGCTCGAATCGACTCCTCCGGGTTAGCCACTGGCGGTGGAAATGGTGACCCTAACGCTCCCACCACGATCTCGGCTGTTGCTATGGCCGCGGATGGATCGGTGATCACAGCGACGGCCACTGTGAGAGCCAGGCCTTAGGCGGACCAATACCATTGCCGACTATGGCTGTCTATAAGGTCGGAACAGGTAGTGGCACCGTGACAGGAACTTTTGTCGATGCGATCACCGGTGTAATGTCACCGGTCGTCATCAATTGCGGCTCCGGAGGTTCATGCAGCGCAAGTGCAGCGCCAGGAAGCCAGTTCACATTACTGGAACAGGCGGCAGATGGCTCGACATTCGATGGCTGGTCCGGCGATTGCAAAGTGGTGTTCGATCCTGCGGGTCCACAGTGCGTCATCGTGATGAACAACAACACCACAGTAGGCGCCATCTTTGACAAGAAAACTCCCTAGCGTATCAATAGCAACTCCGGTCCCAGTGCAAGTCAGATCCTGCATTGGGGCCGACGCTGCAGACCGCCACATGAGCAAATCCAATGTCGGTGGCTGTCTGATGCGCCCTGGGCCAGATGCGGCGAAAATCAGTCACCGCCTTCAGGCAGACGTAGCCGGACGACAACTTCCCATGTTGCTCCGGAGTAGTTGATCTCGAATGCGTGCAGGACGGTCCGGCCATCGGAGACAAGCTCTACAAGATGTCTGGCGACCTCAGACCTGGTGTCCTCACCTTGCTCATGCTCGGGAGCTGCTGAAATACCCATAAGAATTCCTCCGAGTGGCAGCACCTGTTCCAGCTGAGAACTCGTCTTTAACCCTGCCTGTCAGACGTTGGTCGCCTTCCGAGGGGGAGCCGTTCATCTCTGCATTTTGAGATGCTCCGCTCCATCCTGGGGACTAACCCTAGTGCGACATTCGATGGAAGATCCGTCAGCTATCCGATGAGATGACCCGTTTGCTTGTTTTAGGGCTTGGCGACCATCAGGAAAGATCGAAGAACCTCAGCGACACTCCAGGCCTGGGCCATGCAGCCCCGCGGCGTAAAGGGTACTTCGGCATCGAAGATCTCGCTGATCGTGCCAATGCCATCCTCGTTCAGGTGGTACTCGAATCCTTTCAGAAATTCCTTAACCGATGCGGTGTCTGAAGGGTAGGCTCGAAGCCATGCGGTGCAGAACGGCCCGATGAGCCACGCCCAGACTGTTCCCTGGTGATAGGCTGCATCGCGGGCGCGCAGATCGCCATCGTAGTTCGGGTGGTAGTCCTCGCTGTGTCGCGAAAGCGATCGAAGACCGACCGGGGTGAGAAGCTCTCTCTTAACCACCTCGAGCACCGGTTTCCATCTCTCTTCCATGAGCACGGGATATTTCAGTGCGAGGGCGATCACCTGATTGGGGCGAATGGATGCGTCGTCTGAGGAACCCAGCAGCTGCCCATCCTTCTCTGTCGGAGAATCGATGACATCGTAGAGGCACCCCTCCTTCTCATTCCAGAAGCGCCTCTGGAAGCTCTCGTAGGCACGGTTGGCCTGCGCTCTGAATCGTTCTGCATCGTCATCTCCGGCATTCATCCGATCCATCCATTCGGTGCAGAGCCGAAGAGCGTTATACCAGAGCGCGTTAATTTCGACGGCTTTGCCTCGACGGGGCGTAACGACCCAGCCGTCCACCTTGGCATCCATCCAGGTCAACTGATAGCCCACCGCTCCCTGACGGAGGAGGCCATCGGAGGGATCGACGCCGATGCCGAAGTCCGTCCCGCGCAGATGCCACTCGATAATGTCGATGAGCTTAGGCAGCAAAAACTCCAGCATCTGCAGATCGCCGGTCGTTTCCATATAACGGTCGACGGCATGGAAGAGCCACAGCGTGGCATCAGCCGTGTGATAGAGCCCGGAGGTCTTTCCCTCGGGAAAGAGGTTAGGAATGAGCCCGTGACGAATGTAGTTGGCGAAACTGCGCAGGATGTACTCTGCCTCGCGCCAACGGCCGGTGCATAGCGTCAGGCCATCCAGCGAGATCATGGTGTCGCGTCCCCAGTCTGTAAACCAGTGATACCCGGCGATCACACTGCGGACCTCGTCGCCTACAGCATGCGCGCGTACCTGGTCGGCTGTTCTCCCTACGGGGGTGATCAGAAACTGATCTGCGGCAAGCACCAGTTCCGCGGCGAAACTCTCCTGTGCTGCCCTGGGCGCCGTTTGCAGCAGCCTGCGTCGCCGCTCCTGTTCCGCAACAAGGGCCTCCTTGGCGGTCAGCGCTTCGATCCGTTCCCAATCCTCAACGGAGAGGGCCATGGATGCATCAGAACCCGCATCAAGCTCCGCTGAGAAGATGCCCGGCGACCAGAGATTTCCTCTCCAGTCGTACCCGCGGCTCTGCTCAATGCGGTAGCGCAGGTTCGTGAACTGTGCAGTATCCATGCGGAAGCCGGCCCTGTCTCCCTCCCAGAGGAGCCGAAGCCGCGGAAGATCGTCGCTCACATAAAGCTCAAAGCCTGGCCCTGCGGCACCAAAGCGGTAGTGCTGGTGTGGCGGGCCGTCAAGAGAGCCTTCATGCGGTCTTACGTGCAGAGCCGGCTGCAACTCCAGCCGGCCCTGTCCTTCAAGAAGTTTGTAGGTTAGATAGGTGGTGTTTTGGGCATGGACCATCGTGACGCGTTTCTCCAGCACAGCGTCCCCCATCCGATAGCGCCACACGGGAAGTCCCATTTCGAGGCGGAACTCTTCGAGCGAGGGAAGGGTTGGGTCAGTGGACGGTACAACGGGATCTTCCGTAGGCGACTTCGAGTGCGTATGCTCCGGGACAAGGTCCTCGCAGTCCAGAGCGAACTCTTTGCCTTCTCCATAAAATCTCTCTCGCAGGTCGTTCACCATCATCGTGCGTCCGTGCGGAGCGGGGAGTGCTGCAATCAGCCATCCATGGAATCGTCTCGTATTCAGCCCGCCAATCGTTCCGGAGGCATAGCCCCCAAGTCCGTTGGTCAGAATCCATTCGGCGAAGAGGCCGCAGCGGCTTTTGTGCTGCGAATCCAGCGATGAGGTATCCAGAGGCACAATGCGTACAAGGGGCGTCGCGCGGAAGATGGGTCGCATTCATGGTGTGATGCAGGCCGACGAACCAAATGCTTTCAAAACATCTGAATTTTGGTAAACGAGCTGCTGAATCTTACCGGCTGGTTCGCGCTCGTACGCAGTCGCGGAAGATACCATGCCCCGGAGAGACTATGGTTGACTGTCCGTCTGAGTAATGCTCCATCGCACCGTCCATGGCCCTAACTGGTCTGCAGGAAGTACAGTTCCTTCCAACCAGAGAACACGCCCTTCGGGGATGAAGTGTGCTGCCGGTGTCTCGCAAAGGTTGGCCTGGAGGACCAGGTGTGTCTTGCCCGCAAGTTCCCATCGGGCGGCGAAGACCCGGCGGCTTCGCATCTCGGGTGTGCCGCATCGCCTGCTAACACTCTCAAGCAGCGGCACGATATGCTCCCGGCGCACGCGGAGGATTCTACGGTACCAGTCAAGCCATTCCGCGTGATCACCTTCCAACACTTCTTCCCATTTCAAGTGCGCATCGTTGAAGGTTTGTTCCGAAAGCGGGTCAGGAACGCGTCGCAGCTCTGCATCATCGACCTTCAGGTCCTTCTGGAGAAATTTCAGTCTTCCTTCGCGCATACCTTCTGCGGTTTCCCCCCGGTAGTCGCAGAAGAACGGGAAAGCCGTGGATGCTCCCCATTCATCGCCCATGAACAGCATTGGTATCTGCGGAACGAGAAGGTAGATCGCAGAAAGTGCTCGCACCGCAGGAAGTGGCGCCTTCGCGTAGATACGTTGCCCCAGCAAATCATTCCCAACAAGATCGTGCGTCTGAAGGAAAGAGATATAAGCCATGGGTGGCACATCGCAATCAATCCCGCCCGCGTGATCCATCGCGTCCTCTTTGCCTTCGTAGCCTATGGCCACCATACGGGCGACGATGTCGGTCTTGCGATCGATGGTGCTGCGCAACGAACAGGGCTCTTCTGTTGGAAGCTCCCGCAGATGCGCCATATGGTGGTTCCACTGTGCACTGTAGAGCCGGGGCCTGCCATCACTGTCCCGCACCATCCGCGCCGATGCGTTCTGTTCATCCTCAAGAATCAGGTGCACCTGCCGCCCGCACGCCAGCGTATGCACCCTTTCGGCAAGTTCATCGAGAATGTGGCGGGGACCCAAGTCCTTCATATCGTGGGATGCATCGAGTCTCAATCCGTCCGCGTGAAACTCCTCAATCCAGTAGAGAGCGTTGTGAATTACGAATTGGCGTACGAGTCGGTTTCCCTCGCCATCGAAGTTCGGCGGTGTACCCCATGGCGTGTCGTGAAGGCTGCTGTTGAATTGTGGCCAGTAGCGTGGAATAAGATTACCGATCCCGCCGACATGGTTGTAGACAACATCGAAGATCACCATGATGCCGCGCGCATGCGCGGCATCCACCAGGGCCTTCAGGTCCTCAGGGCGTCCATAGGATGAGTCAGGTGCATACCAGAGGACACCGTCATACCCCCAGTTGCGCCGCCCCGGGAAGTCAGCAACCGCCATCAATTCGATCCCCGTTACTCCGAGGTCCTGTAGGTGTTCGAGCTTCTCGATAGCGCTGCGATATTGTCCCGCCGGAGTGAAGGTCCCGACGTGCATCTCGTAGAGTATCGCCTCCGTCCATGGACGTCCGCGCCAGCCGCAATCGGTCCAGGCATATCCCTTCGGGTCGATGACCTCGCTTGGGCCATACACGTCATCCGGCTGATACCGCGAAGCGGGGTCGGGGACCTCGGTCCCATCTGAAAGGATGAATTTATAGCGGGTACCCGGGCCAGCCGTGGATACCGTTAGCTGGTGCCATCCCTCTGCTGTTTCCATCGGCAGAGGAACGGGGGCTCCGGTCAGCTTCAGGCGCATTTCTCGCGCTCCCGGAGCAAAGATTCTAAAGTTTACGCCTCGGGGCTGCTGAAGCTCCGGTCCGAACGACATGCGATGTTCGCGCGTTGAACGCCTCGATGTATCTTCGGAATCCTGCACTGACAGAACCATGCTTTTCCCCTCTGCATCTGTGGATCGCTCGAGTCTTCTACAGATTAGAGATCGATAGATTCCGGTCCGCTTCTGCTGAGCTGCTTAGATGCTGGGCAGAGTCGTGGCATCCGGAGAATGCGCGTGCCCCCCATCCCAGGGAGCTTGACCAAACCGCTGCTGGCATCCGGGCATCTGAAGAGAAGCGGGTCCATTCCACAGGAAGATTGAGGCGGCTATGGGACAAAAGGATGAGAGCATTACCAAACAGGAAGAATCCCCTCCGCGCGATCCTGAAGATCGTCGGGTCGCAGCAGGGGACGTGCGCGCAAGCCGCGAGAAGAACCTCGACAAGAGGCTGGCAGACTCCTTCCCTACCAGCGATCCACCATCGAGTATCCCCGATCCTGCGGGGCAGGCGTAATCCGGGCCAGATCGATAACACCGGTGGATCTGGTTATGCAGGAGGTTACTGACGACTCGCGAATGCTTTACCCCGCCGGCTTACTCCGGCCATGCAGACCCCCATCAAGGAATATCCATTTGGTGTCCCCTCCCTTTACACTACCCAAGGCGCCCTGTACGTTTGAGCCTTCAGAAAGAAAGGGGGGAGCCCTATGGACGATATCGCACAACGTTGTATCTCAATCATTGCCAAGGCAAAGAATATTCCTGCCGACACCATCACGCTCGACACCACGTTTGAGGAGTTGAACGTCGACTCGCTCGACAAGATCAACATCTCCTTCGAAGTAGAGGAAGCATTCGAGATTGCCATCCCGGACGACGCCCTCGGCTCGCTCAAAACCGTCGGCGATGTTGTGCGCGGCGTAGAGCAACTTGTAGCAACAAAGGCATCCTGAGGATTCGCCATGCGACCTCGTAAAATCTCCGGGAGTTCCCTTCCATCGTGAATCGTGTTGTTGTCACAGGACTAGGCTGCATTACACCTATCGGATCTTCCGTTTCGGCTTTTCGAGATGCCCTTTTCACCGGCGGCAGCGGAATCTCTCCTATCGTGAACGTTCCCGACGCCCCCGACGGGAACCCGGGCGTTCGCTATACCCAGGCGGCCCAGGTCTTTGACTTCGACCCTACGGAGCACCTGGAATCCGGAGTCATCACAGCCACCAATCGCAATACCCAGTTCGCCATTGTGGCTGCACGGCAGGCATCAGAGCAGTCTGGGCTGCTCAACCATCACAACGCAGGAGACATTGCCGTTATTATGGGATGCGCCTGCGGCGGACGCTCGAGTGAAGAGAGCGAGGTCAAGAATCTCTATACCCGCAACGCACGCGCACACCCGCTGACCATTGTGCGGACCATGTCTTCAGCGGGAGCGAGCAACATTTCCATCGATCTGAAGATCACGGGACCGACGCTGGACATCTCGACAGCGTGTGCATCTGCGACTCACGCAATCGGCCTCGCATTTCATATGGTCCGGTCGGGTATGGTGACCGCGGCCCTTACCGGCGGCCATGAAGCACCTCTAAGCTGGGGATTCTACAGGGCGTGGGACTCGATGCGCGTGGTCTCCCCCAGCAAATGCCGGCCCTTTGCTGCGGACCGTGACGGTATGACGCTGGGCGAAGGCGCTGCCATGCTGGTGATCGAGACGCTTGAGTCCGCCATGGCGCGTAATGCCCCGATCTACGCTGAGGTGGTCGGTTTCGGCATGTCCGCCGACGCTAATCACATCACTCAGCCTCAGGCTCATGGCGCTTCGGCTGCCATGCGAAAGGCTCTCGCCGACGCTCAGGCCGCCCCTGAAGAGGTTGGTTATATCAACGCCCACGGAACGGGGACTCAGGCCAACGATGCCACAGAGGCTGCGGCGATCCACCAGGTCTTCGGCGAACGGACAGCACACATTCCCATCAGTTCCACCAAGGCGCTACATGGCCACTCCATTGGTGCAAGCGGAGCTCTTGAGGCGCTCGCCACGACAGTTGCCCTGCATGAAGGGCGTCTGCCGCAGACGGCTGGAGTCTCGAATCCCGATACTTCTCTTAATCTAGACATTATTACCGGCGAGCCCCGCCCGACCGGCCCTACGCTCGCTCTCTCCAATTCGCTTGCCTTTGGAGGGCTCAATGCGGTGATTGCCCTTCGTACCTGGAGAAATCCGGGCTAAATTCTGCCGCATGAACGCAGGGAAAGTCGGATCGAATCTTTCCCCTCCGGATTTTGGCGTCCTGCTCTGGCGCGGTATAGGGTGAAGGCATGAAGGCTTTGAAGAGTCTTTCAATTGCTGTACCGGCCGTGCTTCTGATTGCATCACTGATAGGGCTTTTTCTGACGCAGGGTTCGATGGCTAACCTGCCCTTCCTGCGCGCAAAGGGATTTTCGCGTAACACTGCAGACGGGCTCGTTGACCAGCGCCCCTGGCAGACGATTGAAGCACTGTCGCCTCTCGCAATCTCCTCTGAAGAAAAGCGCCACGCCCGTGAAGCCGAACGGCTCGCCGATCACGAAGTCGATCAGGCATTCGCACAGGCTCTTCGTGAGGCAGCCCTCAATGGCCATACTCTCACTGGAGACGCACTCAATGTTCAGCAGAGAGTGACGGAGCTTCAGGCTGTGGTGAAAGACGATCAGGAACGCGTCGATACACTCAGCGCGTCCTTAAAGACGCCTTCGACGAAGCCGGATTCTCCCACCCAGGACGATCTTGATCTCGCGAAGGCGCAGCTTCAGCTGGATGCCGACAACCTGAACGACGCCACAGACGAACTGGCGCGGTTGACAGGAGACAACCGCGACGAGATACAGCGAGAGCTCGTCTCCCGTCAGGCCGCCATGAAAAAGCGTGAGGAGCAGGCCGAAGCTGCAGGCCCCTCGGCCATGCAGAGCGCACGAGGTTATCGCACACTTGACGGCCGCATCTCCGCATGGTTTGACCAGCGCAACCGCGCCGCTCTGATCGCAATGGCGAAGGCGCAGGCTGAGGCCGACGCGAAGGCGCTCGCCACCCAGCAGACCGCGGTGGAGGCCAGAATCAGCAGCCCTCTCGCCAGCGACGGACAGAATGGAGGTGCAAGATCGCGTGTCGCCCGCCTGGCGCATCTCCACTCTTTATCGCAGATTCGCTCCATCCTCGAAGACCGTATTCAGACCCAGAAGCAGCTCGGCGCGGTGTATCAGGAATGGTTCGACCAGGTAGGACGCCAGCACCAGATCGTCTTTCATCTCATTCTTCAATCGGTCGCCGCCATCTCACTCCTGCTGCTGTGCTCAGCTCTTATCACGCTTGTAACCGGAAAGTTGCTCGATCGGCTGCACATTGACCGGCGAACTCTACTGACCCTTCGCACGGTAGCGACGCTCGCGATTCAGCTCGTCACTTTACTCCTGGTGATTCTCATCATCTTCGGAGTACCGAGGCAGATGCCCACCATTCTTGGGCTGGTCACGGCAGGACTCACTGTCGTCTTTCAGGATTTCATCCTCGCGTTCTTCGGATGGTTCGTCTTGATGGGCAGAAACGGAATCCGGGTCGGCGACTGGGTGGAGATCAATGGTGTCGGCGGCGAGGTCGTCGAAGTTGGACTCTTACGAACCTCGGTCCTTGAGACCGGCAACTGGACGGATAAGGGGCACCCTACGGGCCGCCGGATCAACTTCATCAACAGCTTTGCCATCCGGGGTCAATACTTCAACTTTTCCACCTCTGGCCAGTGGCTCTGGGACGAGATTCACGTCAACCTGCCCTCCGGTCCGCAAGGCTACAAAATGATCGAGGCCATTCACCAGGCCGTGCAGCATGAGACGGAAGCCAGCAATCAGCTCGCGGTCAAGGAGTGGCAGCGCGCCACCGGCAGCCACGATCTCAGCCACTTCAGCGCAGAGCCCTCCGTGGACATGCGCCCCGCCGCGTCCGGGCTTGAGGTCATCATACGATATGTCACACGGGCTGCAGACCGCTTCAGCATGCGCAACCGCGTCTATCAGACTGTCCTTGACCTCATGCATAAGAACGATGAAGCCCTGCTGACAGGGACTGAAAAAGAACCGGCGTAATTTCAACTTAGAGGAGATCATCACTTGAACCTGCTCGTCCTCAACAGCGGCTCCTCGTCTGTCAAATGTTCTATCTTCGCCTCCAACCAGGACTCTCCTCATTCGCTCTATGAGGGCGAGGTATCCGGGATCGGCTCTGACCATGCCTCTTTCACGTTCCATCCAAGCGACGCGAAACGGCCCTCGTCCGCAGTTCAGGCTCATGATCCGGCGGAGGCGATTGCTATCGTCCTGGACGCGCTCAGCCAGTCCTCCATTCCTCGCATCGACGCCGTGGGCTATCGGGTGGTACACCCGGGCCCCAGGATCCGGGATCATGTCCGCATCGACGACCACATTCTGCAGGAGCTGGACGATGCCGCCCGCTTCGCCCCGCTGCACGATCCTTCCGCAACTGCCATCATCCGTGAGACACGGAAGCGCTTCGCCGATGTACCGCACTTTGCATGCTTCGACACGATCTTCCACCAGACCATGCCTGAGGTGGCCTTCACCTACGCAATTCCTCCCGTCTATCGCGAGCAGGGAGTACACCGCTACGGCGCGCATGGCCTAAGCTGCGAGTCAGTAGTCGAACAGATGCGCCTAACACAAATCCCCGTTCCTCGCCGGTTGGCGATCGCTCACCTTGGCAGTGGATGCAGTGTTACGGCCTTGCTGGATGGCAAATCCGTCGATACCACAATGGGATTAACTCCCACGGGCGGCGTCGTGATGGGGACCAGACCCGGAGACCTCGATCCCGGCCTTATTCTGTACCTTCTTCGTCAGATGGATGGCGATCGCGGGAGGGCGTCCAATTCCCTGGAACAACTTTTGAATCATTGCTGTGGGATCGCGGCTCTCTCCGGACTCGCGAACGATATGCGGGAGACTCGTAAGGCCGCTTCAAACGGCGACGGAGACGCCGGTCTCGCCATTGCGGTCTTCGCGCGCAGCATTCGCAAGACCCTCGGCGGTTTCAGCTGGCTGATGGGCGGACTGGACGCAATCGTCTTTACCGGAGGCATCGGGGAGCATGACCCCCACACCCGCGCTGACATCCTGAACCATTTGCAGCCTCTCGGAATTCATCTGGATGCAACATTGAATGTTGCCGCAAATTCATCTTCCAAAGAACCAATTCAGCGGCTTTCGGCGTCTGAATCAAAGGTGGAGATCTTGCTCGTCCCTGCAAAAGAAGATTGGATGATCGCAATCCACCTGCAACGCATGTTGAGGGCCTGAAGCGCTACGATACGTTTCCAAAGCATTTTCGGGGCAAGAAAAAATCTGAAATCAGGGAGAACATCACGCGATGTCAGCAAAGGAAACGAAGCAACCGGATGCAGAGGTGCTGAGCGGCGACGAACTGCGCAGGATGGACGCCTATTGGAGTGCATGCAATTACCTATGCGCAGGCATGCTCTACCTGCAGGACAATCCTTTGCTACGCGAGCCTCTCAAGCCGGAGCACATCAAGAATCGTCTGTTGGGCCACTGGGGCTCGGATCCCGGACAAAGCTTCACCTGGGTTCATCTTAACCGCCTTATTAAGAAGTACGACCTCGATGTGATTTATATCTCGGGTCCTGGCCACGGAGCTCCGGCCGTACTTTCCAATTGTTACCTGGAAGGAGTCTACTCCGAGATATATCCGGACAAGAGCGAGGACGTCGCGGGGCTGCGGAAGTTTTTCAAGCAGTTCTCCTTCCCGGGCGGAATCGGCAGTCACTGCACGCCTGAGACGCCGGGCTCGATCCACGAGGGCGGAGAATTGGGCTACAGCCTCTCTCACGGGTTTGGCGCGGCCTTTGATAATCCTGACTTGATCGTCACCGTCGTTGTTGGAGATGGCGAAGCCGAAACAGGCCCCCTGGCGACCAGTTGGCATGCCAACAAGTTTCTCGATCCCGTACGCGATGGCGCAGTTCTGCCGGTGCTTCATCTTAACGGCTACAAGATCGCGAACCCCACAATCCTTGCACGCATCTCGCACGAGGAACTCGATGCCCTCTTTCGTGGGTATGGATGGACCCCGTACTTCGTAGAAGGCGACGATCCAACAACCATGCATCAGTTGATGGCCGACATCATGGAACAATGCATCCTCGAAATCCGCGGGATCCAGCAGAGGGCCCGCGGCAATGCATCGCAATCACCGGAACGACCCCGCTGGCCCATGATCGTGCTTCGTTCCCCCAAAGGGTGGACTGGACCAAAAGAGGTCGACGGGCACAAAGTGGAAGGCTTCTGGCGCGCGCACCAGATTCCAATTCTTGATCCCAAGACCAATCCCGAGCACCTTAGTCAGCTCGAAGGCTGGATGAAGAGCTACAAGCCGGAAGAGTTGTTCGACAAGAACGGCCGACTTATCGAAGAGCTGCGCGAACTTGCGCCGAAAGGCACCCGCCGTATCAGCGGGAATCCACATGCGAATGGAGGCCTGCTGCGCAAGCCGCTTGAGCTACCGGACTTCCGGAACTACGCCATCGATGTCAAGAAGCCCGGACAGATCGAAGTATCTTCCACCTATACGCTCGGCGCCTTTCTGCGAGATGTGATGCGCCAGAACATGACAAGCTTTCGCGTCTTCGGACCCGATGAGACCGCATCCAACCGTCTTCAGGTTATCTACGAGGCTACCCTGAAGACGTGGATGGCGAAGATTCTGCCTGTCGACGCCGATGGGACCGATATCGCTCCCGCTGGTCGCGTCATGGAGATGCTCTCCGAGCACACTCTCGAAGGCTGGTTTGAAGGCTATGTGCTTACCGGGCGTCACGGCTTCCTGTCGAGCTACGAAGCGTTCGTGCACATCATCGACTCCATGTTCAATCAGCATGCCAAGTGGCTGGAGAAGAGCAAACTTGAGCTTCGCTGGCGCGCTCCCATCTCATCGGTTAATCTGCTCATCACCTCTCTGGTCTGGAGGCAGGACCATAATGGTTTCACGCACCAGGATCCAGGTTTTGTCGACGTTGTCTCCAACAAGAGTCCGCATGTGACGCGCATTTATCTTCCGCCTGACGCCAATTGTCTTCTTTCCGTCACGGACCACTGCCTGCGGAGCACCAACTACGTCAATGTCATTGTCGCCGATAAGGCGCCTCACCTGCAGTACCTCAGCATGGACGAAGCCGTCCGGCACTGCACGAAAGGCATCGGGATCTGGAACTGGGCATCTACCGATGCCGGCTCCGAACCCGATGTTGTGATCGCCTGCGCAGGCGATATCCCCACAGCCGAAGCTCTCGCTGCCACCGCGATCCTTCGCGAAAACTGCACCGATCTCAAGATCAGGTTCGTCAATGTCGTCGATCTCTTCCGCCTTATGCCTGAGACCGAACACCCTCACGGTCTGTCCGAGCGCGAGTTCGATTCGCTGTTCACGCTCGATAAGCCGGTTATCTTCAACTTCCATGCTTACGCATCCCTCATCCATAAGTTCACGTACCGGCGCAGGAATCACGACAATATTCACGTTCGCGGGTACAAGGAAAAAGGAAGCATCAATACGCCTCTGGAGCTAGCTATCCTCAACCAGATTGATCGTTTCGATCTGGCGATTGATGTCATTGATCGAGTTCCAAGACTGCAGGCTTCCGCCGCGCACCTTAAGGAATGGCTGAAGGACAAGATCATCGACAGCATAAACTACGCCCATGAAAACGGAATCGACCGCAAGGAGATCAGAGAATGGAAGTGGCCCCTCTGACAGTGGCGATCCGGGCGTTCTGGAGTCACTGGTACATGCTGCCCTGAACCACCTGCATGTCTAGGCCGGTGAAGAACGGCCATAATCTGCACGGCTGTCATCTTCACTGTAGCTGTGATCTCATCAACAAAAGCAATCGGCGCTCCGAAAACACATCTTCGGTAGCGCCGATCGCCCGAGTCGTAAGGCCCTGAGAATCTCTATCAGCGCTTCGCCCGTAAGTCGCTCTCTGCCCTGAACCAGTCCATATCGTGAAAGCCGTGCTGATAACCACGCTCGGCGAAATACGCATGGGCGCGCTCTGCAATTTCTTCGTGGGTAGGCTCCCTGCGCACCGAGGACTCCGATGCGGGCTGCACTGGTTGCTGCCGGGCCGACGGCTGCACGGCCTCCTGCGGCGCCGCCTTTGCAGCCGCCTTTTTCTTAGCCGGTGATGCCTTGGCAGCCGCGGTCACCTTCTTTTCTCCCGCAACTTCGCTGGAGGAAGCCGGTGTTGCCTTCTTCGCTGGAGCCTTGCGTGGTTTTTTCTTTTCGTCTTCGACACTCATTGCAAATTCTCCTCACCTGGGGAAATCTTCGCCACAACGTGCCGGGCTCTCTTTAGTCTAGTGGAGGAATCGCCAAACTGCTCCTTGTGGTTGGCTGATCGATCAAAATGGATGGGATGCCCCTCTACCCACCAGCACGGTTTCGCCGCTGCCTGCGGGAATCCTTCCGGCAGCAAAGAACGAGTGCAGAGAATCTCCTCAGTGCCGTCTGCATAATACTCTTCCTTATTTCCTTTAAGAGGAGCAACCACGAATCTGTTGACAGAGATGATCTTGTATCCTCCGCCACCGAGCACACGGCCCTGCCATATCAGCCAATCTGCAGCCCACAGAAACAACGCTGCAACCAGCACCGACATTAAGCCGCGCCCCAGGATCCGCATCATCTCTTTTCGTCCTTCCTGGTTGGAGATTTCTGTGATGCTCTTTCTCCAAAAAATAAATGGTGAGAAGCCTTGACAAACCCTACCTGCTTGCATTTCCTTGCTCCATGCGCGAACGTCAACCCCCTAGAGGCCTTCTGCTGGCATGCCTGCTGTTGCTATCCGGATGCACACTATCGCCGCTAGCCCGAAACACAGCGCAGTTCTCCAGCGCAACCAGCAGCGTAGTCGAGAATACGCGGAACGCCTATCGCGCTGCTGTACGCCTGAACGAAGACGCCCAGTACTCGCTACTGGTCGCGCGCTATGACACCGACCACCCGCTGGACCCGCACTCCATCCGTCCGCTGATTGATGAAAAAGGGCTCGAGGTACGCACCGAAGTGCTCGACGGTTTACGGGTGTATGCTCAGACAATCGCCGATCTCTCCAGCGGAGTCTCCTCACCCAAGCTGGATGAAGCCGCTGCTGCCTGCGGCGCCAACCTGAGGTCGCTCGGCGACGCGCTCTCGGGAGCCACTCCCGTTACACTCAAGATTAGCGGCACAGAAGCAAATGCTGCCAGCACGGCTCTGAAGGCGCTTGGCGATCTGCTGATCAAACGCGAGATCAAGGAGTCCATTCCCAAGATAATCCGCGACATGGATCCCAACGTGGATACACTCACGAAACTTCTCTCCAGCGACATTGATGTTCTTCGCGATCAGGCCGGTCGCGATTACGAGCAAATCCTCGCCCAACAGGATCAATTTATCCGGCACGCCGGCTCTTCGCTTCCCCCGGTAGAGCGACGCACCGAGATCCAGCGGCTGCCGCAAATCCTCGCCGACAAGAAGGCGACCGAGGACATGCTCCGCGACCTGCAGGCCTCCTTGCAGAAACTTGCAGTTACTCATCACGCGCTGGCCGCCGCTGCAACCACCAGAAACGACGCATCGCTTCAGGCCCGTATCGCTGATCTTCGTGCCTCGGCAGAAGGTCTGGCCGACTTCTACGAATCATTGTCCAAATCGAAATAAAGGATGAAGCATGTCTCCTTCGAAGTCTTCCACGAAGCTCCCGCTCCAGGCACCTGCCATGCCCTCGGCCGCGACTGCTGCCGAGGTCTCCTCTGAAACGTCTTCAGGGACACCAGCACCATTGCCTCCGGCGCTTATGAACCCCGATACCATTGAAATCTATAAGACTCTCTACGATGTACTGGGCCGCGTCTACTGGGAGGCTTCCGACATCACCTCGAAAGACACCATCCAGGGAGCGCGCGACGCCATTTACGAGATTCTTACCGAGCTCAACATCGCAAAGCTCGAGGCCAATACCGCCCTCTTCCTTGCCCTGAAGACAAAGATTCTTGACAGCAACAAAGCGCTTGAAGAGATCAAGGTCAAAATCAACACCATCACAAAGAACATCTCGACGGCTTCCAGCGTCCTTGCAGCCATCGCAAAGGTAGCCAGCATCGCACCTGCTCTCCTTTAGAAACTCCGTAGATGAGGCCATACTCTCCAAGCCTCTGCGCAAGGCCTTGCTACCCGGCTTCTCCCTATAATGAGGAGCAGAAGGGGAACCTGCCTAATGGGGCTTTTCAAAAAGAAGATCAAGCAGGAGCACAAGGTCATGCATCAGGCGGAAAAGGCCGCCGGCGCACTTCTGCCCGAATACCACAGGCCTACACCCGAATGCCAGCACCCGGAACGCTGGCACATGTACGACTCCATGACCGCCGAAGCCGAGGTGCTCGAGTTCCTCTACACTTTGGTCACCACCGTCAAGCCCGAGTTGGTTGTGGAGACGGGCTCGTTCCTCGGTGTCTCCACCCTATGGATCGCAAAGGCGCTGAGAGCCAACGGATTCGGCAGGATCATCTCCTGCGAGTTCGACCCGGTCGTGTTTGCCAAAGCACAGGAAAAGATTGCCGCATCCGACCTTGCGGAATGGATTGAACTACGCAATGAATCCTCGCTCGAGATGCGTGTCGAAGGCACGATTGATCTTTTCTTCTCAGACTCTGACCTTCCCATCCGCGCCGCCGAGGTCAAGCGCTTCCTGCCCCAGATTCGCCCGACGGGCATCATTCTGATGCACGATGCCAGCTCTCATCTGAAGCTCGTTCGAGAAGCTGCCCTCAGCATGGAATCCGAAGGCCTGCTTTCCTGCATCCTATTACCTACGCCGCGAGGACTCGTCCTCGCGCAGAGAAGAGAGGGACGCTCCTAGCTTCATATCCGATCACACCTCAATTCTCTTTTTGTAGAAATTCATATCACTCGAAAAGGAGATTTTATGGTGCGACGTACGGTACCCTGCCTTGCCACGGCAATTCTCTTCGCGACACTTTCCGCTTCAACGCCGTCTTTGGCACAACAGGTGCAACAAGGTGCGCATCTGTCGCAGGAAGACGGAGCGCGCATTGTCGGTGAAGTACGCAAGGCGCTCACCGGCCTTAGCGACTACGGCGTCTTTGACTGGATCACCTTCGGCTTCCGCGGAACTACGCTTGTTCTAAACGGTTACGCCTCTCGTCCTGTACTGAAAGACGACGCAGGCAGAGCGGTAAAGAACATTAAGGGGCTCAGCGGCGTGGACAACCAGATCAAGGTGCTCCCACTGTCGCCCAACGACGATCGTATCCGCGCCGCCGTCTATAACCGTATCTACACGCAGGCTTCGCTGCGAAAGTACAACGCCAACCAGGGATCGCTGGCGCAGGCTCTCGGGCCCGGCGGCCGCAGCTTTGCCATGATGTCCGGGGGCATAACCAATAATCCTCCGCTCGGCTATCACGCTATTCACATCATCGTGAATAACGGACACGTAACCCTGTATGGAGCTGTTCTGAATCAGAGCGATGCAACCATCGCACTGATGCAGGCCAACTCCGCTCCCGGGGCCTTCAGCGTCGATAACCAGCTCGTTGTGCAGGGCGCCAATCCCGGCCAGGAGCCGAACTAGCCGCTCCACTCACTCGGTGCGTAGCGCCTGCATTGGATCGACGCTCGATGCTCTCCACGCAGGCGCCGCGCAGGCCGCACCTGCCACAAAAACCAGCGCGCTGAGCATGCCTGCAAGAACCAGGGGGTCGAGTGGCTTTGTTCCATAGAGTAATGAGCGGATAACATAACCAACCGCTACGCCTCCACACACTCCAATCAAGGTACCGGCCAGGACCGGACGCAATCCGTCAAGCAGAACCAACCGCAGCACCTGTGAGCGTCGAGCTCCCAGCGCGATTCGGATTCCAATCTCCATCACTCTTTGTGTAACCAGATACGAAAGAACACCGTAGAGCCCTACTCCTGCCAGCACAAGAGACAGCACAGCGAATACTAAGACCAGCGACGCCGAAAAGCTTTCATTGACGACCGATTCGCCGATGATTTGAGAAATGGTGAGCACATCCACGACTGGGAGCTGCGGATCGAGCGCACTGATCTCCTTCTGGATAGCGACCGCATAGCTTGACGGATCGCCTGCTGTCCGCACAACCAACGTGATCCTCTGGCCAGGCTCAATAGCCGAAACAGGAAAGTAGGTAGTAGGCTTTGTGGGCTCGCCGACGTGATAAAGCGTATCCCCTACGACCCCGATAATCTCGTAGGCTCGCTTCCTGTTTGTGATATCGGTGCCCATCACGATGGTTCGGCCAAGCACGTTCTCGCCCGGATAGTAGCGCTTCACCAAGGCCGCCGAGACAATAACTTTCTTCGATGTATCCAGGAGATCGTGGTCACTGAACACCCTTCCTGAAATCAGCGGAATTCCCAAAGTCGCAAAGTAGGTCGGATCTGCGAACCGGGTTAAAGCATCAGGCTGCTTATCGCCCTTGTCGTGCGGACGTTCAGGAATGATGAAGACCTGATCGCCCCACCATCCGGATCCGGGCACCCCAGTGCCCAAACTGACAGATTCTATTCCTGGGATCCGTTTCACCCTGTCCAACAGAGATCGGCCGAATGCAACCCCTTGCTCTGGTTTGCTGTACTGTTGCCTGGGTAGGCTGTATCCCATGGTAAGCACGCGATTCCCCGCGATGCCGAGTTGCGTGGTTCTCAATTGCACAAAGCTTTTCAACAAAAGCCCAGCGGCGATCAGCAGAATAACGGTCAGTGCGACTTCAACACTCAACAGTGTCTTGCGCAATCGTGCACGTGAGACACTCGCTCCCGAGGTCCGGGATGCGTCCTTTAGTGAACCGAGAATCTTTCTTTGCGTAGCTGATATCGCCGGCAGCAGTCCAGCGAGAAACGCGGCCACGCAAACGATGCCGGACGTGAAGAGCACGACGGCCCCGTCCACGTGGATCGAATCGGCCCGCGGCAGCCCACGCCAATGTACTTTGAGCCATGCCGTACCCGCCAATGCCAGCAACAGTCCCAGCCCACCTCCGCATGCACACAGAATCGCAGTCTCCATCATCTGCTCACGCAGCAGCACGCCGCGGCGCGCTCCAAGGGCGCCACGGATCGCCATCTCCTTCTGGCGCGCTGCGCTGCGAGCAACAAGCAGGTTTGAGACGTTGAGGCATCCAATCAGCAACATGCAGCCAACCGCTCCCATCATCAGCAGCAGTGGTGTCTTCACATCCTGCACAATGTCATCAATCATCGGGCGCGACAGAACGTCCTCGGCTACCGGGCTGCCCAGATACTGCATATGCATTCTGTACTGCAGCGCGCTAACCTCCTGCGTAGCTGCCTTCAGGCTCACACCGTGCTTCGTCCGCGCAATGACGTAAGGGTAGTGACTGTCATGCTCATGCAGTCGCTCGGCTGTCGCTCCATCGGAGTATGGAACCCACACCTGTGTCCGGGCATCGGGATAGGCAAACCACTTCGGCAACACGCCGATGATCATGTACGGCTTGGAATCCAGGCGAATGGACTTGCCTACGATCGAGGGATCACCACCGAAGCGGCGCTGGAAGAAGCTCCATGTCAGCATCGCCACATGGTCATCGCCGACTCTATCCTCATCTTCACGGAAGCTCCGTCCGATGGCCGGCTGAACGCCTAGCAGAGGAAAGAGATTCCAGGTCCCCTGCTGTGCTTTCACCACCTCGGGCAGCTCGCCATGATCTCCACTCACGTTGAAGTGGAAGTTGTAGTAGGACGCCATATCTTCAAACCCCTGCGCCTCGCTCCTCCACTCATAGAAGTCTCCAGGAGCGACGGGATTGTAAGGATTGCCGCCTGTATTGGCTCGCCAATGCTCGTAAAGCATTACGAGACTGGCAGGATCTCGAAACGGCAACGGCTCCAGCAAGACAGCCCTAACAACTGTGAAGAGAGTCGTTGTCGCTCCAATACACAAGGCCATGACGGCCATCGCCGTAATCGTGAAACCGGGCGATCTGTGCAGACCACGTGCAGCGTACCTGACGTCGCGTCTCAGCGTGTCGAGCCAGCCCCAACTCCAACCGCGCTGAGCGTCCTCTCGCAGAACTACAGGGTTTCCGAACTGACGCATCGCTAACCTCCGAGCTTCTTTCGGCGAGACTCCCCTGGCCACATGGTCGGCAATCTCCTGCTCCAGGTGAAAGCGCATCTCTTCCTCCAGTCGGGCCACCTCTCTCCTGCGGCAAAAAAGGGTCGCCATCGACTTCCTCACTCGGTCAAACCAGCGCATATTGCCTCCCTTCGGGGAACCTCAACTCTCGACGACCAGGTCGATCGCCGCGGACAGCCTCGACCACATCTCGCGCTCTTTCTCCAGTTGCGCGCGGCCCGCTGCTGTTAATGAATAGAAGCGAGCCTGGCGGCCCGTCTCCGTCTCGGCCCACCTTGACCGAATCCAGCCCTGCTGCTCCAACCGCTGCAAAGCGGGATATAAAGAGCCCTGTTGGACCTGCAGCACGTCATTCGAGATCTGCTGAATCCTCTTCGCGATCGCCCAACCATGCTTTGGCTCAATCGAGAGTGTCTTGAGAATCAACATTCCCAGCGTTCCCTGCACGAGATCGTTTGGTTTTCCCATATTATGTTTATCTACAATATCGAGGTGTAGATCGTCTAGGCTTCAATACGCAAACAGTTCTGCGTGAGTTCCAACGAAAATCAGGATTCTGAAATGGCTGTTTCCAGACGAACGTCCGGTGCTAGACCGCTGAGAAGGCAAGAGCTACCTTCCGTGCCTATAGATTGAAGAGTTCCTTCAACCGCTTGGTCTGAGCCCGGCTCACCGGAATCTCCGTCTTCTTTGGGTCATCCATTCGAAGCTGGTAACTCGACTTGAACCAGGGCACGACCTCGCGAATGTGCTGGATATTGACGAGAAACGAGCGATGCACGCGCCAGAATGCCTCCGGATCCAGTTGCTCCTGCAGCTCCTCGATGGTCCTGCAGTTTGAGTGGCCCTCGACCGTAGGCGTCACCACCGTGATCGTGCCCTCCTCGATCGTTGCGAAGCAGATCTCTCTTTGATCGACCAATAGCAGTCTGTTATGTGCCCGCACGATTACCTTACCGGTATTGACCCTGGCTGCCGGAATCTGTGTCTGCTCTCCTATCAGCTTCAGCAAAGCATCGAGCTTGGATTCCGTGTCCGTCGGGCCGTTCGCCTCGCTTCGCTCCTCCGGCATAATGCGGCTTTGCGCCTTCTCAATTGTCTGCAGGACTCGCTTCCGGTCGAACGGCTTCAGCAGATAGTCGACGGCGTTTACCTCAAAGGCCCGGACCGCATACTGATTGAAGGCGGTAGCAAACACCACCTGCGGCAGCGGGATCTTTCGATCCAGCAGCTTCTTGAGTACTCCAAAGCCGTCCAGGCCCGGCATCTGCACGTCAAGAAAGACCACATCAGGCCTATGGCTGTGGATCAGTTCGACAGCTTCGATTCCGTTGGTTCCGTGGCCGAGGATTTCGACGCCACCCGCACCTTCGAGCAGGTACTGAAGCTCCTGCCTCGCAAGGGGTTCGTCATCGATGATGAGCGCTGTTAGGGACATTTCAACCAGTCAGCGTGCCGCAGAAGCGACAAGCGCGCCACTAGTCACTATACGCTCTAAGGCGCGCTGGGGCCTGATCTTCCGCCAGGTCATGGCCGCACTGAGCGCAGTAGACATCGGTAATCTGGACGCCGCGGAAGCAGCGTCCGCACACCGGCGCCATTTGAAACTGGCATTGCGGGCAGAAGTGGCAGCTTGAAGGAATCTCCGTGCGGCAATGAGGACAAGGCCGCAGAAGCGGTTGCCGCAAGAGAAAATACACCACCGCGCCGATGCCGCCCGGCAAAAGAACGACAATCAGCATCCACAAACCCGCGGGCATCCGGCGGCGCTTTACGTCTCGGCTGACATAACCCACCAGCAGAACATAACTTGCGAATGCTGTTCCCCACGAGTAGCTCATCAGGATGCGCATCGGCAGCATCTCATGTTTGTGGTGGGGCATTGCAACATGGAACATGTACTGAACTGCGGCGAAGACGAGGATGGACAGAACGACCGACCAGGCCGGAATCAGGCTGAGTTCATCTTCCTGACCGCCTTGGACCTCCTGAACCCGGTTTTCGCCTGAAGCTGAAGCCATCCTCATCGTGCTATCTCACCTTTAGAGCGTCTGCCTTGCGTCCGGCGAAGCCATACCATCGCCAGCAGCGCTGCGGTCACCGGAAGGAACCAGAAAAGAAGCACTACATACTGATCGCTGGCGTCCGGCATTCCAATCGGATTCAGTTCGTACTGGTCGAGCATCGTCCAGACCGCCGTCACCACAACCACCACCATCGATGCGCAAACGAGCAACGGTAGCCAAAGGCTGCGCACCTGGCTCCGGCGCGCCGACATCTGCACTGCACGCGCCCGGACCACCCTATGCGTCCTGTTGACCATTGAGACCTGGGCGCCAGCGCCAAGCGACCGTATCGCCTCGCGCGTCAGTGCCTTCTCCTGGTCCGACGCTCCATCGATCAACTCGTTCATCCCCGCGCCTCCGCAGCTGCTGGACGATAGTTGCGCAACTTTTCGACCTCCGGCTTCAAGGAAGCCAGTCCCCTATAAAGTCTTGACTTCACTGTCGACAGTGGAGCCCCAGTCACGCTGGCAATCTCTTCAAGAGATAGCTCCTCATAAAATCGCAGAACCAGAACCTCGCGATAACCTGTGTCCAACGTCAACAAAACCTCGGCAACCTCCGCTGAATCCTCCCTCGATGAAAACTGCTCTAGTGGAGATGGCCCCGGCATCGCAACTTCGAACGGACGATCATCTTCATTGCTTTCTCGCATCTCGTCAAGACTGGACATCGTCCGCTTCCTCGAAAGATCAATCACGAGATTCCGGGCAATGGTAAACAGCCAGGTTTCGAACTTTGCCCTACCGTTGTACTGCGCGCCACGAATCAGCACCCGCATCCAGGTCTCCTGGAACAGGTCCTCAGCAACATCCCGCCGTCCTGTCAGAAACAGCAAGTAACGGAGTAGCCGATGCTGATATTGCTCAATCAACTGATCCAGCAGCTCAGGATCCTGGCGTTTGAGCCCACGCGCGATTGCTGCATTTTCTTCCTGGGTCAGCGCGGCATGCGCTGCTAGCGATAGGGCTCCGCCATTCATAGAGGTAGTGACGCGACTTCCCTCTAAAAAGTCTCGGTCAACGGCAGCATCCTCGGAAAAAGGCTTCTTAAATCCCCATCGACCCATCTGGACTCCACGGCAAGGCAGAAATTTGTACAGTCCTGATATTGTACGGACCCATTGTCTTGCCCTGTAAACTTTAGTGATGGAAGTTCTCTTTGGCCTCCACCCCATCGAAGAGGCCATTCGCGCCGGATCCGGTCGCCTCGACCGTATCTCCATCGCCCGTGAACGCCGCGACGCCCGTCTGGAAAAGATCGCGGCCCTGGCCCGTTCCGCCGGAATTCGCGTCTCCTCCGAACCGCGCGACCAGCTCACCCGCTCCGCGAAAACCGATGCTCATCAAGGAGTTGTAGCTTACCTGCGTGATCGTGCCTTCCTTTCCATTGAGGACCTTCTCGTCCCCGCACCCGACGGGCACCACCGCTTCTTTCTGGCGCTCGACGGCATAGAAGACCCCCATAACCTGGGCGCACTGCTCCGCAGCGCCGATGGAGCCGGAGTCGACGGCATCCTCGTGCCCGAACGCCGCAGCGCCCCCATCACCCCCACAGTCGCCAAAACATCAGCCGGAGCCTCCGAGCACGTCCGCATTGCCCGAGTAACCAATCTGGTGCGCTCGCTCGAGCAGATGAAGAAGGCCAATATCTGGGTCATCGGCCTCGACGAACGCGGGACCCCGGATTACACGGACTTCGACTTCACGAGTGACTGCGTGCTGGTTCTGGGCCGTGAGGGCGCCGGACTTCACGATCTGGTGAAAAAAACCTGCGACCACCTGTTGCGTATCCCCATGGCCGGAAAGGTCAACTCGCTCAACGTCTCAGTAGCAGGGGCAGTCGTGATGTATGAGGCCATGCGCCAAAGACGGGCCGCATCCGTCCAACCCAGGAACACCCCCGCCCCTGCACCAATTAAAAAGCGCAAGGGTCTCGGCAGTCTTTGAATGGTTTCCTTCAGATTTAGCTTTCCAAGTCGATCCACTTTTGCTTCAGCCGCTGTCTTCACCTTTCTTCTGGCTGGAACGGCCACGGCTCAGGCGCCCAAAACCCCGCCCTCGTCGCACCCCCGGGGAGAGGTTCTCTTCCACCGAAACGAAGACCAGACGCCGCGAGATGTTGCTCAAAGCGCCAAACCTGGGCGCACACCACAAAAAGAAGTGGACGCCATCACCAGCGCAGAGCGCTCCGCGATCGCCTTCACCGCATGGGATCTCGACATCCACCTCGAACCGTCCACCTCGCATCTAGCATCACGAGCCCGGTTTTCTGTCCGCAATATCTCGCAGGCTCCAATCTCGATGCTCACTCTTCAGCTTTCCTCAACACTTCACTGGGAAAGCATCGCGGCCCCCATCCCGCTCACCTTCACCGAACACGCTCTTCCGACTGACGCTGACCACACCGGCCAGATGAGCGAAGCCCTCGTCCATCTCTCCCACCCCATTCCTCCCGGCTCCTCCCTCACCCTGACCGGCTTCTACTCCGGAACAATCGCCGTGTCCGGAGAGCGTCTCACCCGCATCGGGGCTCCCTCGACAGAGGCTGTCCAGGCTGACTGGGACAGTATCTCCTCCGGCTTGATCGCTCTACGCGGATTTGGCAACGTGCTCTGGTATCCCGTCTCCTCGCCTGTCCTCTTTCTCGGAGACGGAGCGAAACTTTTCCAGGCAATCGGCCTCTCCCGCCTGCAGGAGCAGAACGCCACCTTCCGGCTCCGACTCACAGTGGAGTATGTGGGCGAGCCGCCCCGCGATGCGTTCCTTAATGGACATCGCCAGGCCCTCACCAATGTCAGCGAAGAACAAAATACCCCGGTAATAGCCTCCCACGGCGTCGCTACCGCCGAATTCCCCTCTGCGACCCTGGGATTCCGCGTTCCCAGCCTGTTTGTCACATGGCAGAACCTGCGTCCATCGGACAACCAGCTCCTTCAAGTCGCGACCATACGTCCCGAAGCAATCACACCCTATGCTGCAGCCGCGTCGAACGATGTGGCTCCGCTGCTGCGGGAATGGCTGGGGCCAGCACCCCTTGAGCCGCTCACCATCATTGACCATGCAGGCCAGCCCTTTGAGGATGACGCCTTCCTGGCATTGCCACTCTCAGCAACGGATGCCCGCCAGATCACCCCCGCCCTGGTGCACTCCCTTACCCATGCCTGGTTCCGTTCTTCGCTTCCATGGCTCAACGAGGGTGTTCCCCAGTTCATTTCTCTGCTTTACACGGAGAGCATCGACGGTCGCGAGAAGGCACTTGATGAACTTCGCCAACTCATCAATCCGCTGACGCTCATCGAACCTGAAGAGACTGCGAAATCCGAAGCGACTCCGCCGAAGGCCTCGGCGGAGTTCAGCAGCTCATCCAGCAGCTCTTCGGACAGCAGCGCAGATCCGGACGCGAATGCTCCACCCAGCGATCCCCCGTCGATATTCCCTTCGCCACAGAGGCCTCCCGGGCAAAGCCTTATAGCCGCTCACGACGAGGCGTACTACCGCGCAAAGGCAGCTGCCGTTCTGTGGCTCCTGCGCTCAACGGTTGGCGACGCGCCTTTTAAGCGCGCACTCCAGACCTATCGCGAAGAAGTCCGCCACGCAGATAGGAACGTGGCCGAGGATCCCAGCGCCTTTCAGCGCGCACTTGAGGCCGCCAGCCACAAAGATCTCTCCAGGCTATTCGAGGACTGGGTCTATCACGACCGCGGACTTGCCGACCTATCCATCGTGAATGTCACCCCCCGTGATCTGCCTGCTCGTAACGGCAAGGGGGTAAGCTGGCTGGTTGCTGTTGAAATCCATAACGCTGGCGCAGTCAATGTCGACGTTCCCGTCACGGTGCGCTCCGGTTCACTTACCTCGACCCACCGGGTGAACGTTCCTCCCCACTCTAGCGTCTCCACCCGGATCGTCTTCGAAGGAGTCCCCCAGGAGGTGCAGGTCAACGACGGAACAATTCCGGAAACAGCGGACCCCATTCATATCTGGAAGCTGCAGGTTCAGCCTTCAAGCAATGGTCTACTCCCGCGCTGATTCATGCTGGCTACCGTTTTATATGTATGAAAAACATAGTCTTAGGCCACCTTTCTTGCGCCTGCGGCACCGCTCCCCTAAACTTCCCTCTTAGAGAGTCCAATATTCAAGTGCTTTTTTCCACCAAAACAGCGGTATTTCTTCTGGTTGCGGCGTTACTTGCACTGCCGGCGATCCAGGCGCAGACTTCGAGTTCCTCCAGCTCATCGAACCCGCAGTCCTCCTCCTCGATGGAAAACGACCAGCGACCGGCCGTCCGGCCCACTATAGGTCAGTCGACCCCCGGCGGCGCCGCCATTTCTCTGGAGACAAGCGAATCGCTCTTTGATTTAGCCGCGGCACTGAACGCCTGCGGATACGATGCAGACCTCGAAAACTCCGCCCCCGTCCGCAAAGCCATTCGGGACGAGATCAACCAATCCCTTGCCGCCTCAACTCCCGCTGCCCGGGATCATCGCGACGCGCTCTGTAGGTATATCCGTGAGCACAAGCTGGCCGATCCCGGCCTCAATCTCGCGCAGTACATTTCACTCTCCCTTTACATCAATCCACCGCCGCAGCTCACCCCAACGGTGGACGAAACGCAGTTGCCGCCCGACTCCACCCAGGTCGTCAACATCCTTCCCCTGCTCCGGACCTTCGCCGAGGACATCAATTTGCACGCCATCTGGGTGACCCACCGTGCCGATTACGAGGCGCTGATCGAGAAGGTTCATGATCCTCTCACCAAAGCTATCCTCGACACCAATATCTATCTTCACCTTCCCGTATCGAGCTATGATGGGCGCCGATTCCTCGTCGTGCTTGAACCCATGCTGGCGCCATCGACAACGAATGCGCGTATCTACGGAACGGACTACATCGTAGTCGCCTCGCCTGCGGCGAATCCGCTTGGCCAGGTCCACATGGAGGAGATTCGCCACACGTACCTGCACTACGAGATCGAGCCAATGGTCTACGCCCGCGCCAGCGCCATGGACCGGCTGCTCCCACTCCTCAAGACAGTTCAGGATGCTCCGCTCGACTTTACCTACAAGTCCGACATCTCCGCCTTCATCACCGAAAATCTCATCAAAGCGGTCGAAGCCCACACCATGGACACCGGCTTCGCCAAGCCGAAGCGGCCCAGCCAGGTGCGCCAGCGCTCCGATATGACGGGATACGAAGCCGCGGTGACCACCTGGGAGAGGCAATCTGAAGCGGTTCGTCGCAAGCAGGTCGATCTTGATATCCGGCACGGCTGGGTACTCGCGGGATATTTTTACGACAAGCTCACCCAAATGGAAAAAGACGGAGTCAGCCTGAAAGAGGATATCGCAGAGATGGTTTACGGCATGGACGTCGACCGCGAAAGGCACTCGGCCGAGCAGGTAACTTTCCTGCCTGAAGGCAGCCATGATTTCGTCAAGCGCGCTCCCCGACAGCCTAAGGGCTTGGAACTGGCGGAGATGAAGCTGATGAAGGGTGACGTAGACGGCGCCAGCCAGATGGCCGACGAAGCTCTCAAAGCGAACCCCAATGATCCCCAGGCCAATTATCTCGCCGGGCGCGTCGAACTGGTTCAGGGCGATCCTGAAGCAGCCCTCACACACCTCAATAAGACCCTGACGCTGGCAAAAGACCCGCGAACCCTCGCCTGGACCCATATCTACCTCGGTCGGCTTTACGACGTCGCCCGCGACCCGGAGCACCCCGACCAGGAACATCCCGAGCGCACCAAGGCAATTGCGGAGTACAAGGCCGCGCTCGCCGTCCGCGACTCTCAACCCGACACCAAAGCCGCCGCGGAAAGAGGACTTAAGGAGCCGTTTCTCCTTCCCCGGCGAGCCGATGACAACGACAATGAACCCCTCGACCCCAGTGGCAAAGCAGAGAAGGACGCCTATCGACCACCAGCGCCCCAATGAGTACCCACTCCCCACTTTGGAGCGTCCAACATTTCGGTACAGTTAATTGCCGAGAGAGGATGTAATGCCGACGCGCCGCAGAAAGTCCGCACGTGAGCAAACGAGCGAGACACTCACTCCTCCATGGGACCATCACTTTCAGCGCCCCGAACTGCTGACTCTTGCTCTGACGCACCGCTCTCTGGCCTACGAGACCAATCCCGAGACGCTGCTCGATCCCGCCAGCGACAATGAACAGCTTGAATTCGTAGGCGATGCAGTCCTCGGGCTTGCCGTTGCCGAAAGCCTCTTCCGTAGATTTCCAAACTCTCGAGAGGGAGAGCTTACCCGCCTGCGTGCCTCCCTCGTCAGCCGCCGTCACCTGGGCGGAGTAGCCCAACGCATCGGGCTCGGCGCAATGCTTCGTCTGGGCCGAGGGGAAGAGCAGAGCGGCGGACGCCAGAAGCCGGCCCTGCTGGCCAATGCTCTCGAAGCCGTAATCGCGGCACTTTACCTCGATGGCGGGCTCGAGGTCGCACGCACCTTCATCGAACGTTGCATCATTGAGCCCTCCCTTCCTGCGCTCCAGGGCGCACTCGACTCGAGAAATACCTTCAGTGGGGCCATCGGTGATCACAAATCCGCTCTCCAGGAATACCTGCAGGCGATCGGCTCCGGACAGCCCCAGTACGTGCTCAAAGCGCAGACCGGACCTGACCACCAGAAGCTCTTCTCCGTGGAAGTGCGCATCCCGGATGGCCAGGGAGGCTCGCGTGCGCTGGCGGAATCCGAAGGGACGACCAAGAAACAGGCCCAGCAGCGCGCCGCCCGAATCGGCTTTGAACGGCTTCAGGCGGAACTTCAGCTGCCCGCAGCCATGGCCGAATTGGCCGTTGACAGGCCGCGACGCAAAGCAGGATCTCTCCAATGAGTACCCCCGCCCTGACGTCGGCTCCGACCCGTCCGGGCAACGACGGAAGAACACCGTATCTTACCTCCCCGTCCCCCTCCCCGGCCCCACGGGCTGACCAGCTAACGCCCTCGCCCGGTCTGCTGCCTTCCATCCAGTCCCTTATCTCCATCATCGTGATCGCGGTGTTCATCGTCACTTTCACGGTCCAACCCTTCCGTATCCCGTCCGGTTCAATGGAGCCTACGCTTCTCATCGGCGACTTCCTGCTGGTAGACAAGGAGATCACTGCAGACGCCAACGGATCTCTCTTTCTGCCTTCCGCGACCATCCATCGCGGAGATGTCATCGTCTTCCACTTCCCGGTCAATCCCACAGTGCACCTTGTGAAGCGGGTCGTGGGGATACCGGGAGACCGGATCCGGCTTCGCGGTGGCCACGTCTACGTCAATGGGCTGAGGCTTAATGAGCCGTATGCCATCTATCGTCCTACCGGGCCAGATAACTTCCGTGACAACTTCCCGCGGTTACAGAACGCCGACCCCGCCATCGACTCACGATGGTGGATGCGCATGCGTAAGCTCATTGACGACGGCGAACTTATCATTCCGGCGAATAACTATTTCGTACTGGGCGACAACCGGAACGACAGCGAAGACAGCCGTTATTGGGGATTCGTTCCGCGGGAAAATATCGTCGGGCGTCCCCTGATGGTGTATTTCTCCCTGCGGCAACCCGGCTCGAACGAGTACGTCCTGCCCCGAGCCGCCGGCATCAGCCTCAGTACGTCGCAGAGCGAATCCAGCGCGCTCCACTTTGCCCGCTGGGACCGCATCCTCCACATCATCCGATAGGCAGTATCAGGCTAAGCGCGGTCTCTCAGACGCATTATCGCGAGAGGTACGGTCATCTGCAGTTCATCGTTCAAAGCTCTTCATTCGATGGGATTGATATCAATTACTGCATTGCCGGCGAAGCGCTACTTAAGGCCTGCGCCTGCTCCACCGAGGTTTTGGCTCCGCTCAAACCCGCCTCATATTTTGCCACGCCTTTGTAGAGACTCTCGGCAACGCGCTGACGATATTCCGGCTGACGAAGCTGCTCGGCATCCCTCGGGTTCGTCACAAACGAAATCTCCGCCAACACCGACGGCATATTCGCACCAATCAGAACGACGAAGGGAGCCTTCTTTACCCCGCGGTTCCTGAGTCCGGTATTTCCCTGTTCGAGTCCGGCGTAGAGATTCGCCTCAACGTCCGAGGCGAACTCCCGAGACTCGTCAATTTTTTCTTTGAGCGCAATCTTCTTCACCAGATCGCTCAGCTGATAGACCGATTGATCGCTTACGGCGTTCTCGCGCGCCGCCACCTGTAGGGCATCCGGCTGTGAGGTGAAGTTCAGATAGTAGGTCTCGACGCCACGCGCACTGGCATCCCGCGATGAGTTCGCATGGATCGAAAGAAACAGGTCTGCCTGCGCCTTGTTGGCGATTGCCGTCCTAGTCTCCAGTGGAATGAAGGTATCGTCCGAGCGCGTGTAGATGATCTCCGCACCCAGGCGTTCGTGCAGTAATCTGCCCAAGCGGAGTGCGACGTCCAGCACAACGTCTTTTTCTTCCAAACCATCCACACCGATTGTGCCGGAGTCATGACCGCCGTGACCGGCATCGATGACGATTCTACCGATCTTCAGACCCAGCGCTCGAACCAGCGAGGTCTGCCCCTCAGCCGTTGGCACTGCCGCACGCGCGGGTGCCGCATCCTCCGCAATCCGGGTCTTGCTCCGGCGCGATCTCCGCGATGAGACCGGGCTCCCCAACTTGCCCGGCACCACGGCGATGGGCCTGGAGGTCGGAACCCTGGTCGCCTCCTGTCGGCCTGGCTGATGGCTCAGGTCAGCGACATCAGAGGTCGTGGCCGCACTGCTGGTCGCAACAGAATCTGGAACTGGATGCCGCGAAGTGGCCACCTGCTCAGGCTCGGTGCGCGGTGCCGGTACCACGCTCGCCGTCTCCTTCTTCTGCGGAGAAGACACAGCCTCCTGCACGCCCGCGACCTGCGACCGAACGTTGCTGCCGTGGATATCGATGATCAGCCGGTAGGGATTTGGCAGCAGGAATGCCGAGTACTCCGTTACGTCGTTTACGTCGAGAACCACGCGGGTCACATCGTTCGAAAACTGTGCCGCCCGAACTCTCTTGAGAAACCCGTCATCGGTTACAGTGAACGTCTTGCCAACCAGCGACTGGGCCAGGCGCGTTCCGTGCAGGTCGAAGTAGATTCGATCCGGATTGGGAACACGAGCCGCCTCATAGGTAACGTCGTCCCCCAGATCGATGGCCACGCGAGTATAGGTTGGGGTCGACCAATGACGAATCCCAGCCACCTGGGCCAGATCGCCGGCACGCTTCTTTTTTGTCGTCACATGAGAGATCGCGGGCTGACTGCCGGCAGAACTTTGATAAGAAGGAAGGTCCGCAGCTGCGGCGGTATCTGGACTCGCCTGCCTGGTCACATGCCGTCGGGTCGCGTCTGCAGAAGCTGCCCCGGTGGTCGGCATCGGAGCAAAGGACGATCCTGAATCTGCTATGGCAGGCGCAGAATTCTGCGGCCTGGAAGTATTCTTCACCGGCTGGCGCTCGACCATCTCGGTCTCTTTGCTCGCCTTTGACGGACGCAGCGGGCCGCCGTGATCCAGAGAGCCTAATCCTGCTCTCGCTTCATCGGCGCGTGAGCTGTGGGGGTACAGCTTCAGAAAGAGCTTGTATTTCTCGCGAGCTGCTGCAGGATCATGCAGAGAGTTCTCGTAGATCTGCGCCTCAGCAAGCAAAGCTCCTACGCGGAACGAACTGCCGGGGTACTCCTTCCGCAGAAACTCATACTGGCCAACGGAGTCGTTGAGGCTCTTCTCGTCTTTCAAATCGCGACCCTGCTCTGCAAGCAACTCTGCGACGGCGTTTACTGCAGCCGCAGCGTACTTGCTGGCAGGATCTTCATGGTAGATGACGCGAAAGAGGTCCAGCGTCCGCTGGTAGTCCTCGCGGGTTCTATCTATAGCGGCCTTCGCCTCCAGTGCCTCCCGGCTCCGCGTTGCTCTCTCCCAAGGAGACACCACAATCGTGTGCCTGGATGCGCCTGCGGCCGTTCTGGTTCTTGATGCAAACGCGCCAGCGGTTGTCGCGCAGCCCAATCCGACTGCACCGACGGCACACCAGAACCCGGCCTTACGCACTTTGCTGCACACAGACATAGCAGCTTCAGTTTAAGAGGCTCATCCACATGCCCTTACGGTGAAAACTTGCGCAGGTACTCCCCGCGATACCCCCATCGGGGAATTGGGTCCTAACTGTTCTCTTCCTATCGCCTGGCACGGCACAGGTTACACGAGGTCAGCATGCTCCAGCACGAAGTGCGCCAACGTGTGCTCCGCCCAATACCCATCGTAGCCCGTTGCCGGATCAGGGGCGGCTAGAAAGGCGCAATGCCCGCCATGGGAGCTTTCAAGGAATGTGATCCGGGAATTTCTGGCGATCTTCTCACGGCTCTCCGGCAGTAGCCGGATAAAAGGGTCGTCCTTTGCATTAAGAATCAGGGTGGGAACCGCAATGGTATCGAGAACACGCGCACTGGCAGCGCGATAGTAATAGTCGTCCGCTCCCGCGAATCCGGCGTAGAAGGCATTGATACGTTCATCAAAATCCCGGATGGAACGGATCTGGTCTGCACGGGCGGGATCGTAGACATGAGGGAAGAGTGCGACCTTGCGCCGGTAGCGCGCCAGCAGCGCACGCAGGAACTTCATTTCATAGACGCGGTTCTGTGGAGCATGGAGGGCATCGGCGGAAGGCGCCAGGTCGATGACTGGTGATACCCCAACGACAGAGCGAAGCGAGCGCGGCGCCGACCCTCCAAGTTCCCCGGCCAGCTTGAGGACCAGATTACCGCCCATCGAATAACCGATCAACGAGACGGAGGTAAGCCCATACAGGGTAGTGAAATGCCGCATGACCGCGCCCACATCACCCGAGAGCCCCGAATGGTACAGCGTAGAGCTTAGCGCTTCCGTCCCCGCGCAGTTGCGCATGTTCATCCGAATGATATTGGCCCCGGCCTGCCACAGCTTGTTGGCGTTGCCGATCACGTACTGCGAGCTGGATGACCCTTCGAGCCCATGCACAATGATCGCCGTCGGACGCTGGGCCCGTACCTCCTCCGGCTGCCAATGGCAGTCGCAGAGTACCCGACTACCCATCCCGCCATCGATCCCGGGGGCCACCTCCACCAACACCGATTCTGCCGCTGGAAGCAAGTTCTGCCGGGGCATGAAGTTGCCAACAATGGTCTGCAGATGCCTATTGCGGACAAAGCGCCGCGGCATAAAGTCAGGCCTGTGGGCTACATGCGGTGTAATCCGGCGGCTCAGGAGCACCCGATCCTCCTGCCAACCCCCTCCAGAAATGCCACTGCGTTGAGCACTCCTGTCGGCTCGTCCTCATGCCGGAAGTAGACATATACATCGCGGCCTGCGGCAGCGAGTGCCGTAAACCGCTCTACGAAGGCAGCGATCTCCTCCGGGGTGTAAGCTCCCGTGCGCCGCAGCCGAAAGCTGGCGATCCTCGACGAGGTATGTACCTCAGGCACCGCAAGCTCATCGGTGTCAGCTACACAAAGTCCGGCATCATGCCTGCGAAGGATCCCGTAGATCTCCTCTGTCAGCCACGATTCGTTCCGAAACTCAAACGCTATAGTGGGGGCATCGGGACCGCGAAGCGCCGGAGCCGCAAGAAAGCTCTCCAGCCGGGCCGCGTCCGCCTTCAGATTTGGCGGAAGCTGAAATAACAGAAGACCCAGCTTTCCTGCCTGCCGCACTGGCTCCAGCATCGACACAAAAGTAGCCAAATCTGACTCACAGTTCGCCAGTCGCCTGATATGCGTGATTCGTTGCGGCGCCTTGAAGCTGAACCGGAAGAACTCAGGAGTAGCAGCTATCCACCCCTCAAGCATCGTCGCTGTAGGAAGCGCACGAAAAGTGTAGTTCACCTCAACCGAGTTGACCCGACGGGAATAGAATTCGAGAAACCGCTTTGCCGGCGTGCCATCCGGATAGAACTCCGGCTTCCAGGTTGGGTAAGCCCATCCGGAGGTTCCGGCAAAAATGTGTGCAGAGGCCGCGCGGGATCCGGTTTCACCTGCAGGATGCGTCACTTGTGCAGATCTTGCCACGGCATAGGAACGAGAACGATACGGTCAATACCCCAAAATCAGTTATGTTGAGAAGATTTTGGGGCGGCTAGTGGGGTTCGAACCCACGACATCCGCTGCCACAGAGCGGCGTTCTGCCACTGAACTATAGCCGCCGTATCGTTAACAATTGTAGCATTCACTTGCCGGGGACCGGAAAACCGTCCCGGAAGCCTTTCATGCAGCCCAAAGTCCAGCCCGAAGTCCTCCCGCCGCGCACTCTCCGGGGCCGCAGTGTCTTCGACGACGAGAACCTGGACATCCTCTCCCACATTCTCGATGACTTCATCCGCATCCCGGGGACCTCGATCCGGTTCGGACTGGACGGAATTGTGGGCCTCATCCCCGGCATCGGCGACATTTTGGGCGGCATCGCCTCCTGCTTCATCATCTTTGCCGGATGGATGCGTGGCGTCCCTTATGTCGTCCTTACCCGCATGGTGGCAAACGTCATCATCGAAGTGATCATGGGCACGATTCCGCTGCTCGGTGACGCCTTCGACATCGCCTGGCGGGCAAACCGCCGCAACTACGCTCTTCTGACCGGAAGCCTCTACGAGCCTCGCAAGCACACCGTTGAGAGCTGGATCTTTCTCGTCGTGCTCTTCACCATCATGGGACTGCTGATGCTCATCCCCATGCTCCTTCTGGCATGGCTAGCAAGCGGCCTGATGCACGCTCTCTTTGGCGTTCACGTCGAATTTCCGACCTGGCGTTAGCGCGGCCTTTAACTGCGACAACGCACATACCCGTGCGTTAGACTAGAGACAGTCGGGGCGTAGCGCAGTCTGGTAGCGCATCTGCTTTGGGAGCAGAGGGTCGGGGGTTCGAATCCCTCCGCCCCGACCATCCACAAATTTCTTTCTCACGCAAAATCCACGCCCGTCAGTTCACTGCACCGCTGCCAAAGCTTTGCTGCTAAAGCTTCATCGCGCGCATGCTTCGCAATCTTCGCCGGCCCGACGACCTCTCCCCGCATTTCACCCAGCTGCTGCGGGCCGTAGTAGCCGCCGTTTTCGGCCTCTGGTGCGGTCGCGGCGAACAGCGTGGGCAGCGCTCCCTCGGCCTCATCGTTCAGAAAGAGGCCAATCGCGTGCCCGATCGTCCGGCGCAGCATCCCTGCCAGCGCGGACCTCTCATCGGTTCGGAACAGGGCCGTCTCTGCCACACCCGGATGTGCGGCCACGCTGCGGATGCGCGATCCCTTTGCGCTCAGGCGGCGACTCATCTCAAGCGCAAGCATCAGGTTCCCGAGCTTGGATTGTTGATAGGCCCGCATCGGCGAATACGATCGCTCCGATTGCAGGTCGTCCAGTTGAAGATGCGTACGCTTATGCGCGATGGATGCGATCGTCACCACTCGCGGCGCATCCGCTGAAGAAGCCTCCGCCCTTTGGATTGCCGGCCACAACAACCCCGTCAGGGCGAAGTGCCCCAGCACATTGGTCCCGAACTGCATCTCGAAGCCGTCTTCCGTCAGGGTTCTCCTCGGAACCGCCATGACGCCTGCATTGTTGATCAGCACGTGCAGCGGACGGTTGCGATCAAGCTCCCGGGCCGCAAACTCCCGCACCGAAGCCAGCGATGCAAGATCCAGTCTGGCGACCTCCGCGCGCACGCCGGGCGCCTCTTCACGCAGACGCGCAAGCGCCGCCTCGCCCTTCTGTGCATCGCGACAGGCGAGTATCAGCTCCGCATCTTTGCGGGCGAGTTTCAGGGCTGCGGCGAAGCCGATGCCGCTGTTTGCTCCTGTAATCAGGAAGCGTCTGCCTGTCAGTAAAGGAATCTGCTCAGCCTTCCACGAGCTCGTCATAGGGTTGAGCTTTGGACGCACGAGAAACAAGAGAGTCGCAAATTCTACCGCTCATCACTCTCGCGCGAACCTTTCTCCGTCTTGGCGTTAGGCCCATTCCACTCGAACTGCGCGTTTGCCCAGGCGAAGCACGGGCTTCGGCCCCAGCTGATCGAACGAGATCGTTCGTCCGGTGAACTTCTCGCCGTTCACGCTGACAGCATTCTCTCCCAGCTTCCGCGTCGCTTCACCCGTCGAGGCCGCCAGCCCCGTCAGTTGCAGCAGCCTGGGCAGACGCAGATCACCATTGTCGCCGGCTCCCAGCCCCTCGGCTGCGCGCGAGATCTGCATCACCGGAACATCCTCGCTTACCGCGCGCTGCTGGAACTGCGTCGCCCATCCCTCGGCCGCAGCGTTGGCGGCAGCCTGCGAGTGGAAGTCGGCGGTAATTGTATGGGCCAGGTTCTTCTTCGCCTGCATCGGGTGCAGCGTTCCTGCGGCAACTTCTGCCTGCATCGCCGCTATCTCCGAACCTCGCAGATCGGTCAGCAGCGTCCAGTACTTCCACATCAGCTCGTCCGAGATCGACATCAGCTTGCCATACATCTCTGACGGTGGCTCGTGGATTCCGATGGCGTTGTTCAGCGACTTCGACATCTTCTGCACGCCATCCAGGCCCTCGAGGATCGGGTTCATCAGGATGATCTGCTGAGGCTGCCCGAAGTGCCTCTGCAGGTCGCGTCCGCGCATCAGGTTGAATCTCTGGTCGGTGCCGCCAAGCTCCACATCGCACTTCAGAGCAACCGAGTCGTACCCCTGCGCGATCGGGTAGATCATCTCGTGCAGCGCAATCGGCTGCTCGGCATCGAACCGCTTGTGGAAGTCCTCGCGCTCCAGCATCTGCGATACCGTAAACTGCGCCAGCAGCCGCACAAGGTCGTAGTAGCTCAGCTTGTCCAGCCACTCGGAGTTATAGCGGACCTCGGTCTTCTCCGGATCGAGAATCTTGAAGACCTGCTCCTTGTATGTCTCCGCATTGACCTTGATCTGCTCCGGGGTGAGTGGCTTGCGGGTGACATTGCGGCCTGTCGGATCGCCGATCAGCGCCGTTGAATCGCCGATCAGAAAGATAACCGTGTGGCCAAGCTGCTGGAAGTGACGGAGCTTCCGGATCAGGACCGTATGGCCCAGGTGAAGATCAGGAGCAGTCGGGTCGAAGCCGGCTTTGATTCGCATGGGCGTGCCCGTCGTGATGGACTGCTGAATGCGCTCCTTGAGGGCGTCCATCGGCAGGATCTCCGCGGCGCCTTTGGTAATCAGATCGAGTTGTTCGTCAACGGATGGAAATGTCGGCATGGTCGTAGTTAAGTATAAAGAGACAGCAGCCTCACCGAGGCAGAACCTTCGCCGCACTTCCGGCTGCCGACTCTTACGAGATGCCCGACCGCAGACCCAAACCCGAGCGCGAGACTCCGCGAAAAGAGCGGCTCTGCAAGACCTGCAGGCGGCCCTTTGCCTGGAACGAAGGGCGAGCGCAGGACTGGGACATCGCGAAGTACTGCAGCCCGCAGTGCAGTGGGCAAACTGCAGATGACAGAACCGGCGAACTAGAGACCGCTATCCTCGCGTTGCTGGCAGAGCGTGATCCCGGAAAGAGTATCTGCCCTTCGGAGGCAGCAAAGCTGGTTGGCGGTACGGCCACGCGCCACGATTGGGAGTGCTTGATGGAACCGGCCCGCGAAGCCGCCCGGCGTCTGGCGAGGGCCGGCAGAGTGATCGTTACGCAGAAGGACAAGCCCGTCGATCCGGTCAAGGCGAAGGGGCCTGTTCGACTGCGGCTTCCCTGAGAATCTCAGGAGTAAGGCCTCCTCAGCACTCTGTTCTGCCTTTCAATAGAGATGGTTACTAGGAGAGAACGCCCGCCGGTTCAAAGCTCGAAAACAGAGCAAACAAACCCAAAGACACGGAAATGAGGGCTCTTATACTTGAGGGCATGGACGTCGAGCGGATTCGCGGCCTGCTCCTCGAGATGCCTCACGTAGCCGAGACCATGCAGTGGGGCGCAAATCTCGTCTTCTGGGTAGGCGAAAAGGCAATCGGTGGAAAGATGTTTGCCGTGGCTAACTTGGAACCAGGCGGCCGCGCCGTCATCTCCTTCTGCGCAGGCCAGGAACGCTACCCTGAGTTGCTCGAGCGTGAAGGGATCTTCCCTGCACCCTATCTCGCACGGGCCTACTGGGTCGCCGTCGAACGCTGGGATGTCTTTCGCCCCGGGGAATGGACGCAGGAGCTGTCAGCCGCGCACGCTCTCGTCGCCTCCCGGCTTCCAAAGAAGACCCGCCAGGTGCTGGCGCTTCCTCTGCGTGAACAAAAGCGCATTATCGCTAAACGCAAAGTTGTGCTGACCGCGCCTAAGAAAAGGTCCTGATTCGAGCCACTGCTTCAGATGTTTTGATTGCTATCGGGACTTCGTCGGTGCGTTCCTTGTATAACTGCGTCGAAGTGGTGCCAGTACGCATAAATTAGAAAGACTTCGAGCACCGCCACGAACAACGCAAGGCCGATTCCCTGCAGGTTCATCGTGATGTGAAAGAGCAAAATGACCACTATGATCGGTCCAAGGATCGTCAGCGCCACCCCGATGTACCTCCCCAGCAGCAGCAGCACGCCGGCCACGATATAAAGCACCGCGATAAAGGCGAACCAGCCGTACTTGAACAGGAGCCCCGCAAACATACCTGCGTCACCAGGGGGAGGAGGCATAGGGAGGAAGTGCAGGAAGGTATTCAACCCGAAGGCGGTGAACACCAGCCCCAGCAGAGTCCGGGCGATAAGAACGGCAATCTTCACGAGCAAGTCTCCTTTCGGCGAACTGGGCTACGTGCAGGCGGTCCATTGAAGTTGCACCATCATAGTGGATTCGGTAGCGTCAGCATATGGAAAATGCGATATCAGGTGTCGCCCTGTCGCTGGCTGGACGGACTGCTCTTGTCACCGGGGGCTCTCGCGGGATCGGTGCGGCAACCGTTAGGATGTTTCGCCAGGCAGGTGCGCGGGTCTTCTTCAATTATCGCAACGCGGAGGCTCAGGCGACGCAGCTGATTGCCGGCTGTGGCGACGCATCCAATTGCCGAGCCATCCGCCAGGAGTTGGCAACACCATCCGATGGCGCCGCTCTGGTGCGCGCAACCGTGGAGGCGTTCGGTCGTCTCGACTGCCTCGTCGTTAACCACGGCATATGGCCCCCACATGACATTCCCATCGAGTCCATGAGCGAGGCGCAGTGGCGTTGCACATTGGGCGTGAATCTCGACAGCACCTTTGGCCTGGTACGCGCTGCCGTTCACCAGATGAAACAGCAGGAGCCTCTCGGCAACGTTCGCGGACATATCGTCCTTGTGGCCTCCACAGCCGCCCAACGCGGAGAAGCGTTCCACGCAGACTACGCGGCCAGCAAGGGAGCACTCGTCAGTCTGACCAAGAGCCTGTCCAGTGAGCTTGCCGCCGAGGGTATCTACTGCAATTGCGTCGCGCCCGGCTGGGTCGACACCGAGATGTCTTCGGCTGCCTTGACCCATCCGGATACGTCCAAGAAGGTGCTGACTTCTATCCCGCTGGGCCGTCCTGCGCAGGTGGAAGAGATCGCCGGGCCGATCCTGTTTCTCTGCACGCCGCTCGCCGGGTTCATCTCCGGCGAGATCTTCAACGTGAACGGCGGAGCGGTGCTGGTCGGATAATCTTTCGGAAGCTGAATGGAGCGATGATGAAGTTTTTTCTTGCCGTGTTGTTTGTCTTCGGAGCCGTGGCGCCCATGCGCCTCAACGCTCAGGCAAGCGCGATACCCAGCGCAGCACCGATAGAGCCCAGCGGCCAGACCGACGAGCAGAGAGGAAAACAGCTTATTGATGAGATGGTTCGGGCGCTCGGCGGCCAGGCCTGGCTCTCCCGCAGAGACATGCAGGTCTCCGGGCGTACCGCCGCCTTCTTTCGCGGCGCTCCCAACGGTACTGTAATCGAGTTCACCGGATGGCGGCGCTTCGCCGCCTCCGGTCAGGAACCCGCCGAGCGCATCGGCTTTCTCTCTCCCAAAGGAATGTTCATCCCGGGGAAGAAGATCGACGTCATACAGATATGGATCGCCGGCAAAGGCTATGAGATCACCTACAAGGGACGCACCGATCTTCCCAAGGACCAGGTCGCAGATTATTACCGACGTCAGGACCACTCTGTCGAGAGCATCGTCGAGAAGTGGATTAAGGCGCCAGGCGTAATGATTCTCTCTGAAGGCAGCACCATGGTCGAGCGACGCATCGCCGACAAAGTCACTGTCCTGAGCGCCGACAACGACGCGGTAACTCTGGAACTGGACGCGTCCTCGCACCTCCCTCTGCGCCGTACCTTCAAATGGAGAAACACGATCTTCAACGACTTTGACGAAGAGGCGGAGACTTACTCCGACTATCACACTGTCGATGGAATCCCGACGCCTTACAACATCACCCGCTATAGGAACGGCGACATGGTGAATCAGCGATTTATCACGAAGGTCAATTACAACCAGGGGCTGTCACCGGACCTGTTCAATCTCGATCTTCTCCCCAAAAAGCCATGATCACCGTAGAGATTCGCCGTAGCCAGAACCCATCTTCGGCGGGACGCGCGGTTTATACTCAGGTCTGCCATGAGTGAATCGACCGACAATTCTGCAGTTTCCCCTGCGGCAGCCGCAACTTCTGAGGCCAGCCGGACCATGGACATCACCGAGATCATGTCTATCCTCCCCCACCGCTATCCTTTTCTGCTGATCGATCGCGTCGTCGAGGTTGAGCGCAAGCAGAGGATTGTGGCGATCAAAAATGTCTCGTTCAACGAGCCACAGTTCCAGGGTCACTTCCCGGACTACCCCATCATGCCGGGTGTCCTCATGGTGGAGGCAATTGCCCAGGCCGGCGGCGCCCTGCTATTGACTGAGATTCCGGACCGCGACAATAAACTGATGGTCTTCACTGGGATCGACAGCGCCAAATTTCGCAAGCCCGTTGTGCCGGGCGATCAGGTGCGCATTGAGGTGAAGGTGCTCAATTGGCGTTCGACTGCTGTTCGCATGCAGGGCATGGCGACTGTCGACGGAAAGCTTGTCTGTGAGGCCACTGTGATGTGTGCCCTGGTTCCCCGCGGAACGAAAAAGCCAGAGGCAAAGTCCGAGTGAGTATTCACCCCACCGCCATCATTCAGGAGGGGGCAACGATCCCCGAGAGCTGCACCGTCGGGCCCTATTGCACAATCGGTCCCAATGTCACGCTTGGCGAACGATGCGAGCTGGTCTCTCACGTTGTTCTCGACGGCCACTTGACGATGGGCGATGATAATCGCGTCTTCTCCTTTGCCTGCCTGGGCATTCCCCCGCAGGATCTCAAATACAAGGGCGAGCCGACTGAGCTGATCATCGGAGATAGAAATGAAATCCGGGAGTATGTCACCGTCTCGCGCGGCACGGCAGGCGGAGGCGGAGTGACCCGCATCGGATCCGGTTGCCTGATTATGGCCTATACCCACATCGGGCACGATTCGGTCATTGGCAACGGCGTCATTCTGGCAAACGCGGCAACGCTCGCCGGCCACGTGACGGTCGAGGACTACGCGGTGGTAGGAGCATTGAACCCAGTACACCAGTTCTGCACGATAGGCACCCACGCCTATATCGGCGGAGGTACGACCATCACCCAGGATGTGCTTCCCTATTCCCTGACCAGCATTGAGCGTAACAATCATGCTTACGGAATTAACAAGGTGGGGCTCGAGAGGAGGGGCTTCACGCGGGAAGAAGTCAAACAGTTGCGTGCGGCCTATCGTTTGCTGCAGGCCTCCAGGCTTAACACCAGTGACGCTCTGGCCGCGATCCGCGAAAAGATCGCCACAGGCGAGTTCGGTGACAAAGTGGCTTACCTGGCAGACTTTATCGCCCGAAGCGAGCGCGGCGTCATCAAATGATTGCAGCGTAACTGAGGCTATCAAATCTTAGCCATCGATCTCGAAGGCACCGAGGTCTGCGACTGGCTGACAGCCAGAGGATTTACCTGTGTGCTGCTTATAAATATCGTATGCCGGGCGAGGGCAAGCTGCCGAAATCGGGCGCCTATCCCGCCTCTCTGAAGGTCCTGCAAGAAGCGCAGCGGACCGTTGGCTTAGTGCGTTTCATTCCGCACCATTGCCGCCGCCCAGTGATCCGGGCAGCGGACACGGGAGGTGCCTGGCGCTTACTGGTTGTAGTTGTTGCTGTCGTCCTCTTCAATGGCACCGTAGCGTCGCAGCAAGTTAGGAAGGTTTTGCGAGAAGGCGGCGCGCGGCATCACCGTATCGCAGCCTGCCTCGACTGCTTTGGCCTTCAGATCACCCTGAACCTGCGACAGGAATCCGATGATCGAGGTTCCCCGCTTCAGTTTTGATTTGAGCTTGGGAATTAGAGTCAGCGGCTTCGCATTGGCGTTGTTGAGATCGAAGACGATCAGGCCGGGCTTGTCTTCTTCCCTTTCCTTAGCGCTTGTCAACTGCGCAATGGCGTCCTTGTCATTCTTGACAAAAGCTACCTTGACGCCTAACTTGCGCGAGGTTTCCTGAATCTTCGCCAGGAAAAAGAGGTCTTCGATGAAGAAAAAGATCTTCGTAGGCGCATCTTCGGGAATAGGAATCGGCTTGCCCTGCGAGTAGTCGATCGGCTGCGAGTCGCTCACGTACGAGCGGCCGCCACCGTTGCCGCTGGAACGGCGGAAATTCCCGGTGTCGATTGTGGAAGGCGGCCCGTCGGCGAAGTTCCCATTAACCTCGCGATAGCTGTGGTCCATCGGACCCACAAAGCTGCGTGGCGTCCGCTGCTTGCCTCCCTTGGAACGCTTGAAGGTCGTGTTGCCAGGCTGGTGGGTGTCGCGGAAGCCGCCTTCAGAGGCGCTTCCCTGGTTCTGTGAACCTCGCTGCCGATCGCGGTCGCGAAACTTCTTTTTCCAGCGCTTTGCGCCGCCTGGGCCTTGTTGCTGCTGCCCATTTTGCGATGGCTGGCCGGCAGACTGAGGCTGAGCAGAAGCCTGTACCGCAGGAACCTGCCCCGGCTGCTCGCCGGCGGGCTGTGCTGAAGTTGCACCTTCGATCTTGTTCTTGCGTTTGCGACGCCGTCTGCGGCTGCTCTTGGACTGGCCCATACCCGGGGGGACCGTCCCACCCATATATTGCGAATCCCCCTCCTGGATGGGGGCTACCGCGGACCCCTGGTGCGACTGCACCTCGGGTACATTCTGCTCTGAAGTCATGCTTCCACTTCCTGTTGCGACCTTGCGCAACCTAACGATTCACTCCCACGACAACGGGGCCGGCCGACTTCGCGGAGATGCAAAGTGATGGACGAAACCCATATTGCAGCGTCGGAGGAAACGATCTCAATTTGAACTCAAATAAATACGGACTGTTGTATCGCCGCTCCCGCCGGTCCACTCTGACCGGCTCACACGGACGGAACTACCCTGAATCGGTCGTTCCTCACCCTTTCATCCTTAGAAAAACGTCGCTCGGCCGTGCCGAAGGACTCATTCGACCGCCTCTTGATTCTTCAGGAACTGTTTCGTCGGTACGCAGAAATCGGAACCCACGACCAGTTTCACTCGAGGCACCCACAGGGTACGCGCAAACTCTTATGTTTGGCAAGCATCCTGTGTGGATATAACAGAATTTTACAAGGGGGCGGCGGTTCCGTCCAGACTGAATGATCGGAAAACAAGGAAGCCGCCTTTCTTGAAGGCGGCTTCCTTCGATGGCCAGTCGCTGGCCTCCTAAATAACGGACTCTCTAGAAGTCCAGATCCTTGTTCGCCTGGCAGCGCCTCGTGGGGCGATGATCTTTGATGCGAACCCGAATGTGTACAGCCCTATCGCTTCGATGGAAGGCGTGGCAGGCTGCCGACACGTTGAGTACAAGTGCAATCGGTGTGCCAAACCTATCCCGCCATAACTCCTGCATATTTGGCGCTCGTGCCTTTTGGATGCTCCCAAAAACCGTGCGAACGGGAGAGGAGTCTCCAGATTTCTGTATTGTTTGCGCACCACGGTTTCGTTTGACCGGCTATCGATGCAGTCCTATAATCGTCCTGTTCTGGCAGCCCTCTCGCTCCTGCCGGCGATACATCACGCCGGAATGGTCGAGGCACAGGTGATACGGCCCCGTACGTGTCATTGAGCGGATGCAGTGCCATGAGACCGAAAGGTGGCGACTGTCGCGCCCAAGGCCGAATGATTTCTTGAGGGATCCTGAAGGAGCACCAAACACCGCATGAACCGTACTGTAGTTTTAGCCTCCGCCTTTGCTGCGGTCTTTACAGCTGCGGCCAGCCCGGCGCAGGTCAAGAATGGACCGGCGTCTGCTGCACCAGCAGCTGCTGCCACGGCTCCCGTCGCCCCCCAGGCTGTCCCGGCGAAGATCGCTGTCATTGAATACGAACAGGTGGCCGCAGCAACTAACGAGGGGCAGCGCGCATTACAGGAGCTTCAAACCAAGTATCAGCCCAAGAAGACGCAGCTGGATGCCTTGGCCTCTGAGATTAATACCTTGCAGCAACAGCTGCAGTCGGCTCCAGCCACTATGCCCGAGGAAGAGCGCGAATCGCGTGCTCGCGCCATCGACCTGAAACAAAAGCAGTATCAGCGCGATTCGGAAGACGCCGCGAACGCCTACAACTCAGATGTACAGGAAGCAATTGGCAAGGTTGCTCAGAAGCTCGGGCCCGTCGTAATGAAGTATGTGCAGCAGAATGGCTATACCATGCTGCTGGATAATAACGGAGGAGGGCAGCAGGGTGGACTCACTCTGATGTGGGCTCCAGGAGTCGACATCTCGAAGGAAGTTGTGGACGCGTACAACGCAGCTTCGGGGATTGCTGCCCCGCCGCCGTCGACGCCCTCCGCACCCCGCCCGCAGGCCTCGGCTCCCGCAGCCCGGCCGCACACGTCCAAGTAACTGGACCATACCCATTGCAGATTGGCTGAACCAAGAACCGGACTATATCTGAACGCCCCTGAAGGAGCACCAAACATCGCATGAATCGCAATTTCGCTCTCGTCGCCGCCGTAACTGCTGGCCTGATGACCTCCGCTGCAATGGCCCAGACCACCGCTCCGGCCCCGACTGCTCCCGCAGCTTCCGCCACTCAGAATCGTCCCGCACCCGGGCCACCCCAGGCCGTGCCCGCAAAGATCGCTTTGATTGCCTTTGAACAGGCCGTCTTTGCGACAAACGAGGGTCAGAAGGCCGTCCAGGATGTGCAGAAGAAGTATGAACCCAAGAAGGCGCAGATCGACAGCCTCTCCAAGGAGGTAGATTCCTTGAAGAAGCAGCTTCAGTCTGCACCCGCAACCCTCAGCGATGAGGAGCGCGCCACACGCCTGAAGAACATCGACACAAAAGAGAAGGAGCTGAATCGCGAGGCGGAGGATGCCAATAACGCCTACCAGGCCGACCTTCAGGATGCCTATGGCAAGGTAGCCCGCAAGGTCTCTGCCGCAGTGCAGAACTATGTCACGCAAAATGGCTACACCCTATTGCTTGACGTCAGCAACCAGCAGAACAGCAATGTCATGTGGGCGAGCCAGAATCCGAATATCGACATCACCCAGGCTGTGGTTGAAGCCTACAATGCATCGTCGGGCGTTGCGGCTCCGGTGCCCTCAGCCCCTTCTGCTGGTGCCCCAGCAGCTCCGCGCTCTTCCGCTCCGGCAACTCGTCGGACCCCAAGCAAGTAGTTCACCTAGGAAAGTGTATGAGAAAGGGAGGCCTGGCAGCGGGTCTCCTTTTTTACGCAGCGGATGAGCTCTATCTGTGGAAAAGCTGTGTATCGCTGAGACAGCCTAACATCGAAAATAAAGCAAATTCGGCTGCATATGTTTTTTCTACCGCCAAAACCACGGCACGTAAATAACACAGAAGGAGTAGCTTATCCTTCCCAGAGTACTCTTCCGACCTTATGTTCCCGCTAGACGTTCTCCGGAAGATGTGGTTTAGCAGGTTTCCACAGACGAAGGTTACGGAATTGTTACCAAGGCACCTGCATAATCGCTGAAGGTCCAGTAACAATGCAGCATCTTGCATCTTTGTCCTAGTCTTCCCCAACCTTCAGGACTGCAAGGAAAGCCTCTTGCGGGATATCGACCTTGCCGATCCTCTTCATGCGCTTCTTGCCTTCCTTCTGCTTCTCCAGCAGCTTCCGCTTACGGCTGATGTCACCGCCGTAACATTTTGCAATGACGTTCTTGCGGATGGCGGTCACCGTGGAGCGTGCGATGATCTTGGATCCGATCGCGGCCTGAATGGCGACCTCAAACATCTGTCTGGGAATGAGTTCGCGCATCTTCTCAACCAGAGCTTTTCCGCGCTCGTAGGCGAAGTCACGATGCACAATGATGGAGAGCGCGTCGACGGGTTCGCCGGAGACCAGAATGTCCATCTTGACCATGGGCGAGATCCAACTTCCGGCAAGGTGATAGTCGAGCGAGGCGTAACCTCGGGACACGGACTTCAACCTGTCGTAGAAGTCGAGCACGATCTCGTTGAGCGGAAGCTCGTAGGTGATCATCACCCGGGTTTCGGAGACGTACTCGATGTTCTTCTGCTGACCACGCTTGGATTCGACCAGCTTAAGGATGTTCCCGAGGTACTCCTCGTTTGTGAGAATCTTTGCCTCGATAACTGGTTCCTCGACCTGCTCGATCTCGGAGGGATCGGGCCAGCGGGACGGGTTATCGACCGTGATTACCTTGCCGTCGGTAAGCGTGATCTTATACTGCACTCCCGGAGCCGTGGTGATGAGGTCAAGGTCATATTCGCGCTCCAGCCGCTCCTGAATGATCTCCAGGTGAAGCAGGCCAAGGAAGCCGCAGCGGAAGCCAAAGCCGAGAGCAGCCGAGGACTCCGGCTCAAAGCTGAAGGAGCTGTCGTTCAGGCGCAGCTTTTCTAGCGCATCGCGCAGAAGGCTGTGCTCATGTGAATCCACAGTATAGAGACCAGCGAAGACCATGCTCTTGATGTCTTCAAAGCCGGGAAGCGGCTCCGCGCAGGGACGTTCTACATCGGTGATGGTGTCGCCGACCTTGGTGTCGGCAACGTTCTTGATGGTTGCTACAAAGAAGCCGACCTCACCTGCGCTAAGCTCGTTCAACTCCACCGGCTTGGGCGTCATTACGCCCATGCTCTCGACGTCGAAGATTCTGCCGTTCGACATCATCCTGATTTTCTGGCCCTTACGCATACGACCGTTGATGATGCGCGCCAGCACGATCACACCGCGGTAGGGGTCAAACCAGGAGTCAAAGATGAGTGCCTGCAGTGGAGCTTCCGCATCGCCCTTGGGCGGGGGAAGCAGATGCACGACGGCTTCAAGGATCTCGTCCACGTTCTGGCCGGTCTTTGCCGAAACGGGAATGGCGTCGTCCGCGGGCAGGCCGACAGACTTCTCGATCATCTCCTTGGTGCGGGGAATATCCGCGCTGGGCAGATCGATCTTGTTGATGACAGGGATGATCTCGAGGCCGTTGGAGATGGCCAGGTAGGCATTGGCGAGCGTCTGCGCCTCAACACCCTGTGAAGCATCAACGACCAGCAGAGCGCCTTCGCACGAGGCGAGCGAGCGCGAGACCTCATAGCTGAAGTCCACATGGCCGGGCGTATCAATCAGGTTGAGCTGATAGGTCTCGCCGTCCTTTGCCTTGTACATCATGCGGACGGTGTGAGCTTTGATAGTAATGCCGCGTTCCCGCTCGAGATCCATGGCATCCAGGACCTGGGCCTGCATTTCACGCGAGGTAAGGGAGCCGGTTAGTTCCAGCAGACGATCTGACAGCGTGGATTTACCGTGATCGATGTGCGCGATGATCGCGAAGTTTCGGATGTGACTGGGATCCATACGGAGTTACGCAATGCCTCAATCTATCGATGATAGCAGCGCAAACGAACCAGCGAAGGCTCCGGGCAGACGCATGCAAGAAGCCCTGCTACAGTTTTTGCGGCTGCGACGTCATACAATGAGCAGGAACAATGCATTGGTTTGAGGCTCACAATCTACTGCGGCGGGCTGCGCTGCTGCTTGCGTGCACCCCGCTGGTTCTGCTTGCCGGGTGTCCGCAGGACAAGGCAGGCCAGGTCGCAGCCCCCGGGAAGATCTCTCCGCAGCAGACTGCTCCTGCTGTCTCCGCCGAAGCTGCTCCGTCCGCGGAGGCCGCTTCGCGAAGGGCAGCCCAAACCATAGAGGATCCGGCCACGGCGCGCCGCATCCAACAGCTAATTGCAAACGCCGAGCAGAGCTATCACAACGGCGTGAATAATTATCGCGCCGGACATCTTGAGGCTGCGCGCGCAGATTTCGACGCTGCCGTCGATCAGATGCTGACCAGCGGGCTCGATCTTAAGAGCGATCCGCAGCTCAGCGATGAGTTCGAGCACCTTCTGGATGCGGTCAATTCGCTGGAGATCGCAGCGCTTAAGCAGGGCAATGGTCTGTCGCCTGCGCTCGAAGCTGCCCCGCTCGATACAGCGAACGAAGTCACCTTCCCCCCAAACGCTGCGCTGACTGCACAGCTCTCAGCGGAACTGAAGACGACACAATCGGACTTCCCACTGGTGGTCAACGACTATGTCGCCGGCTTCATCAGCTACTTCAGTAACAATGCAGCCGGACACGCTCATCTTCTGCGTTCGCTCGAGCGCGCAGGAAAGTACAAGGACAGAATCCTGGAGATTCTGCGCGAAGAGGGCGTTCCGCAGGATCTCATCTATCTGGCCGTATCCGAATCGGGCTTCCAGCCGCAGGCACTCAATCCCCGTTCGGGCGCGGGGGGGATGTGGCAGTTTATGCCCTTTGCCGGAGCTTATGGTCTTGCTCGCAACGGATGGGTGGATGAGCGCTTCGATCCGGAGAAGTCCTCGCGTGCCTACGCGCGCTATATAAAGTCGCTCTACAACCAGTTCGGCGACTGGTACCTGGCGATGGCAGCATACAACTGGGGCCCAGGCTACGTGCAGCGCGCAGTGATGCACACCGGCTACGCAGATTTCTGGGAGCTTTACCGACGTGGCGTTCTTCCTGCGGAGACCAAGAACTACGTACCCGGCATTATCGCGGCCATCATCATGGCAAAGAACCCGGTGCGCTATGGCCTCGACAAGCTTGTTCCCGATGCCCCCGTCATCTCCGATACCGTGACGGTCGATTACTCCATCGATCTTCCGCTGGTAGCCGATCTTACGGGCGCCACTCTGCAGGAGATCGTCGCGCTGAACCCTAGCCTGCTGCGGATGACCACACCGCAGGACACCCCATTCGACCTCCATATTCCTACCGGCACGCTTCAGACCTTTCAGGAGCGCGTCAAGGAGATCCCGACCGACAAGCGTTCCACCTGGCGTTTCCACGTCGTCAAGGCAGGCGAGTCGCTTGAATCCATCGCGTCGATGTTGCACGCGCGGGTTGGTGACATCGCCGAGGCCAATGACCTTGCGAGGGATGATCCGCCAGGCCCAGGCGATGAGCTTGTCATTCCCATCACTGTCACAGCTTCAGCCCGCGCCCAGCACTACAAGCTACGGCGTGGCGACACACTTGTCACAGTGGCCGACCGCTTCGGAGTCACCGTCGAAGACCTGCGCCGCTGGAATCACCTGTCGTCCAACACAGTGAAGGTAGGCCACACGCTTGCTGTAGCCGAACCTGTACGTTTGGCGCCGCACAGTAAAACGCGCAGGAGCAGCACGCGGTCTTCCGTGCGGCGTTCGTCAAAGAGTAGGGCCGCATCGCATGCGACGACTCACCACTCCACGGCGAAGGCAGGGAACAAAAAGACGAAGTCGAGCTCCAGATCGAAATCAAAAGCTGCTCGATGAGCTTCCTTGCGAAAAAGAGTGCTTGCCATTGCTGGCGTCGAGAGGCATCCTGTTGCTAGAATCTCGTGCCAGGATCAAAGCCAGAATTTCTCTTGTGTCGAAACCGATTGACGAGAAACGCGAGAGAAGCAGAAGAGGTCGAAACAGCAAGTCAATGCAGCCAGAGGATAAGCGACCATGATGTTCGAAGACGAGACGATCAGGTACTACGCGGCGGCCGCGGACGATAACGAATATGAAGATGACGATGATCTCGGTCGTCGGTTCCTTGAAGATGAAGAAGAGGAAGTGGTGCTGATCTCGTCAGATGACGATGACGCTGACGAGCGCGACGAAGAAGAGAACGACGAGACGGCCAATGGCGAAGAGATCGAGATCGAAGACCGTGCAGAAGACGCCATCATCTTCGCCGCTCCGCCTACTCCTGGCGAGCCCTACACTCCTGCGACGCAGGAGTCGGAGACCCCTGAAACCTCTCAGCAAGTGAAGAACTCGCGCTCGAAGAAAGCCCAAAAGAAGAGTTCTAAAGGTACGGCCAGAAAAACACCGGCCAAAAAGACAGCTAAGAAGGCTCCTGCCAAAAAGTCTTCGAAGATGCCATCGAAGAAAAGTTCAGCAAAGAAGGTGGCGGCGAAAAAAGCAGCACGCAAGAGCGCCAGCCCAGCTCCTTCTCAAAGATCTGCCGCGAAGAAAGCCGGGACCCAGCGCGGTGGGAAGGTCGCCTCAAAAAAGACGACCGGTAAGAAGGTCGCGGCAAGCAGCAAAAAATCCATCAAGAGAGGTACCAACAACTTGGCAACGAAGAAAGCAGCAAAGAAGGCAACGAAGAAGGCTGTAAAGAAGGCTCCTGCCAAGAAAGCAGCGGCGAAGAAGGCTCCTGCCAAGAAGGCAGCCGCGAAGAAGGCTCCTGCCAAGAAGGCAGTTAAGAAGACCGCTTCAAAGACTGCTTCGAAGACCGCTGCAAAGAAGACGGCAGCCAAGAAGTAAAAACGATTTACTAAGGCAAGCAAAAAGGCCCGGTCTGCTCTCCTTGAGCGCCCGGGCCTTTTTGCGTCTGCACAAGTTTTACTTCTTGTCTGCTGCAATCTCCGCCAGCACCTCATCGCTGTGCTTCTGCACATCTACCTTCGGCCATACCTTCACGACCTTGCCCTGCGGCGAAATGAGGAAGGTCTGCCGGCTGGCAAACTTCATATCCCCGTGAGTCATTACAGGTACCCCGTACAGGTCGACGACCTTGTGATCCGGGTCCGCCAGCAGCTTGAAGCTGAAGGTATCCTTCGCGCACCATGCCTTGTGGCCTTCGACCGTATCCAGGCTAACGCCTAGTACCACGGCATTGGCGGCATCGTACTTCTTCATGTCGCGCTGAAAGTTGTGCGCCTCAATTGTGCAGCCTGTTGTCTGGTCCTTCGGGTAGAAGTACAACACGACCCATTTGCCTTTGTAGTCCGACAGGCTTACCGGCTTGTCCTCCTGCGAGGGCAGTGTAAAGTTTGGAGCCTTGGAGCCTGCCTGAACCTCGTCGGCAGCATACGCCGTCGTGCCAAATCCGCACGCTGCCACGACGCCAAGTATCAATGCGATCCATATCGTTCTGCGCATCATCGTTCCCCTTTTTTTGGAAGATCCCATCCTGTAAGACGAATCGGAGCCGGGTAAGACGCATGGCGGGTCTCCGCGCAGGAGAATTTTACCCCGCCACGACGTCACGCCGGATCGGCGACGATGGCAATCCCTGCCTCATCGGCCGCGGCGATGATCCCGGGAGGATCAAACATGAGTGTCCTTTCAGCCTCGACAGCAAGACAACTAGCGCCAGCCAGCTTCATCGTCTGGATCGTCCTCACCCCGATCACCGGTACATCGAAGCGCATGTCCTGGTTGGGTTTGGCGACTTTGACTACAGTCAGGGAACGCCTCAACGTAGAGCTCTGCTGGCCTCCGGGCCGCGCGGCATCTTCTACATCGAGGGTGCGGAAGAGGGCTCCCGCGCGCTCGATTGTGGCATCGGTGCCTTCCATGGCCTCTACGGCAACGCATGCCTCAGCTGCGATGACGACCGTCTGCCCAAGGTCATATCCTGCGATGGCGCGTGCCACCGTACGACCGTAGGCAATATCCTTTTGCTCGTGCTCGTCAGGAGCTCGTCGGGTAAGCACGCCAGATTTTGCCAGCAGAGGCTCAAGGAACCGGGTCGACGAGATCAGCTCGATGCCTTCGTCTCCAAGAACCTTGGCCACTGCACCCAGCAACACGTCTGTCGAGCGGGTGCGAAGGTTCAGCAGCAGCTTGGCAAGCCTCCAGTCTGGCCGGATGCTGGAGAAGATCTGCTTATGCTTCACCTGCCCCGCCATCACCGCTCTGCTAACGCCCTCTGACTGAAAGGTCTCAATCAGCTTCGAAAGTTCGCCGAGAGAAAGCCAATGCACGTGGATATCAGGATCGGCAGCCGCACGCGCGTTCATCTCGGAATCTGTCTCTTCTTTGATGGCGGCGACCACGACCGTCAGCCCGTGGGCCCGGGCAGCGTCGAGCAGCAGAAAAGGGAACCTTCCGTTGCCTGCAATCAGGCCAAGTTTCAACATGTGCCCACTCTAACGCATTGCCGGTATTGACCGCCAAGCAAGTGCAACTCCGGCGCGAAGGGCCGCATTCAGCGCGCCACAAAACCGCCGTCTACAGCAAGCGTATAACCGGTGACATACGATGCAGCGCGGCTGCACAGCCATACGACCGCATTGGCTACCTCGTCAGGCTTCGCCATGCGACCTATCGGTTCCAGATCCTCCATCGCCTTGCGTCCTTCTGATGTTCCGCCGGTAAAGCGGTCTATCATCGGAGTATCGATTACTCCTGGAGCAACGGCATTGATGCGGATCTTCTGCGCTGCATACTCAAGCGCCGCTGTCTTGGTGAGCCCCACGACAGCATGCTTGCTGGCCGTGTAAGCAGGCAAGCCCGCGAAGCCGACCAAGCCGGCCACCGAGGCGCAGTTTACAATTGCGCCTGCACCCTGCCGAAGCATCTCAGGAATCTGATATCTCATACTTAGGAAGATACTTCTCAGATTTACTGCGATTACACGGTCCCAATCCTCCAGCGCGAGCTCTGCCGTCCTGGCGTTCTTCCCCTCCATACCCGCATTGTTGAAAGCACAATCGAGCCGGCCGAGACTCTTCACGGTCTCTCCCACAGCTCTGCGCGTCTCCTCATCCTCTGAAACGTCGGCATGCAGAACAAGAACGCGCCGGCCCAGTCTGCGGACCAATTCTGCCGTCTCTTCAGCACCGTCCTGGTTGATGTCCACCAAAGACACGTCAGAACCAGCTTCAGCAAACGCAATCGCAGCGGCCCGGCCAATGCCGGAAGCTGCGCCAGTTATATAGACAACTTCGCCTGTGTAATCAATTGTCCCTGTGCCCATAGAGACCTCCATCCAATGGAAGTGCAGGAATATCGCGGCCCGATCCGAACATGGCTTCCATTGTATGCAACCCCGACGTAGGGCCCTCTGCGATCATGTCCGAATGAGCCCTGGTTAGGTCTCCAGGCGTGCGCGGTATCTTTCCTCTGTGATTCGATGGAGGTGTTTAGCCTGGGGGCCAGTGCATCGGACGCCCACCCATAAGATGCAGGTGCAGGTGATGAACCGTTTGTCCGCCATCCTCTCCGGTGTTGATGACCACCCGATATCCCCTGTCGAGCTTGTGCGTTCGCGCAAGATTAGCCGCTACCACCAGCAGATGCCCGAGAAGCTTTTCATGTTCGCCCAGCGCCTTTGCCTGCGAGGCAAGATGCTCCTTGGGAATGATCAGAAGATGGGTAGGAGCCTGCGGATTAATATCGGGAAATGCGATGGAATGTTCATCTTCGAAGACGCGATTCGCGGGAATCTCTCCAGCGAGAATTTTGCAAAATAGACACTCTGTATTCATCCTGGGCACCAATCTTTTTTTCAAAACACTATATAGCTATTTTTTGAAGTATTTCGGATGCCGTCCTTCAATCCATGGATTGTAATCTGCTGCGAAGGCGGCCCGGCTGCTAACGGAAGGATGACTAAAAGTCCAGAATTCGACAAAGCGGTTTGGATGCGGATTGGTGAGCGACATCTCGCCCAATAGCTGAAACGACTGCTGCGCAACCTTCTGAGGATCAGCGACGATGGCATGTACCGCCTCCTGACCATATACATCGGCGTCATGCTCATGCATGCGGCTGTACCAATTCACAACCGGCTCGGTGAAGAACGATAGCACTGAAATGACCAGCAGCAGCACTACCAGCGCTCCCCAATCCCGCTGGGAAGGAATACTCCAGCGCTCTCCATATCGTCCAATCAGCCAGTGAACTCCCCGATATCCCACATAGAACTCCACCAGGAGAAGAACCCCGAGAAAGATCAACGTTGCAGGAATATGGTTCAACACATAATGACCCATCTCATGACCGAAGATGAAGCTGATCTCGTCCGGCGTAGCCTTCTTTACCGCGTTGTCCCATACGACAACACGCTTCGAGGCGCCGTAGCCGGTCACATAGGCGTTGAGAGTTGTTACCTTCTCGCTGGCCTTCATCAGGTACATACGATCCGCCGGAATCTGAATCCCTCCACGAGAGACGACCTGCTCCAACCGATCTACCAGGGCTGGATCGGTCTTCGCAAGCGGCTCGAACTTGTTGAACAGAGGATCAATCAGAACCGGCGCGACGAACACGGCGATCAGCACGAAGACCATGGCGGGTATCCAGAACCAGAACCACCACCGTGTGGGCGAACGACGAATAACCCAGAAAAGCAGAAGGATCAGAAGACCCCCGAAGACGAAGGTCAGCAGAAAACCTTTTGTCGCATCCCAGGTCCAGCTTCCCCATCCCTGTACCGACTGGCCATAGACGCGCGCCGCGTGCTGGCCGTACAGATCCAGCGGTAGATTCAGCACGGTCGTAGCTAGCAGAAGAAGAAACGTAAAACTGAATCCCTGAACCCATCGGTTGCGGCTGAGATTTACGGCTGTTTCCTGCATGCGGGCCGCGACACCCAGTGTGAGCAGAAGGATGAGCTGCAGGATTCCCCACCCGCTGTATGCAAAGTCGAGAAGAACTCTGATCCGTGAGTACGAAATGGCACGGGCCAGCTTCTCCGGCGGCAGGCTGTACGGCGGCTTCTGTTTCGCCTGCGACGAAGACGTCGCTGGGCTGTGCACCCCTGAAGCTGGTGCCGGGGATTGGGCGGCGAATGCAGCCGGCAACGACAGGAGCAGGACGAACGACAGGACGAAGGCGCGCAAACACATAGATTGAGAGACTCCCGACGAAGCCAGTGTGCATGAGCCAGGTGCAGCGCTGCAATCTGCTGTAATTGCCCATTTCGGGACTGCGGGTGAGCTTTGGCGAGCTTCGCGAGCCTGTATCGCCGCACAGAGAGTTCCAATACACTCTCTTCAGCCTCACAAAGAAGGATGAGCCGGTTTCGATGAAACATTCTCCGCCCGTGGTCTACCTGAGCCTTGCGGCTTTCTGTCTGGTCTGTCCCTCTTCCCTCCTCCACGCCGCCGATCCCGCCCCATCGCGGCAGGTGGATACAGTTCTGCTCGATACGATGAGCCAGGAACTCCATCGCGCGATGACCTCGCTGGGAACAGCCGGAGATTCCGTCACTCAGCCAAAACCGTATTTCATCAGCTACTCGGTCAGCGATTCGGATAGCTTCAATATGTCGGCCCAATTTGGAGCTATTGCACTTTCACACCAGAGCCACCGACGGTCTGCAGATGTTCAGATCCGCATAGGAACGCCCGAGCAGGACAATACCCACGAGGGTCATCGCGGCAGCGCCGTGATGACCATTCCACTGCCTCTCACCGACGATCGCGACGCCATCGCACGCAGTCTGTGGTTTGCGACTAATCGCGAGTACGGCCGCGCGCTCGATAGCTATTTGAAGGTGCAGACAGAGCAGCAGGTACGTGCCAAGGAAGAGGATGGCTCCGGCGACTTCTCGGTCGAAAAGCCAACCTCTGCGATCTCGGTCGCAGCCCCTTTGGTGACCTTCGATAAGCCCTCATGGGAACGTCGCCTGCGTGAGCTTTCCGCCCTCTTCCGCGAGTATCCGGATATCTTCTTCAACAACGTCATCGTGCAAGCCAGCTCCGAGACGGACTATTTCGTCTCGTCGGAAGGCAACAGGATCTCTTCGCCAAATCAGGTGGCTCGGCTCGTAATCCTGGCGCGGACCCGCGCAGCCGACGGCATGGATCTCTTTCGTGCCGAAACTTTCGAAGCCGACTCGATGGCGCACCTGCCCGATCAAAAGATCCTAATGGAGAAGACGCGCGAGATGGCGAAGAATCTCGTGGCCTTGCGCGCCGCTCCTGTGACGGAGCCATACGATGGGCCAGCGATCCTCAGCGGGCGCGCCTCGGCGGTCTTCTTCCACGAGGTCCTTGGCCATCGCCTGGAGGGTCAACGTCAGCGCGGCGATAACGAGGGCCAGACCTTTACCAAACTTATCGGCAAACAGATTCTCCCCTCTTTCATCAGCGTCACCGACGATCCCACATTGAAGACGCTCAATGGTGAGTCCTTGAGTGGCCATTACGCGTATGACGACGAAGGTCAGGCAGCTCGACGAGTCGATCTGATCAAGGACGGCGTGCTCGATACCTTTCTGATGTCGCGACTGCCGATTGCAGGCTTCTCGAACTCCAACGGCCACGGGCGCGCCGAGTCAGGCCGCATGCCTACAGGGCGCCAGGGAAACCTGATTGTCAGCTCTAACAAAACAGTAAGCGAGAAGGAACTTCGAAAGATGCTCGTAGAAGAGGCTCGAAAACAGGGCAAGCCCTACGGACTTTACTTCGAAGATATCTCCTCCGGGTTCGCCGTCACAACGCGAAGCTCACCCCAGGCCTTCCAGGTCCTTCCTCTGGTTGTATACCGTGTCTATGTAGATGGCCGCCCGGACGAACTTGTCCGTGGAGTCTCCATCGTAGGCACCCCGCAGGCCGCACTCAATCGCATTGTCGCTACCGGCGACAAGCAGGACGTCTTCAACGGAATCTGCGGAGCGGAATCAGGCAGCATCCCGGTCAGCGCCGTTGCCCCGGCCATGCTGGTCAGCGAGATCGAGACACAGCGACAGGCCCAGGGCACCGCGCGACCGCCAATCCTGCCGCCTCCACCCGTTGGTGATAGCGAAAAGGAGAGCAAATGAGGGTCTCTTTGCGATCAAACTTCCTCTTCATCGGTGCGCTCGCTCTTGCGACCGTTCTGGTTCCCAGTATCTCCATAGCCCAAACGCAGCCGCATGTCGACGACCCCATGCTGAAGGCGATGCAGGCCGAGCTTGAGCGCGAAAAACAGAAGCTGGTGCTCCCAGGCATGCAGCGACCTTACTTCATCGAGTACCGCCTGGATGACTTCTCCTCGTTTGAAGCCGTCGCCAATTACGGAGCTCTTACTCGCGAAGAAGAAGGCCGCCAGCGGGTGGTGCGGGTGACCGTTCGTATCGGCGACTACAATCTCGATTCCAGCACTGGCAAAGGCGACGGCGTCGTGCAGCTTGCTCCCGGCGAGGACAATCCAGAGGCGCTGCGCTATGCCCTCTGGACTGCGACCGATGAGGCTTACAAGAACGCCCTTCGTGCTTATTCGGCCAAAGTCGCCGCGCTACAGCAGTTTCAGAGTTCGCGAGTCGAAAATGACTTCTCCCGCGAGAAGCCTGTGGTTCACATCGAGCCGCTGCGCAAGCTCGATATCGACCGTAACGAGTGGGTACACCGCATCGTTGAGGCCAGCGGACTCTATGCCAGTGCACCCGAGCTACACGCGTTCGCCGACAAGGTTCAGTATTCGACAGCGAACATTCGCGCCATGACGCTCAACCGGTACCTTGTCAACACCGAAGGTACAGTCCTGCGCTACGGGCTGAGCGGCTACAACAACGGTATTAGCGTAGGAACGCAGGCTCCGGACGGAATGCGCCTGGCGCGCGACAACGGCTCAATCGCAGTCACCGCTGACCAGCTTGAGAGCTGGCATGCCTTTCGCAAACAGGTGATCGACGACATCAAAAGCCTTGACGATCTCAGCAAGGCTCCTCTGGTCGATGCCGAGGACTATCACGGACCAGTCCTATTCTCGGGCGATGCAGCCTCTGACGTAATGAATCGTCTGTTCACGGGAAATATTGAGGCTGACCGCCCCAATATGGGGACCAGCGCGAGAGCAACCGGCGCATACTCCTCCAGCTACAAGGCTCGTGTGCTCCCCGAGTTCATGAACGTGGTGGATAATCCGTTGGAAACGACGTTCCAGGGTCACTTGCTGCTAGGCGCCTACCAGATCGATGACGAGGGTGTGCCTGCCCAGCCGGTGAATGTCGTCAGCAACGGACGGCTTGACAATTATCTGATCGGTCGTGAGCCGGTCAGAGATTTCCCTGCTTCGAATGGTCATGGCCGCGCAGCTCCGGGAGCCCCGGCCCACTCACGCAGTGGCGTGCTCCTCTTCACATCCAATCACCCTGTCACCCCAGACGAGCTGAACCGGCAGCTGCTCGCCATGGCAAGAGAGCAGAAGCGTGACGTCTATATGGTGGAAACCATGGGAGGCGAAGTCCCGCGCCTGCTATACCTGGTGCACCCCGATGGCAGCCATCAGCTGGTTCGCGGCGCAGCCTTCGACGAACTGGACAACAGGAGCCTGCGCTCGGAGATTCGCGCAGCTGGCAACGATCCCTATGTCAACGAATCGCTGGGAGCCCTGCCCCAGACCATCATCGTGCCCAGCCTGCTGTTTGGGGACATTGGCGTGAAGCGTGCTGCGGAAGAACAGCAGAAGCTTCCCTACTATCCTCCCCCGAGCAGGTAGGCTTAAAGCTGTACCGTGGAAGGCTATGATGTTCGATCCAAAAAATCTGCAACTGGTCACCCTAGCTGCTCTGTTTGCACTCATCTATGCGGGCCGTCTTTCAAAGGGCGCGGCCCGACAGACCCAGGAAGGCTTGGCGTTTCCTCTCAAGCCTCTTGTCTTGTGGAGCAGGGCGCTGGTTCTTCCTATTTACTTTGGCTTGATCCTCTGGCCGCTGGAAAAGAGCCATCACAAGGTTCCGTTTTGGCTGCCGCTGTTGTTTGTCGCGCTGCTGTTGCTGGTCGTCTCGCAGATGCCGGGGACAATCACGTTCACTCCAACCGGACTGGTGCAGCGCTTCTGGCTCAGGAAGAGCAAGGAAATGCGCTACGACGAAGTATTGAGTGCCCAGGCGATCGGCGCAGGCAAGATGACGCGCGTACTCGGAGACAATCGCGTCAGCATTACGCATACATGGAACCACAGCGCATCGGAACAGTTCCGCAAGGAGCTGGAGCGGCGCACAGGGAAACGTGTGATTCGCTAGGCTCAGTCCGTCCGCACAAGATAAGGTTCAGCGCCGGAGACATGGATGCCGGCAGCTACCTCATCCGCACTGGCTTTGCTGGGATGTGCGGGGTTGATGCGAACCCAGTGTCCAGTGGGGCCGGGGAATTCGATCACCTTTGCCGTCCTGTAGCGGCGCATCAACTGTTCCTTCAGCTTGATAGCGTCCTTCTCACGCTCAAATGCTCCCACCTGCACGCACCAGCGTCCGCCCGGAATGGCTTTCGGATCCCTGCTGGCGCCGGGTGTCCATGCCTCAACGCGCACCTGGGCTACTCCCATTCGATAAAGTCCTGTCTCTTTGGCAGCTGCAAGAGAAAGGTCGATGATGCGGCCCTTTACAAATGGTCCACGGTCCGTAATCTTCACTACCGCAGATTGTTTCGTACTCAGATTCGTGACGCGCACAATCGAGCCCAACGGGAGTGTGCGATGCGCCGCCGTCATCGCGTTCTGGTCGTAGATCTTTCCGTCGGCTCCCTTCCGTCCGGCGTAGGGAGGTCCATACCAGCTTGCAATTCCGGTCTCCACAAAACTGGGCTTCCCGCGCACATCGGGTGGAGCTGCTGGAATCGGAACTGGCGCCGTTCTCGCACTTGATCGTCCGGAAGTTGAGCCGTGCGTATCCCGGCTCGAAGAACGCCCCGATTTCGAAGCTGTCGGAGGAGGAGGGGGCTGGTGAGCGCGCACGTGCTTCTTGTGACAGCCAGTCAGCGCCACGACGAGCATCACAACTGAGGCTGCAAGTACCTGGCGGCAGCGATTCACGATCAGGGCACGTCCTTCTTTACTCCCGGCGGAGTGCGTCCAGCGCGCTCATCCATGCGCTGGGCTATCCGGTTCAGCTCACGGGCCGCAGCTCGTAGAGCTTCAGAACCATTCTTCCGCAGGTGGGGAACGATATCATCGTTGAAGTAGCGGATGAACTCGCGCACATCCTCCTCCATTCGTGCACTGGCCTCGTGCAAGCGCTCTTCCCAGGGCCGTTCTTGACTCCCTTTGGTCATGCGTACACTTCTCCACCTTCCATTATCGGGACGAGAAAATTGGAGGGTCAACCGATCGGCGAGCCTATTCCCTTTGTAGTGCCGGGGTGGTAACGTCGTATCCCAGATCCTCTTGGGGGCAATCTTCATACAACGCACCGCTGGCAGCACGCGTCCTTCCACTTAGAAACGCAGTTATAAAGCGAAAATGTGGATTCGCTGCTTCTTTTTTGCTCAAGAGATGCGAGACCGCGTTCCTTCGAGGTATCTCTTTGATTCTGCCCCTATCCCGCATCCTCCCGTTGCTCTCCAGCTCACTTTTGATCCTTTCAGCCGCGCCGGTATTTGCCGCAGCCCTGGGAGCAGGCGCCTCAAACGCACCAGCATCCAACCTCCCAGACTCGCCCGGAGCTGTCGTCGCTGCGGGCGGTATCAGCAGCTACAGCGATAGTACAGAGCTCTCCTCGGCGGCTGAGCCCATCGTCTCCCCATGGAGCAGCCAGGACACCACCGCCGCCAAAGCGAAGGTTCTTCTTCCGCGTGTTAAATTTGTTCCTGTCGGATATCAGGCTCCCAAGCAGCACGTCCATGACAAGCTGACCCTCGCGCTGCGCGAAAGCATCACACCCTTCACCATGTTCGGATGGGCGGCGTCCGCAGGATGGTCTCATCTGATTGATAGTGCACCCAATTATGGCGTCAACAGCGAGGCATTCGCTCGACGGCTGGGAGCTTCAGCCGCAACCGGCACCTCCAAGGAAATTTTCAGCGACGCTGTCTTCGCATCGATCTTTCATCAGGACCCACGCTACTATCAGCTGGGACGCGGCCATAAATTCATCAATCGCGCCGTCTATGCAGGAACAAGGCCTGTGATCGGCCGAACCGATGCCGGCAGGCACATCTTCAACTTCGCCGGTGTCCTGGGAACGGGAGCCTCGGCTGCGCTCGCGCAGACCTATTATCCTGACCAAAATGTTCACCCGTCCCAGGTGATGCAGAGTTGGGTGAGCGGTATCGCTGGATCCGCGCTCGGCGATCTTATCTCCGAGTTCGGGGGAGACTTTATCAGAGCGCTCCATGTTGAGAAGCATGAATAATCCTTTCCTGCTTCGAGTTCGATAAGGCGGACAGGAAAGCACCGAATGGCTATGTACAGGGTTCTGGCACTGGGACTGATTCTTTCTGGCTGCGGCGTTCACGCCCAGATCGGCCATGCCATCCCCGCTTCTCCATCAATAACAGCAGACGATATCGCTGGTTCTGCGGTCGGTGAGTCCTCCTCGTCCCACTTGGACGCTGATATTCCTGACGCTCCCAGCACCGTAGCCGCCCAGCAGGAGAATATCGTCGTCGTCGGAAAAGAATCGCTGCGCGCTAAAGGCGAGGATAAGGACTCCTGCAATTTTTTCCGGGCTCTCGGAGCCATCTACTTCGATCCTGCACAGGTGGGCGAGAACCGCCCCCGATGCAGTGAGCTGGTCTATCCATATCAGCGATTTCTCAATACGAATATTGCGATTCCCCTGAACTGGAAGCAGAAAGGTCTGCTTGCGGCGCATTACACCACCGATCCCGCCAGTCTGGGCACCACGATCGGCATCTCCGCCATCAATATCGCCGCCGATTCCCATACTGCCTACGGACCCGGCCTGAAGGGATTCGGAGGCCTGGCCGGCGTGAGTCTGCTGCAGAACGCCACGGCGGAGTTTTTCGGCACGTTTGTGGTCCCTTCGCTCGTGCACCAGGATCCCCGTTACTATCGCATGCCACACAAGCCCCTGGGGAAACGAATCCTGTATGCCGTCACACGCAGCTACGTCTCCCGCAGCGACACAGGCAAGTCAATGCCGAACTACGGAGTCTTCGCCGCGTATCCTTTCGTCGCCGAGATCGGCAATCTATATATACCGGGAATCCAAAGCGACGGCCCATCCACGGCAGAGCGGATCCTTACCGGCTACGCACTCGACCCAGTCAACAACCTGGTGAACGAGTTTCTTCCTGACGTAGCAAAGCACGTTCATGTGCGCATCATCTTCGTCCAGCAGATCCTGAACAACATCGCCGTCTCAGGAAACGGGGTGATGTAGCCAGATTCCGGAGCGGGGAACCAGATTCTGCACCCCATACGAAGGTCCCACTCGGCAGGGCGTGTCTACCGTTCAATGCAGAATATCGCCGTTCGCTTGCTGGCGCTTCGATCCACCCCCCCTGCTGAGTACTCTTAAACAGGTTCAACCCCTTGCCCCTCTTTAAGTTAACTGGGAAGATCACAAGGGTTGAAGCAGGATGTCGGTTCCGACAAGGCATCTGCAGCCGGACAGGCTTTCGCGGTGATAGCTGTTCAGGCTCTCTTAAATAAAGGTTTTTTACGACGGATTTTCAGGAGAAGAAAAACGCATATGGCAAAGTCCACAAAGTTAGCCGAGAAGGCTCTTACGTATGGAGCGAAAGCCGCATGGGCAGTGTTCGACAAGCTGAACTCGATCTCGCCGAACCCCAGCTTCACCCCAAAATGGAGTGACAAGCCGCTGCTGAAGAGCTACCAGAAAGAGAAGCCCCCACTAGGCTGGCCCCGCACCACCGACTCCCTCTGCCCCAAGTGCATTCCTGAGATCCGCCAGCAGATCGTGGATGGCAAGCTGCCCCACGAAATCCTGCTGAACGAGAAAGTCGGCGAAATCAAGGCCCAGATCATCGAGCGCGACGGCAAGATCCTGATGGTGAAGGACTGCCCGATCCATGGTCACTTCGAAGACGTGATGTCCATCGATCCGGCCATGATGAAGCACCTTGAGGATGTCTTCCCCGGCCGAGACATCCGCGCCCACAACGACGAGAAGCTCCACAATCACGGAACCTCGACCGTGACGCACGGCCGCGGTTCGGTTCTCACCATCGACCTGACCAACCGATGCAATATGATGTGCGATCCTTGCTTTATGGACGCCAACCAGGTCGGCTTCGTCCACGAACTCACGTGGGACGAGATCAAGACCATGCTCGACAACGCGATCACCATCAAGCCGCGTCGTCAGATGAGCGTTCAGTTCTCGGGTGGCGAGCCCACGCTGAGCCCCTACTTCCTCGATGCTGTCGCCTACGCCCGCAAGGTTGGTTACAACTCCGTGCAGGCCGCGACCAACGGGATCGAGTTCGCAAAATCCAAGGAGTTTGCGAAGGCTGCCGCTGAGGCTGGTCTACGCTACGCCTACCTGCAGTTCGACGGTATCGGCAACGCTGCCAACTCGCACCGCAAGGTAGGTAACGCGTTTGACGTGAAGCTCCAGGCAATCCACAACCTGCACGAGGCCGGCGTCGATATCGTTCCTGTAACAACCATCGTCAACGGCATCAACAACGAGCAGGTTGGCCGCATCATCGAGTTCGCTCTCGACAACCCGAAGAAGATCAACTTCCTCTCCTTCCAGCCCGTCTCCTTCACCGGCCGCGACGAAGAGATCTCGGACGAGCGCCGCACCGCACAGCGTTACACGCTGTCGCACCTGGCGCATGACATCCGCAACCAGACCGGCCTCGGCGAAAGCACCCGCGACTGGTTCCCCATCTCCTTCATGTCCACCTTTTCGGACTGGGCTGACCTGGTTCACGGACCGGATCATGACTGGGGTCAGCTCTCCTGCGGCTGCCACCCGAACTGCGGTATCGGTATGGCGCTGATGATCGACAAGGAGACCAAGGAAGCCGTTCCCGTCACCGCGTTTCTCGACGCCGTGCAGCTCGCCAAGGACGTCGCCCGCATCAACGACGCCGCCCGCGGCAAGTTCCTCTCCATCGTCGGCGTATCGCTCGCTCTGCTGCGTAACTACGATCCCACCAAGGCTCCTACGCACTTCCGCATCATGGACCTTTTGCAGAAGTTCGATAAGTGCTTCGGCGCCACCGGCCGCGACTACGGCAAGGTGACCGGCGACCGCACCATGGAAGACATCCAGAAGCGCCGCGCCGACCGCTGGAACTTCCTCTTCATCGCCGGCATGTGGTTCCAGGACCTGTTCAACTACGACTTCCGCCGTACCGAGCAGTGCATCATCCCCTACGCCACGCAGGAAGGCGAGATCAGCTTCTGCGCCTACAACACCGGCGTGGGCTGGAGAAACATCATCGAGAAGATGCACATGACCGCTACGCTCACCAAGTGGTATGAGGAGCACGGCCGTCATGAGATCTTTGCCGGGGGCAAGAAGGTCGGTCTCGAGCGCCAGGAGAAGTATGACCTGGTCCTCAACGAGGCGCACGTCAACTCGGCTGCGAACGACACCTTCGAGAAGAGCGGTATTGCCAAGAACGCCCGCGAGGAGAAGATCCGCGCACGTGACGCCAAGCTGAAGCAGGATGCGGAGAACGCCCGCATGGCCAAGCTCTACCGCAAGGAGATCCTCAAGGAGCAGGAGCAGCCTGGCTTCATCGCCCTCGGCGAAATCAAGCCTGCCGCACCGACAAAGACCGAGGACAAGGACCTCGTCGCCGGCGACTAAGCATCCAACGAAACGCGCCTCGGCGCATACCTGAAAAGGCCGCCAGCAATGGCGGCCTTTTCTTTCTCTGAGCAGCTTGCACCGAGCTTCACCTCGAAAGGGCCGCAAGCATAAAAGCCACCCCGCTAAAAGCTGTGGCCTCCCACACGCTCGCCCACTCATTTCCTACATTCATGTACGGGTCGGCGATCGCTCGGGGGATATGCAGCATCGGCACCCAAAGCAAGATCATCACGCCAGTCATGAGCGCAGCCATGCGGGCGAGGCGCGGCACCATGATTCCAATACCGCCCGCGATCAGTGCCGTTCCCGCAAAGTACGTCCAGAACATCTGAGCACCCACCCAGTCCGGCACCAGCGCCGCCACAAACTGTGGATAAAGAAAGTGGTCCAGCCCGAAGAGCACCAACATCACGCCGAACAGATATCGGCCTGCAGGCAGAGCGCGCTCGAGCCACGGCGATAGCGGATGGCCTTTGGCGGCGTGGGTACGTGCCGCTATCCAGGCTCCTCCTGCGAGCGCCATCTCCTTCAGGGCGTTCGTCCATGCACCCAGTACCTTCGCGTACTGTCCGGCAAGCTGGCTGGGGATGTGCGCGACGACCACCAGCGTCAACAGTCCGACTCCGGTCCATGCAGCGACCTTCCTTCCCTTCAGGTCGAAGAGGATGCAGGCGCCCGCAGCCGTCAGCGCCATGCCGAGCGCAAAGATCCAGAGCAGGCGAAACGGAAGTCTTTCGGGATAGTCCGCAATGACAACCCGTGGAAAGTTGAGATAGAAGAAGTGCATTAGGCCGATCGATCCCAGCCCAACCCCGTACAGAACACGTCCAACAGGAGCAAGCCACTTTGGCATGCGGCGAGTCTAGCGGAAATTCCTCCGCCTGCCATCTCCGTTCATCCCAAATCTTCGGGGCTGTTATCCCATTTCTGACACTATTGCGAAGCCTTACCCGCCCCATAGCTGAACGTCAAAGACGAAATCACCTGAACAGGCGCTCCATGATCGAGATACGGACGAAAACGCCAGTCGAGCAGCTGCTTTTCCGCGACATCCTTAAGAGCAGGGTTGTTGGGAAAAAAGTTGTCGACCGACTGCACCTGACCGCTGCGATCCACAACCACTCGCATGGTGACGGTGCCGGAACGAGCGTCCTCCACCATCTCTGGCCAATGCGGGGCTGGCGTATCGAGGGCAAGCCTGCGCAGCTCCGGCTCAGGAATCACGACGACACGCAGTTGCTGCGCTAGCGAGGTCGGTTTGGTGACGCGGATCTGTCTGGCATCCGCAGGCGAAAGATCTTCAAGCAGCGTCATCTGCGCCGTGAGACGCGGTCCTCCCTGCGTCTGCGCGGTGAGCCGCCGAGGCACCTGCAGGTCATGGAATGGTGCGAAATCGTGCAGCGCCACGTCCCAATCCAGATTGCCGCCGTATACCATCAGGCCCGTTTGGCGATCGATCGCGACCGAAGCGTCCATGCTTCCCGTTACGCCCGCACCGTCTGTAGTGGGAATCTTGTAGCGCGTCACGATCTGGCCCGGCGTACCATCTGGCGACATCACCGGCAGATGAAGCGCAGCCAGCTCGTCCAGGCGCGGGATAGGATTGGTCAGCTCCACGGTCAGATTGCGCAGCAGCTCCGGAAAGACCGCACCGGAGTCCGTCTCCTGGGTCTTTGAGCCGTCCACGATAAGAGCCTGCGAGAAGCGCGCGCAGTGGAAGACGCGCTTATAGCGTGTACGCGAAGACCACCACTCCTCCACCTCGGCATCCCACTGCGGATCATGATTCTTCTGATCGGAGATCACGGCGCGAAGGTGAAATGGCGCCGCTCCCGGTTGCGCCAGCGCAGACTTCAAAGCCGCAGTGCTCGCGGCCTGCTCAAACGGAACCATGGACGAAGAGGGCTGCTGCGACTGCATCACCGCACATGTCACGAGAGGGAGAAGGAGGAGTCTTGAAAAACGCACGGGCAATTTTTCTTTCGGAGAACTATGCTGGACGAAGCAGCTCCATCATTGCACGCCTAAGACATACGTCCTAAGCGCTCAAGAAGTCCCGAAGAGCAGCTCGAATGAAGATCAACCGTCCTGATCGGGGCCCGCGATCGACCGCACCGCGTTTGCCCCAGTGAAGAAAGGCTCCCGCAGGAGTCCTCACACAAAACCGTCGGCAGCATCAGCCGTTTAATCCCTGACCGCTATACCCTGCAGCTCGAAACGCGCCCCGAACAACAGCGTTCCTGAACCCAGAAAAGCCCGCGCGGGCAGCTTCCCAGTGAAGTAGGTTCGGTATACCGCGTTGAACTCGTCGAAGAGCGAGACATCGCTGCAGAAGATCTGCACGGACACCAGATTGTCCATGGTCATACTGGCCATCGCCAGCACACGCCGGATCTCCTGCATGACCAGGTGAGCCTCCTCAGTTGCACTACCGGGGACCTTGGTAGTCCCGGGAATTAAGCCGATGCGTCCGGACAGATAGAGCGTCTGCCCATCCACCAGGACAGCATCAGAAAAAGGCATAGCAGGGTTACTGGAGAAGTATTCGCGGCTCATAGGTCTTAGTGTTTGCAGTCTACCAGCAGCCCCGGAGGCTTATTCGCCGGATGCAATCGAGTCCGCACGATGATGCCGCGGATGCCTGCTGACGCGAGCAATCGAATGCTTGCCGGAAGTACCTGCACGTCCATACTGCCACTCGCGCACCGGCCCCACGTCCACGTGCACAAACTGACTGACGGGGTAATACCCCACGCCCCCGGCATGCAGGCTGAGGGCGGTATCCCGCAGCTTTGCCGTCGAGACTCCCGGGACCCGAATGTCTATCGCCTTCGCCTGCACGTGCTGGCTGTTCTTCGCCACTCCCGTGTCTGCTGAACGCGTTCTCAGGAAGTTGTTGCTCCAGGGAGTGCGGTATCCGCAGACGATATCGATCTCTCCGTCAGGACGGCCAAGTTTCGCCATGATGGCGTGCAGAACGTCGAACTCCTTCGGATCGTAGTGGCTCTCGGTCTGGGTACGGTGGTCGCGCAGGAAATGGTTGAGCTTTTCGATGGCAGCCGGCAGATACCGGTCGCCGATCCGGTACACCACATCGATCTTCTCACCTGTGTGCGTATGGAACATGTGCAGGCGATACACCCGGCTCGCGCTCGTGTCAGCATTCTCGGCTCGCGCCGTTCCGCTCAATAAAAGAGCCGCCGCGAGGGCTGCTCCAAGGCAAAGCCCGATCGATCTCTTCATTCCAGACTCCGTGGGGAATTGACTTGCACCAAATGGCAAACGCCAAAGAGCATTTAAGATTGCGATTGGCTTTACATAGTCTAGACAAGGTATTAAGAAGGCGCCAGCCTCTGAACCCAGTTTTATCGCTGACGGAACAACTTTGTGTAAACCCATATCTGCTATAGAGATAGTCCAGTTCTCCGGGGCCTTGTAGACTTGATGGCATGCTGCTCGATCCTGTTCAGGTCCGCGTACTCGGATCTCTTATTGAAAAGGAGATCACCACCCCGGACGGCTATCCGCTCTCGCTGAATGCTTTACTCAACGCTTGCAATCAACGCTCAAGCCGCGACCCGGTGATGGAGCTTACTGAAGGTGAAGTTCGCGAGGCGCTGCACGCACTTGACCAAGACGGCCTGGTGACTGTCCTGCAGGACGCTCGCGTTCCAAAATTCGAGCACCGCGCCCGCACCGTTCTCAATCTGCGCCGCGACGAAACTGCGGTAATGTGCCTGCTTATGTTGCGCGGCCCGCAAACTCCAGGCGAGTTGCGGGCGCGTTCCGAACGGCTCTATACGTTTGATGAGATCGCATCCGTGCAGTCCACCCTGGAGCGGCTGGCAACCCGGAGTTCTGTCCCGGATGGCAACCCGCCATCGACTGCAGTCGGGCCACTCGTCATGCTTCTTCCGCGTCAGCCCGGTGCAAGAGAATCCCGCTACATGCACCTGCTTGGTGGGCGCTCAGAAACGGCAATAGCCTCGAGCCCTATTCCATCGCCCCATATCGAGGACACACCTCAGGCCGACCGCATCCATCGACTCGAGTCCGAACTGGCGCGCCTGACCGAAGCCGTTGCCGCGCTCGAGAGCCGCATCACCGCTCTGGAATCGAAACCGTAATGCATTTATCCTTCGCCTGTACCGTGCGTCGGAAACTCTAACCTGCATGTCTAATTCCTCCATCCCTGCCGGAACCATCTCAGAGAGGCGCGCTCATGTTCGCAGGCAGGCCGATGCAGAGAACGAGCAGTTTGCAGAGCTTCTCTATCAGATTCCCGACGGTGTAGCGTGTATCAATCATGAGTGGCAGGTCACCTTCGCCAATCATCAGGCGATGAGACTCGGCGCGATTGAACCGGATCACCTCAATGCCGGAACGATCTGGGAGATGTTCCCACAGTTCGCCGGAACCGACCTGGCAGAACTCTATCGTCAAGTCATGACGACACGCATCGCGAGCCATCTGGAACACTTCAGCTTGCGCCGCGACATCTGGCTCGATATCAATATCCTGCCGACGACGACCGGCATTGCCGTCATATTCCGCGACATCACGGACAGAAAGGGAGCGGAGCTTCTCCGCGATTCTGCATCACGCCAGCTGACGCGACTGCTTGAAGCCACCAGCGATGCAGTCATCACCCTTAATCGCGAAGGAAACTTCACCTTTCTCAACCGCCGAGCTCACGAGTTGCTGGCCCCCAGAAGCGACCTGATCGGCAAAAACATATGGCGAGAGTTTCCCTTCGTCCGGGAGGGGCAGTACGAGCGCTACTTCACGCGCGCCATGCGGGACGGCGTTCCTGGGGAATTCGAGGAGTTTTGCCCGGATCCCCTGAATCTCTGGCTCGCCATCCAGATCAAACCCTCCGACGAGGGCGTCATCGTCTTCTTCCGGGACATCACCGCACGCAGAGAGGCAGAGCTTACTCTTCTTCGCCAGCGCGACCTGCTTGCGGTTGTGCAGCAGACCGCACATGTGGCCACCTGGGATGTCGATCTTTCGACCGGAAAGATTCAATACGGCATCGGGTCTTATCCGGTCTTCGGACATCCATTTAGTGAGCTCACCGATCTCCGCGCCTTCAGGACCCACATCCCCGCCGAGAATCTCCCCACGGTAGATGACATGCTGCGCCAGACCCGCAGAACCGGCGAGATTATCGCAGCCGATTTTCCTGTCCGCGCCGCCGACGGTTCGCTCCGGTGGATTGAGTGCCGCTGTCAAGCCGTCAGCCTGGAAGGCGAAACGACCCGCCTTCGCGGACTCTGTATCGACATTACGGAACGCAAGCAGCGGCAGGAGGAGGCCGAGCGCCAGCGCGCTGAACTGGAGACGATCTACAAGACCGCTCCAATCGGATTGGCTCTCTTTGACCCGGTTGAGTTCCGTTATCTCCGCGTTAACGACCACCAGGCCGAAACCATTGGACTGTCTATAGATAAGATTCTCGGACGACGCATCACCGAGATCGCTCCACTCCAGGGTATCGAAGATATCTTCCAGCAGGTTGCCTCCGGCAGGAGCATCCGTAATCATGTCTTCGAAGGAGAGCTGCCCGCGCGCCCCGGCGAGCATCGCTTCTGGAACGTAAATTACTCGCCCGTCTTTGGAGGCGATGGAAGTGTTCAGGCCATCGCAGCCGTGGTCCAGGAGACCACCAATCAGCGCAAGGCCGAAAGCGCGCTGATCCAGAGTGAGAAGCTCGCCGCCGTGGGCCGTCTTGCCAGTTCCATCTCGCACGAGATCAACAATCCCCTTGAGGCAATCACCAATCTTCTTTACCTCATCAATCTCTCCGAAGATCTCTCTCCGCAGACGCGAGAGTACGTGCGCTCTGCGCAGAGTGAACTCTCACGGGTCTGCCAGATCGCGACCCAGACATTGCGCTTCCATCGGCAGGCAGTCAGCGCGACCTGCGTCACGGCTAAGGAGTTGGTCGAGGCCGTTCTGAACCTCTATCACGGCCGTCTCCTCAACTCACGCATCTCTGTAGACACTGACTTCCGCACCTCTAAGCCCGTTCGGTGCTTCGAGAACGATATCCGGCAAGTGTTGAATAACCTCATCGCAAACGCCATCGATGCAATGCGCCAGGGAGGAAGGCTAATGGTGCGCGCTCACGATGCCATCGACCGTTCCGCGAAAGGTACAGAACGCAGAGGAATTCGTATCACCATCGCAGACACCGGTCATGGAATGCCTCGAGAGGTTCGCGCCCGTATCTTCGAGCCGTTCTACACCACCAAGGAACTCAACGGCACAGGACTCGGGCTCTGGATCTCCTCCGGCATCATCGACCGCCATCACGGTAGCATCCTGCTACGCAGCAGCGACGGTCCTCTGCATCACGGAACGGTCTTCTCTATTTTTCTTCCGTATGTGTCAGACCCTCACGCTTCAGCCGGTCAGCAACCAGAGCCCTGACTCCCCCTCCTTCATCTCAGCCCAGCGCCGCAGAAGGTTGTGGTAAATTCCCGTAAGATTCACACCCAACTGGCTTCCCGGAAGCTCCACCGCCATCTTCTGAATCGTCTGGTCGAGATCGAACAGCATCGTCCGATCTGCATCACTTCGAATCATGCTCTGAATCCAGAAGAAGCTGGAGACCCGCGCTCCCCTGGTCACGGGCTCCACACGATGCAGACTTGTCGCCGGGTACAGGACCATGTGACCTGCCGGCAGCTTCACCGCGTGTGCCCCATATGTATCCTCCACAATCAGCTCGCCGCCGTCGTACTCCTCCGGCGCCGTAAGAAATAGCGTCGCCGAAACATCCGTGCGAATTCTCTGTCCCGATGGCACCACCGAACGAATAGCCGTATCCACGTGAGTGCCGAAATGGCCACCCCCGCGGTAACGATTGAACATAGGAGGAAAGACGCGCAACGGAAGCGCCGCGGACATGAAGACAGGAGATCGTGCGAGGCCTTTCAGAACAATGTCCCCCAGCTCCAGAGCCAGCGGAGATGCCTCAGCCAGTTGTTCATTCTCTTTGACCCGCTGCGCCTGGTAGCCTGCAGTCACTTTACCGTCCACCCAGTTGGCAGCTTCCAGCTTCGCGCGCATCTGCGCGGTTTCTTCAGGGTTCAGGATATTTGGAATCGTAATCAGCATCGGAATATATCTCCAGCAAGCTGGCGGGGCCGAAGACATCGGGTTACCCGCGCCATCTAATGTCAGAATTTCACGTTGAAGCCCACCTGGGCATTAATACCCTCACCCGGAACAAGGTGGTTGGGATGAGGTTGATCGATATAAAACTTGTTCGTCAGGTTGATTACGTTCGCCTGGAATTCCAGATGGTCGGAGATAGGCCGACGCAGCATTGCGTTGAATGTCCAGTAGCCCGGAATTGCCTTGAACATCAGCGGCACATCCTTTACAGGAACCAGAGTTGCGCTCTCATACGCAGCAACCATCGTCGTCGAGTTTGCGCGGCGCGCCGAGACATAGTTTCCACCAAAGCCACCCATGAAGTGCCACCACAGATCATGCGTCACCCATAGGTTCCCACTGTTCTTCGGAACGTTGGCGAACGGAAATCCCTTGGGCGAAATGAAGTACGGGAACTGACCGTACACCGGATCACTCGCTACATACAGCGAAGACCACGGCGATGCATTCAGGATGCTCTTCTCCACGCGCCCGCTCAGAAACGCATACCCTGCGATGACGTCGAAGTGCCGCGGCATATGTCCGATCGCCGCAACCTGCACACCACGCACCAGCTGTGTACCCACTAGAATTGTGTTCGCCGTATTGTTCGGATCCGTCTCCCGCGCATTCTGCTTCTCCGTCGCGAAGTAGCTCCCGCTCAGATTCAGACGGTCGTTCAGGAAATCCCACTTCGTCCCAATCTCGGTCGTCGAGTTCAGCTCCGGCGGTAGCGCCGCATTGTTTCCACTCAGCGAAAGCGACTCCGCCGATGGATTGAACGATGTGCCGTAATCGAAGTACACACTGCCGTTGCGACGAGGTTTCACCACCACCGCCGCTCGAAACGTCGGCTGCTTGTCCAGCCTGCTTACGTGTGTCACCGGGCTGGCGCCAACAGCGTCGCTCAGCGCGTCTGTGTTGAAGTAGTCAAAGCGGACGCCGCCTGAGAGCTGCAGCCAGGGCGTCAGCTTCAATGTGTCCAAAAGATTCAGCCCATACGATGTGGATGACACATGGGTGTTCGATCGGATGCTGGCCGAAGACGGAGCGAAGATATCGTAGGGGTTGGGGTTCAGCAGCGATGTATTTGGAACCGTGTACGCCGTGCGCAGCGGATGCGATCGTTCGCGGCCTCCCTCCAGCATGACGACAACGTTGTTCTCCATATGCGCCAGCTTCAAACGCGCCACCATGCTGGTCTGGTCCCACAACATGTCTTCCTCGCCCTTTGCGGCGATCTGGTTGCGCCGCACCTGCACGGCGTTGGGATCGTAGTTGATCGGGAAGCACGCCGGAGGAACGCACGCCACCATGCTCACGCCGCCAATGGCAGAAAAAACCGGTGTGTTCGGAACCTGCGGCTCCGTAATGCGAACGTCACGTGGATAGTTCGCCCACCGCAGCGTCGAGCGCACGTTCACCGGTGCGGAGAAGTCATGCTCGACACGTCCAGTCACGACATCTGGATTCGTTCGCAGATAGTTGTCATTTGCAAATCCGTAGTAGTTGGTACGGTCAACTTTGGGCAGTTTATACAGAAAGTACGGCAGACCGTAATCAGGAGTGCTGTCCTCGCTCTCATGCAGATAGCTAACAAGAAAGCGCGTGGGAGAGTTCTGCCGAAACGCAATCGATGGGGCAATCCCGAACCGCCGCACTTCCGTGATGTCGCGCTCCGCCACGTTCGCCTGCGTTCCCGCCACATTCATCCGGAAAGCCGTACCAGAGCCGAGTGCGGAAAGAGGCTCGTTGATATCCGCCGTCACACGCCGCATCAGATTCGTTCCCAGCTGCAGCGATCCGCTGATCGCCTGCTCGAGCATTGGCTGCTTCTGCTCCTGGTTGACGATGCCGCCCGTTGAGCCTCGCCCGAACTCCACACTCGCCGGCCCCTGCAGCACCTCCACCGCTTCGTAGTTGAACGAATCGCGATAGTACGAGCCGAAGTCGCGAAGGCCATCGAGGAAGATATCGTTGCGTGCGGAAAATCCGCGAATGGTGAGATTATCGCCCTGCGCTCCGCCTTCGCCCGCAGCAATGCTGATGCCCGGCACATTGCGCAGCGTATCACGCATCGTCGTCACCGCCTGCTCCTGCATGACGAACTGCGGGACCACATTGACCGTCTGAGGAACGTCGCTGAGTGGCTCGGTGAATTGAGACAAGCCAACGGAGTTCGCTGACGTCGAGACATCTACCGAATCACTTGTTCGCAGCTCCACTACGGCTGTGCCATCTTTCTCGATGTGGAAACTCAGTCCCGTCCCGACCAGCAGCAGCTCCAACGCTTCATCTTCTGCAAACAAACCCGAGACGCCCTTCGTCTGAAAACCCTCCAGCGTACCCTGCGGAAGATCCACACGGACGCGCAGCCCTGTCTGTTGCTCATACGCCGCAATCGCGGCATCCAGCCCACCTGCAGGAAGGTTCACCCGCCTCACTGGAAGACTTGCAGACGGCGCGGCAGAGGCACCCGCAGCACTCTCGCTCGCCGGAATGGCTGCATATGCCTGGCGCCCTGCACCCATCACAGTTGCCGCCAGCGTTCCCATCGCGAGCCAGCTCTTAGAGGCCACAAACCTACCCTGCAGCTTCTTTCTTCTCGCCTGCTTCTTCATCGTCCTTCTCCCTTGCTAAGTGCTCCGCCGCAGCCGAAAAAAGGCACGAGGGGGCAACAACCGCTTTGATCGCCAACGGCCGGCGATTGCACGCAACGCATCAGGTTTGGGAAGGGAAATGGACCGGAGCTTCGTTGATCAGCTTCAACGGCGCTCCTATAATCACAAGCAATCTGCTGTCCTCAAGACAGTCAGACCCTCAGGTCCTCGCGGTCTCTGCCAGGAGATTCATCCGCGAGGATCTGCTATCCCACTCCACTTCAGAAATCGTTCAATTGCTCATGCCCGTAATCATCAGGCAGGACACTATAACTGCTTCGATACTTGGAATATAAGACAAATATAGTCCTATATCAACAAAAATATGCGATCAAATTAGTCTTATATAAAAACTGCTAACCTGCACGCAGCCGAACAGTAACGGTTCAGCGCCTCGATGCGTTTTTACAAGTGCACTCTCTTCCTCTCTTTTCATATCGGACATCCAGATGGCCCCTGCACGGGCTGTGCCGAGAGAGATCGATAGTCTGTCTGGTAAGCCACATCTCAATGTCAGATGAAGCTGGGCGAGCCATTCGTCACACAACGCTTATGGAAGTAATTAAGTGTCTTGCTTTTACGTGCAAAGCATGTCACGCTAACCAAGCGTAGGAGTAACCCCGATGAAGATCACATCGCACAATACGATGCGTTGGTCGCCAGCGACGATGGTAGTTGTCGTGGGTGATCGCCGGGTTCTCCCTCTTACCTGGCTATAGCCCTTTTTCCAGTCTCCTACGCGAAACGTATCTCCAAAACAATCTACTGAGTGGTGAAGAGCACAGCTTCTTCGATCGTCGATCGTTCCGCTGTTCTCGCTGATCCCTCAGTCACTCGTCGCCTTCGCAATGTTTGCGTCGGCATTGTGCACTTTCCTGTGCAGCCGCGAACCTGCGTGTGCAAACGGAATTCGCCAGTGGTGGAGAGAAGAGTCACTTCACTCGTACAGAACCGCAGGGCGAGAACCCTGCCCGGAGCAACGACACGATGGAACAGAGGCGAAGCCTTGACTTGCGATCTTCTGCACTGCACGTCCTCTAAACCTCTACCGCATCTTCCTTGGCGACGCACGTCTCGCCGAACTTCGTCTGACCGTTCTTTATGCGGTTCGACAATAACTTCTTCGATTCAGAGAATGACAAACGGAAAGGGGCTCGTCGTTATGAGCAATACGTACATCAAAAGTGGCACTCCGGTCGGCTCCGAGTCACTCTGCCGGACCTGTGCCAACGCGCAGATCATGACGGGCTATCGTGCGTCCGAGCAGATCATTCTGTGCACCAGCGTTCATCCGAACCTCGCGATGCCCTTCCAGGTCTACGAATGCAGCGGCTACCATGACAAAAACCGCCCCTCGTGGGAGCAGATGACGAGCCTCGCAATCGATCTGACGCCCGGCCCCATCAAGCCGGTCGGCTTCAAGGCCGGTGCAGGCTTTATGGCTGAAGTCATCGACTCGGAAAATTAGAAATCGTTTTGCCGGTTTCAAAGAGGCAGGATCGTGGTCGCATATCAATGGCTTCAGCGAAGCCGTCATCGTTTGCCGCCGTGCAGTCGAGCAGACCAACATGGAGCAAGCGTGATCAAAGAAAACGGCGGAGAGCATCCACTCTCCGCCGTTCCTCTAACGAGAGGAAAGAACCAAGGTTTAGAAGTTAAGCTTCAGCTGGAACTCCGTCGTGCGTGGTGCACCAGAAGAAAAAGTACCCGATCCGCGCTGTGTCCGATTGCCATCCTGAACCGCATTGTTGTTCGGTCCATTCAGGTAGCTCGGTGTGCTTCCGACATCTCCGCCAGCGGTATCCACGTTGGCGAGTACGCCAGCCAGACGACCGAAGTTCGACATGTTGAAGACGTTGTACATCGCCACAGCAGGCACGATGCTTACGCCTTCATGGAAGCGGTTCAGCTTGATCGGATACGACACCGTCGCGTCGAACGAGCGGAACGCAGGGTTGTTCAACGGTGTCGAAGGTGCCGCAGCGATCTTCTGCTGAACGGCGTTCAACTGAACCAGCTGCTGCTGCGTCATGATGCCGGCATTCACCAGCGCCTGGCCCGCGGGCGTCAGATGTCCTGCGTGCGTCGAGTTGTAGTTGGCGATCAGCTTGTTCAGACCCGAGCCTTTGACCGAGTGCATGTAATCACCGGGCAGGGTTCCAGGGACAAGGTCTCCGGTCGAGCCGTCGCCAGTCACGTCCGTGCGGAAGATCTCGCCCGGTGCGCCCGACTGATTATCCAGCGTCAGAGCAGTCGCTCCTGCCGAGAAGAAGTGACCTGCCATACCTACGTTCAGGCCATACTTCACAGCCAGCGTGCCGCCAAAGCTGATCTGGTTGGTGTGATCCAGCTCCGACCGTCCCATGTACTGGTTCGGATCGTCATTGTCCCACGGAAGCGAGTTGAAGAACTGGTCCCCGGAGGAGCTTCCAGAGATTGGGTTGACGATCTTTGAAAGCGAGTAGGAGATCTGGAATACGGAGTTGTCGATGCCAGGCACCGGGTGCGCGACCTGCTGCTTGAAGACAAGCTGCAGAGCATCGTAGCCCGAGCGACCGACCGGAAGGATGAACTGTCCGGTACCAACATTCGGATTCCTTCCACCGAAGGCGACCTGCGGGATTCCGGCATTAGAAGCCGCATATCCACCTGTTACCTGGTTGAGAGAATCCAGACCGTTGCCGGCGAAGTCTTCGATCGTTGCGCCAGCAGAGATGGCGCAGTTGATAGCAGCGGCCGAATGACCACCCGCGCATCCGAACGAGTCCGTCGTCACATCGATGGCAGTCTGTGCACCGGCCACATTCAGGAACCGTGCCGCACCGACGTGGTTGACGTCAATCAGCATCGGAACCTTGATCGTCGCGCTGTGAACGTAGTCCGCACTTACGATAGTCCCGCGTGCAATCTCACGCTGTATACCGAAGTTGAATTGAATGGAATACGGGCTCAGGAATGGCGCCGCATAAACGCCGTTCGCATACAGGCCGCCACCCGGCGAACCGATATAGCCGGGGTTCGGTCCGCCCGTCTGCGATGCAGCCTCGTATTGCGCCTTCAGCTGCGCAATCTGAGGAGCTGCCTGAGCAATGGATTCTCCGCAAATCGTGGACAAAGGCACACCGTTGACCGAGCTCAGAACAGTACCGTCCGGCAACGTGAGTTTGTTGATACCTCCGCAGACGCGAGCCATATTCCAGTAGTTTCCGTTTGAATTCACAACGAAGCTGCGGGCATTGGAAGTGTTGTTGAAGACATCGTTCTCATAGAAGATACCGATGCCGCCGCGGATTGCAGTCTTGTGGTCGCCGGGGCTGAAGACGAAGCCCACCTGGGGACCGAAGTTACCCCACGGCTGGTGCGTACGCTTGCCCAGCCCCTGCTGGTACTGGTCCCACAGAGGAGTATCGCCGGTGCAACCAGGGAACTGCATCGACGGATCGACGCTCGAGCAAAGCGGCGTCCGAACGTCCTGATTGCCGCGGCCCGTATCCGCGCTCCAGCGAAGACCCGCCGTCAGAGTCAGGTACTGGGTCGCCTTCCACGTGTCCGCAATATAAGCGCCCATACGCCACGCTTCCTGGCCACCCCCGTTGAGACCGAAACCGTGCTTCTCGGTGAAGAAGCCGTTTCCGTTGCCAAGATTGAAGTATCGAGGAGAATAGCCGTTGATTGGATCGCCAGCGCACGGAGCCTCGCCCGCAACGCCGCCGCAGTTATCCAGAAGATTTGCCGAACTGAAGCGGGTAAACAGCGAAGCGCCGTAGAACTCCGCGAAACCGCCGCCCAGAAGACGGTTCATGCTGGCGCCGAACTTCAGGGTGTGCGAACCCCTGGTCCACGTGCCGTCATAGCGGAGTTGCTTGTCGGACTGGAACGTTCCCTGCGGAGCAAGGTAGTTCGGACCCGCGTAAAAGCCCTCCACAGAGTCGTACAGGTTCACGCCGCCACCAACATTCGGAAGCGGGTTGTAGATCGAGGTCAAACCTCCCGTGCCGTCGCCCAGAATGTTGTGGAACTTCTCATAGCCGCCGCGAATCGAGTGCGTGAAGCGGCCAGTCACAAAGTCGACACCGGCAGAGATCGCCGGCGTATTGTTCCGCGATTTATACAGAGAATACAGCTGGTTGTAGTTCGAGGTGTCGGCGTTGACGTTGTACACGCCACGCACAAAATAATGCGCACCCTTCGGGCCGTTGTAGTCCAGGCGAACCGTGCTGTAGGTATCACGGAAGGGAGCCGGGCTGAAAGGATACTGATTCTGAATGCTGGAGAAGATAGGGCTGGTGGTCGCTGCAGCCTTCTCATCCTGCTTGATGCGCTCAACCGCACCGAAGAAGAACACCTTGTCCTTCCAGATTGGACCGCCGATGTTTCCACCGAACTGGTTCCGCTGAAAGGGAGCGTCGAAGCCCCCCGTCGTCTTTGCAAAACCGACGTTGTGGTCCTGGAAGTTGTAGAACAACTGCCCGTGGAACGCGTTCGTTCCGGAGCGCGTCGAAATGAGAACCTGTCCGGTCGAGGTAACTTCACCCGAGACGTCCTGGGTCGAGCGATTCAACTGGAACTCATCTACAGCACCGGTAGGAATGTTGAACAGCGTCGTTCCAACGTTCTCGTCCGTAACATCCTGTCCGTCCAGAAGAATTCGCGTCGTACGTCCGGAGACGCCTCCGACCGAGATAGCGGAGTAGCCCGACTTGGTCGGATCGAAGTTGTCACCGCTCTGCAGAATGACGCCCGGCTGAAGCTGCGCAGCGTCCAGGACGTTGCGGCCGTTCACGGGAAGAGCCTCAATCTGCTGGCGGGTAATAACGTCGGAGACACCAGGCTGGTCGGTGTTGATCTGCACCGCGCCGGCACTTACTTCGACCGTCACGTTCGATTCGCCGATCGACAGCTTGAAGCTGCCCGGGGTTACGGTTCCGGTCTTGATGACCGTGTTGACGGCCAATGTCTGAAATCCTGCAGCCGCCACAGTGACGGTATAGCTGCCGGGGTTGAGAGGGCCAATGCTGTAGTAACCGGAAGCATCGGTCGTAATCTCGCGGGTGAATCCGGTGTCGCTACTCTTCACGGTAACAGCGGCGTTCGGCACCACGGCTCCGCTCGAGTCCGTGATGGAACCTTGAATCGCTCCACTGTTCACGGAGATGGCCTGCCCCGGACTCAGCGCCGTGACCGACAGCAACATCAATGCAAGCCCAAGTAATCTTCTCATCTGATTTTGAAACTCCTGTCGCCGCTACCTTCCCGGTTACCCTTGCAGGGCTAGCGGCCCCAACGGGTAGCAGCTCATAACACTCATAAGGCATTTCAGGGGCCATTCTTGAGAACTCGTCACAGAACTGGAGAAGACATTTAGTTTTAGGTGTTTACCGAAATGTCACTAGCAGGTCCGCCAAATGTCCGTTATGTTTTCTTGTCGACAGGTTTCGGAGGAGATACAAAAAATCATATCTCAGCTAAACCACGGTGCTTCAATATTTGCCAGCACATTGGCCAGGATCGGATAGGAAAAAATCGAAGCTCCCTTAGATGCGCGCAGGCCATCCCACGGCTCTAACGAAATCAAAAAATATTTTTGACGAGTGGCTGCTTTGTTCTGACGGAAAAGAACAGTGAGCTCAGTTGGTCGAGCTTTCGCGCTTGTACGGCTTCTGCATCAGCGCGCGCGCCTCGTTGATGGCGCCCTGGGTGTTGTCGTTGGTCTGTACGGCCAGACGATATTCGTTGATGGCCCTGTCGCGCTGACCGGTAATGTCGAAGATGCGGCCCAGCTCGATGTGGCTCCACACCTCGACCCACTTGGGGTCGCCGTCCCCCCGCAGAGCATCGCGGAACGAGTTGGCAGCGGATTGGTAGTTCCGCTGCATAAAGAAGACCTCGCCGATGCGGTAGCTGGCCAGCGAGCTGTTGCGGTTGGCGTCGAGAGCCTTCTGGTATTCGATCAGGCCGGCCGTCAGGTCACCCTGCGCCACCTGCTGCTGCCCGCGAAGCACCGCCACACGGACCGCAAGGTCAGGCGTGCTCTTCAGAACCCAGTTCTGCGGATCGATGGAGATGCGTCGCGGTCGCCCGAAGGTCTCAACCGAGAAATTGCTCTCCGTCCCCGAGACATCGACCCGCCGAATCTCGGTCTTTCCGTCAGTCTCGATCCGCAGTTCCACCGGCATGCGAAAGAGATCGAGATCCTGCGCGATCGACCCCACGGTGCGGAAACCCTTGTTGTTGCCCAGACGGAAGACCGTGTACTTGTTGGTAAAGGTCGGTGCCCCGGTGCCGTCGCACCACTGCGCAAAGAAAGGTGTAAGTTGCAACTGCGACTGAGCTTCAGCCACGGTCTGCACATTTGCGGTCGTGATGGATTTGTCGGTGTACTGCGAAAGCAGATTTCGCAGGAACTTCACGAAGGCATCGTCGCCCATCTCCCACCGCAACATGTGGAAGACCATCGCGCCCTTCTCAAGCGTCATCGACTGAAACTGCGGCGAGAATGGGTCTAGTCGCCCCATACTCGTCAGCGGCTGCGTGTCATAAGCCAGCGCACCCGCTTGGACGTCCATCACCGCGGATTCAAAGGCATTCTTGCCAGCGGAGTCCTCGACAAACATCAACTCTGCATAACGCGACATGCCGTTCGTAATCCACGCGTCGTTGAGAGTTGCGGGGGACACTTCGCTGCCCCACCACTGGTGGGCCATCGTGTTGGCAAGCAGGCGCGAATAGGTCTTTCCTGCGACGCGTGATCCGGCGATCCCGGCGATCTCAGGAGCCCACGTCGCCGAGACGGCATCGTTCGGCATCTCAACCAGGTTGATCTGGCTGCTCTCGGGCTGTCCAAACGTCGTCGTCATGTACTCGAACTGTTTCGCCGCATCCTGCGCGAATGGCACCGCGAAGGCCTTGTTCGGCTGCGTCACATAGACGTGAATGTTATTGATGCCCGGTGCCGTGATCGGATCGAGGAACTTGCCCGCGATAATCGTCCCGGGGAAGCCAGGCTTCGCCCACTTGAAGGTGTACTCGGTACGGTTCCCCGGAAGGCTCTTGGGAGCAGCAATTCCGGAACCCGACCCAACCACCCGCTCGTCGCCCGGAACCCGGATATGCATCTCCGCAGTAAAGCGGTCCGTGTAGAGCCCATTCATCGGGAACCAGGCGCCGGGATAGAGCAGGACACTGATCGGATCCGCCACGGAAGCGAAGTTGATTCCCTCCACCGGGCTGGTGTCGGCGCCCTTCAGGGTTCCGCCATATTCAAAGGTCCAGGTAGTCGTTGTGCCCTTCGGAATCGGATTGGCCAGATTGAATCGCACCGTCGAGCTGGTGGCGACACGCTCCGCCTCCAGCGGCTTTTTATTCGCGTCCGTAACCTTCGCCAACTGCAGCCCGTTGTTCAACTCAAAGACGGGTGAGGTCAGGTCCTCAAGAGCCGTAAAGGTAACCTGCGCCGTCGCTGCGAGCCTGTTGTCCGCAGGAAAGAGGTCCGCGTCGATGACGTAACCGGTCACCTCCATCTGGCGAGCAGGAGCCGCCCACGCGGCGCTCGCGAAAAGGAGAAAAGGCATCAGCACTGCAAGCGACAAGCGAAAATTCCGAGCAGAAACGCGCATGAAGGCGAAGATTCCTCTACGACATGGTACTGCGGTCTTCCCTGCCAAAGGCAGGTGTGTCCTTTTTAGACGCCGATACCGGCAATTCGGACTATCGGACCGGCGCCTGAGCCTGCGAGGCGGTTAGAAGCGAATCCACCGCATCAGCCACTTGCACAATGGACCTGCCGCCCCTGGGCGACGCGAGCAGCCTTCGCAGCTCAGCAAGATCGTGGACCATCGCCGCTCGCTGCGGAGTCTCTTCAAGCAGGGGAACGAGCGCTGCGGCTACGTTTGCCGCCGTAAAGTTCTGCTGGATCAGCTCCGGGACGACGGTGCGTCCGGCGATCAGGTTCACCATCGCAATCGGCAGGTTTCCATACTGATCAGGAGCGCCCGAGGGCCAGACCTCCGCCGGATACTTCACCAGCCGCTTGGCAAGTCTGAAGGTCAGGCCGGAGACCCGATACACCACCACAAACGGGTTTCCAATTACCGCTGCCTGCACGGTCGCCGTTCCGCTCGCCACGACGGAAGCGCGGGCGTGAAAGAGAGCCTCCCGGGCATCGGGAACAAAGTGCAGCGTCCGCCCGAGCCCATGAGCGGCATTGACTTCGCGGCTTTGCTGCTCCACCCAACCAGCCTCGAGCGTCGAGGCCACGGGCACAAGATACTCATACCTGCCGTCTAATTGAGCGACTGCCTCGATCATCGTCGCCAGATTCAGGCGAACCTCTTTGGCTCGCGAGCCAGGAAGAAGTGCGATCCATTGCTTCTCACAATCGAGTCCGTGCTCCCTCGCATACTCCTCGCGCGAAGTAGAAGGAAGCGGAAGCTCCGCTAAAGGGTGCCCGGTGAACTGCGCATCAACGCAGCGGCTACGGTAGAAGGACTCCTCAAAAGGGAAGATCACCATCATGCGATCGACACGTTGCTGCACCCAGCGCAGGCGGCGACGCTTCCAGGCCCAAAGCTGCGGGCTGACAAAGTAGATGACGGGAATGTCGAGCGCCTTCAACTCACGGGCGAGGCGAAAGTTTACGTCCGGAAAGTCGATGAGGACTGCAGCCTGCGGACGTCGCTCTTCGATAGATGCGACCAGTCTCCGATAGGAGCCGTAGACCCGCGGCGCATGTCGGATCACCTCGGTGATACCCATATGGGCAACGTCTTCGGCCCGAATGATGCGCTGCTGTCCGGCGGCTTCCATCTCGCGGCCGCCGAGTCCAAAGAAGTCTGCAGACGGGTGGCGGCGGGCAAGCTCGGCGATAATCTGGGCGCCGTAGTGATCGCCGGACGCCTCCCCGGCGGAGAGGAAGATGGTCGGGTTGGGCTGAGTCGCGATGGCTTCAGTGTAGATTTTTCTGGAGGTGCTTGCATGGCAGGACAGGTCAGAAGATTTCGCGCAGTGCTGGAGCCTCACCCCGGTCCTCTCGGCTGGGTCGTCGCTCGGGTACCGTTCGAAGTAGAGACGGCGTGGAAGAAGATGGTTCGTCTGCGGGTGAAGGTCGAGATCGGCGGCGAGGTCTTTCGTACTTCGCTCTTCGCGGATTCAGACGGCGGTCACTTTGTTCTGATCAACAGGAAGATGCAGAAGGCTGCCGGAGTCGCCGTGGGAGGCATTATCGATCTGGCGGTCGAGCCTGATCTGGACGAGCGGGAGGTTGAGGTACCGGCTGAGCTGGACACTATTTTTCGCAGAGAAAAGGCGCTCACAAAGTGGTTTGCGAAGCTGAGTGATTCGGCTCGCACCAACATTACGAGGATGATCACGGAGCCGAAGAGCGAAGACGCCCGGGAGCGACGGGCGCAGCAGATGGCGGAGCGGATGCTGCTGGCGATGGAGGGCGAGAAGGTTCTGCCCCCACTGCTTGATGTGTTGTTTCGCAGGCATCCGGGCGCGCGTGCCGGATGGGACGCAATGACGCAGGTACAGCGTCGCGGCCATCTACTGGGCATCTTCTACTACCAGAGTCCGGAGGCGCGGGAGAAGCGCGCCGGGAAAGCGATCAAAGACTGCCTGCGTCTGGCTGAGACTCGAAGGCTCCGGGAGCGCGGCTGACGGGTTCCCTGCCTTTTGCTCACAGCCGTGAGGCCCGCCCTTGCTGCGGATTCGTGACTTATTTCGGTCTGTCGGTGTGGCCCGGCACGTCGGCGCGGTTGGGAAGGGTGGCGTTGGGTTTGGCAAGGTTCGGGGTAGCTCCCCAGGTGTCGCAGGTCTTGGAGTAGTTGTCGCCGGTTCCTCCGCAGACGATTCCGCTGCCGTTCTTGCGAAGACAGCCGTAGACTCCGCTGTCATTGGGTGGGAAGTAGGCTCCACCGGCTCCGCAACTGCTTTTGACGGCGCCGGGACCGTGACCATTGATGGAGATGGTTTTGGCGTGGGCGGTGGGGGTGAGCGCGATGACTCCGGCGAGTACGACGGGGGAGACCAGGATGCAGATCCTCATGGAAAGACCTCTTTCTGGGTGCATGTCGTGAAACGGGGGCCGAATTCGCGGGAAAGGGTACTCCGACTGTTGCCGGCACGGCAAGAACTTCCGCATCGACAGGACGATGCGGATGCGTTGGCAAAGATGGCGGGCTGTATCGAGCACA
>Ga0164242_10000100_pt1 | contig 100059 bp, 140 predicted proteins | sample OricomgcompostMG_FD_108783 | JGI IMG/M metagenome (GOLD analysis project Ga0164242, IMG submission 108783) | Miracle-Growth compost microbial communities from Emeryville, California, USA - Original compost - Miracle growth compost (MG) ...
GAATCGTGTCAGCCTCAACGCTCTTGCTTGTCTTCACCTTGCCGAATCGGCCTAGGTACTGCGGATCGAACGCGCGAACCTCGCCCGCGTCTAGCCGGGTCAACAGGTCATCGCACATGTTCCAGAACTTCTCGCCCGCGAGACCCTCAACCGTCATATCCCACGGCGTATTCGTCACGTCCTGGGCCGACACCAGGTTAGCCTTGTCTCCTGTCGGCACATAGGTAAGGCAGTCGCCGGGAATCCAATCCAGCCGTCCCCAATTGCCTCTATCCTTCCGAGCCTGCTCTTCTAGTGCCCGCAACCCCTCCCGGTTGACCTCCAAAAAGCAGGGAAGCGAGTTCCGGTGCCCGGAAATCGCACCGGAAGAAACCCCGTTTCTTCCTGGGGCGGGGGTCTCCTGGGAAGCAAGCGTTTCGGCGGGGCATTCGTCACGCGCAATCGTGTATGTGTCGGTTGCGGTCGCCTCTAGGCAGTCGTAACCGATCTTGATACGGGCGCGCTTCACGATGCTTCGCTCCGGAAAGAACGCGAGCGCGTTAGACAGTACGCGGGCCAGTTCCTCGGCCTCGATCCGCCAACTGAGCATCATGGCTTGCTCCGCATCAGCCGTGCCCCACATGACGGGCAGTTTGTGGCGTTCACCTTCAATGTCCTGGTCCGGCACATCTGGTTAGGGCACTCGGCGGTGTCACATCCGGGGCACAGGTACACGTACGCAGGCGGCTCGACGGACCAGTCCACAACCTCGGAGGTGTCGGTGGAGGTGCAGCCGGGGTAGGTGCAGGTATGCATCAGAGGTTCCTCGATCCGTGGTAGGTGCTGATAGGCAGGCCCCACGCATTCGTGCAGGGCATTCCGGGACGTGCCCCGCACTGCGGGCAGGGGACGTTGTATCCGTTCATTACAGCGTCTCCTTCTGCGCGAAGAACGCACGCACCCAGTCGGGGTTCAGCGTGGCTCCGATGCGCTCCGTGACGCGGCTCGAAACGGGGATCTGGTGGCCGTCCGGGGTGACCATGATGATCGGACCTCCGTAAGTGCTTCCGACGAAGGTCACCGTGCTCGCGGACTCGCCGGGATACCTCACCCGAGCGGAGTAGGAGAACTGACCAGCGACTCCGTTGTGCCGCTTGATCTGGTCGACCGTGGGCGTGGTGTCCATTCTCAGTCCTCCTTCTCTACCGGGCGGACGAGGTGTCCCTCGAAGTTCTCCGACTCGTGCACAAAGATCCCCGTGGGCTCGTCGTTGTGGTCCACGATCTCGAACACGTCCTTTCCGCACGTCGCGCAGATCATGCCTGCACCTCGCTCTCGGTGTAGGTGAGGATCCGCCAGACGTTGTCTTCGTCGTCCAGGAGGGTGATCTGGAGGGTGTCGGGGTCGATGAGGGAGATCCTCCGCTTCCCGTACTTCCCCGTTACATCGACCTCGGAGCCATCCAACTCGAACGCGCTCTTCGGGGCGTAGCGAGAGACCGACAGGGTGCGTCCGTGGGTCTCGGTGACCCGCGCCCCGCCCTCGGCGGGAGTGAGGAAGGTGGTGTCGAGCCGCTTCCCCAGTCGAGCGCGGAACCACTCCTGCGCCTTCTTCACGCTCAGGTTGGTCTCGGATCCGTCAAGGTAGGTGGTCATCTTGTGCTTCCCTTCTCTGTGGTGTGCTACCAGTATGAGGGATGCGCAAGCCGATTGCAAGTCCTACTTGCGCCCTGTCCAGACCACCAGGCCGTAGAAGCCTAGAAGCAGTCCGAGGATCCCGACGACGTACATGATGTTGCACAGGGCCATCTGGAGACCGAAACTCACTTCTGGAGCCTCCCGTCCACCCAGGTGTACCCGACCTCTGCCAGTGCGTCCGACGCACGGGCTAGAAGTTCCGAGCGGGTATGACTCCCCTCCTGGCCGATGAGAGCCAAGTCGAGCGTCGTGACTCCTTCTAGAAGCCCGAGCGTGTAGGCCTTGCGGATGATGAGGACGTCGATGTCTCGGTCCCCCGCGCCCCCGACAACGTCGGGAGCAGCGGGGTCGAACGACGTCCACGGATCAGTCATCTGCGTGGACACGTAGTTCCTCCTCGATGTAGGAGCGCACCAGGTTGAGACCCTCTCGCTTTCCCCGGAGCCTCTGGCGTTCGGTCTCCTCTCGGTGCTGTGCTTCCTCCCGCTGGAGGAGTGACGCAGCCTTCACGACCCGCGACAGGAGGTCTCGGAGCGCCTGGTCCTTCGCGGCCCACAGGGCAGCGGTGATGGCATCCACGTCAGTCCTCCTCGACCTCCGGCGTGCGCCCCTCGACGTACAGAGACTCCCGGATGGCCGCTCCGACCTCCTCCTCATCGACCCTCCAGAAGGAGCCGATGTCAGTGAGGAGGTTCAGCCAGAACTCGCGGACGCTCTCGTGCTGAGATTCGATGGACTCCCTGGCGATCTCCTCTAGCCAGGAGATGAAGTACTCCCCGAGGCTGTAGTCATCCGCTTCCGGGTTGTCCATGAGCCACGACTCGGCGGAGTCGAGGAGAGTGTGATAGATTCCCTCATCATTCTGCCACTCTAGGTTGAAGGCCCACGTCTCCCGGTTCTTGTACCCGTTGTAGGTCTCGTCGGTCATGACTCAGCCCTCCACGCTGTCCACTCGGACGGCATCCGAGAGGTGGATGCCGAAGAGTTGGAAGTTGTTGACGTTCGCGTAGCGGAACGACACCAGGACCGTGTTGGGGTCATCGATCTCCGAGAGGATGGTGCGCCGAAGCCACGCGAGTTGACCCAGCAGTCCTCCTTGTAGGTCTCGACCGAGAAGCGCTTCCCGTCCGGGCCCTCATAGACGTCCCAGGCGCGGTAGATCACCTTCCCGCCCGCATACTTGTCGTGGACCTGCTCGGTGATCTCGAACGGGTCGTAGAGCCCGTAGGCGCGGTCGCCCTGGACCAGGGTGTCACCGCCGAAGGTGTAACGCTCGTTGCGGAGGGTGTACTTCGAGAAGAGGTAGGTTCCCTCGACGCTGGTGTTCTCTGTGGTGGTCATGTATCAAGTATGAGGCATGCGCAAGCGGATTTCAAGCCCCACTTGCAACATGTCTAGGCCACAGATGAGTTGACGTACTCCAGGAGCCGCAGAGCCTCACGCTCATCCAGATGCTCGAACGACCCGTCCGGCACCAGCAGTACCCATCCCTCGCGCGCATGGAGGATCGGGGTGCAGTAAGGGTCAACCCATGAGATGAACCCTACCTGTGCGGCCTCGGCCTCATCGGAGTGGACCGCTCGGTGGCAGCCGATGCATAGAAGAATCATGTTCTCAACTGAGTCGATTCCTCCGAGACGACGCATATGCCGGTGATGAATAGTTCCCCTCGACTTCGCGCCGGGATTTCGGCAGGGCTTTCTCCCACACAGTTCGCAGCGATTCCCTGCCCTCTTCCTAACAATGTTCCTGATGGAAGTCGGGGAGGTTCTTACAGTGAATCGCTTCGCTCTTTGCACTGGGATTCACCCTTCTATTCGGTGCCTGATCCCAGGATAATTCGGTAGGCGATTCCGCTATTGAATCGGTAGCCCTAGTAGCGGATCTCGATGTCTCCGAATCCCGCGCAGTCGAGGCAGTCACCGAACCCGTGGCGGTCCTCTCCCGTCCCGTAGCACGCGTTGCACTTCACGTACTTGACGCGCTCGGGGGAAACACCATCGTTTCCGTTGCCACTCACCTCGGGTGAGTAACTAGTGTTCACTCTTGCCACTCGCCTTCTACTACGCCGTCAATGAACTCGTCCGCCTGAACCGGCTCGGGAAGAGCCCGAGCCTTCTCCGAGGCCTGGTCACCGAAGAGTCGAGCCAGCATCCCTGGCTGTCCGCCCCCACCCTTGGCCTGCATGTCGATCTTGAGAGAGAAGCCCTCTTCCTCCATCTCGTGCTTGGTCTTGAGCATCTTCTGGAGACGGTCCATCTCCTTTGAGAGGTTCGGGTCGGCGTATCCGCCCTCCGTCTCCTCCGCGAAACGCATGAACATCACGCGCTGGGTCTGCATCTCGATGAGGGAGTTCTGGACCTGCTGGAACTGGTCACGCGTCTTGATCTCGACCGGGATGTTGAACGCGCAGTTGCTGTTCTCGTCAAACGCAGGGCACTTCGAGGCTAGGAAGCAGTTCGCGCACAGCCGCGTGGAATCGCTGCGAATGCCGAACTGAGTGGTCTCGATCTCTTCTGTCGTACCGTCGTCATTGGTGACTGTCTCAATGCTCGTGTTCAGCCCAAGGACGGGTAGAGGCTTTGGTTCACGACGGTTCACAGTTGCTAGGCTCTTCCGCGTTTCTTCGGGTGGGGTAACAACTGCCACCCCATCGACTTCCGCGAAACCGTCAGACACCTCATCCCCCGGATTAGTAACTACTGAGAGGTGGACAGGCCTCTTCTTGTCGATGTCATCCATCAGTTGCTGCCAACTCCAGATCGAAAGTCGGAGTAGTTCGGTACTGTCATCAGCCTCGATCTTCTCTGAGTCGAACCCTTCACGCTCGAACATTGTCCGGTAACGCTTTCGGGCCTGTTCCTTGTACTTCTTTGGGTACCGCTTTAGTTCTCTACCTGTCCACACAATGGTGTCCCCGTATTGCTGCGGAGAAACCCACGATGTCGAAGACACTGAATGCCAGCGAATTGCGTACATCTCATCAATAGACGTCAGTCCCACGCCGTGCAGATACACACCATTTCCAGCAATTTGGTTAAGGACAGGAACCAAATTCCGTCCACCCATGGAAGTGCTGGTAATACCGATGTTTTGATACCTGTCCGCCATCTCGTTGAGCACATCCAGTCCCCACTCTGGGTGCCAGATAGGCATGAACTTCTCGGAGGGTAGATCGTTGTAGAAGTCCTCCCGGTCCTGCTCGATCCAGGTGCGCCCAAGAGGAAGTGCGTCGAACTCGGATACCAGCGTCAGTCTGTCCAAGTTGTCCGCAACGAACTGACGGTAGTGGTCCGCGATATCCATCAACTCGCGCTGGGAGTACTTCTCAGCGTCCCGGTTGACGGTGTGGGCTCCTGAGTCCAGGAAGATATCCTGGGTCGGCAGGAACTTCTCTGCGATGACCCACGGTCGTGAGAACTTCACACGTCTGCGCAGGCCCATGTACGAAAGTGCTACGTATGGTGCTTCGAGTTCAGTCATCAACTTACGGTGACTTGGAACCTCAGCCCCGGCTAGATATAGCCGCATGATTAGTCCTCGTCGTCCTCTTCGTCGTACGTGGGAAAGACGTGCTGGGCCTTCAACTGCTCCTGGTAGTTCACGGCCTCGATCAACTTGCTCCAAGGTGTTGCCTCGGACTCCCAGTCGGGCCGGAATGATGGCTGGGAGAACTTGGGGTGCAGGTAGAGCAGTGCAGGGATACCCATTCCGTGAAGGTGCGCCACCACCTCGGGGTCAGGCTCGATGACAAGTTCCACGTTGTGGCCCTGCTGCATCAGGTGACTCAACTGGATGGATCGCCGCTCCAGGTGGCTCGGGTGCGAATCCATCCGCTCAGGAACCACGATCAGGTGGTCCACGAGGTCATTGGTGGCAAGGAACCAGTTAGCCTTCTCCTTGTCCTCCCCGCACAAGATCGCCAAGCGACCCTGCGAGGCCAGAGCGTGATAGAGCGCAAACCCTTGGATGTTCGGCGCTCCATTGGGCTGCTGGAGAACACCCTCCAGCGTCAGCACAAAGGTCATCGCTTCGGTCCGTAGCCTCCGTGCACCACGATGGCGTTGAACTGCTCTCCGCGTAGAAGTGCGGCAGCGGCGCGATGATGCCCGGACAGGATCATGTGATCTGGAACCTGCCAATCGGGCGCGCCAGGATCGGGGTGACGCACGTAGACAACCGGCGTCCGGTTTCCTGCCTGGTGCTGGTCTGCGAATACCTCGTTTGAGGTCATGTAGTGCTGGATGACGTCCTTGCGTAGATGAGGCTGACGTGCACGTAGTGTGCGCGGGTCAACCGGCTCAGGGCTCTTCCGGCTGCGCACGGCCTCGTTGACTAGATCCGGGTCGTAGTCCTTCCGGCTCTTGAGGCTTCCGGCGCTCTTCCACGGTACCGAAACCAGGCCTCCAGACGAACCCAGAGCCTCGATTCCCTTGCCGTAGAGGCTCTCGGCCTTGTCGTTCGTGTCATAGATGGAAGCCATACACCCAGGATATAGACAGCGAAACCCCCAGTGCTATTGCGTAGCAACTGGGAGTTTCGCGGATTCTCCGTAATGGAGGCTATTCAGTTGTGGTGCCGGATCATCGCTTGAGATTCAGCCCCTGGGCGAGCCGCTGGTTCTGCGCCTGGACGATCTGGGCCTGAGCCATCTTCTGCATCAGCATTAGTGTGGTGCTTGCGGTCTTCTCGGCCTGGAGGTCGGACTGGAGGTTGGCGAACGCGGCTAGCAGAACCTCTCCGTCCGGGATGTTGATGCTCTCGATCTGGTCAGCCAGGGTCAGGTCGTGTGACACGATCCATCCGGCGTCGGGGTCCTTGTAGACCAGGAACGCGTAGGGGACCTGGTTCTTGGGCAGGTCTACGCTCTCAGCCAGATCATCCAGCCGCGCCCGCTCCTCGTCGGACAGGGAGTCGAGCGACGGGGACTCAGTGCTCGTGTTCTTGAGTTCGGACAGGTCCATGACCATGTGGTGCTCCTTGTTGGTGGTTCGATCAGTTGTAGAGTCCGGCCTTCTTCCGCTTCGCCTGTAGCACCAACTGGTGTACTGGGCAGTGGAAGCAGAGGAACTGGTTGCTGCGGTACTTGCCAAGACCGGCTTCCTTGCGCTCAGCCGCTGTGTCTGGCTCGATGCGCTTGCTGTCGGAGCAGTAGTCCGAACAGGCCGGGTTGCGAAGGTGCTGCGTCCAGCACGTCATCGCGTCGTCCTTGAAGGTCTCAGCCACGTGGTAGAACTCCGAGCCGAACCCGGTTTCACCCCCGGCTAGTGCCTCCTTGAGCACCCGGACGGCCTCGTCCTGGTGCTTGTCCCAGGACTCCATCGGCATGAAGAACGTGTTGAACTCAACTGCGTGATGCAGATGGTTCTCAAGGGTCTTCTGGAGAAGAAAGTCCTTGTCGAACGGTAGCAGGGGTCCGTCATAGCGGATCGGGATGAACTGCTTGCAGTCCTGACAGATGAAGATCCTGACCTTGGGTCCTTCGATGGTCCCCCCGGCATTCACCTCGACATCGGTCGACAATTGGTACTCCGAATCGGTAGCGAATCAAACACGAAGACCCTACCAAAGTCGGTAGGGCCTTCGCAATTGGAATCGGTCGTCACCTTGCTGGTAGGCGGTTGATCTGCTTCACGATCTCGTCGCGGATCTGTCGGACCTTTCCCTTGCGGCCTCGGTTGACTGCCTGGTTCAGACGGCCCATCTTGATCACCCGGTACTTCTGGAAGTAGTCCTTCACCTGGTGAACGTAGGAGTTGTCTGGGTCGTCCGGAAGAGAGTTGACGAGTCGCACGATCTCGTCCCTGACGTCCTTGACGATTCCTGTCCGACCGTTCTTCACGGCCTTGTCGAGCGCAATGAGTCGGAACCGCTTGTGGCCGTTGTTCTTGTAGTTGCGCTGGACGTAGGCGACGAGCGTGTCGGGCTTCTTCTTGGGTTTGGGACCGTAGTTCTTGAACAGGTTCTTGCCGATCAGACCGTCCAGGGTTCCCTTGAACGCATCCAGGTCGACGTTGCCTGCGTAGCCGGACACCTCGCCGCTGCTGGCGAACTGCCAGATGGTGGGTGAGACGCCGCCGTAGGCAGCCCATCCGGCCCCGTTGTCTCCGGGGTAGAGCGCGCTGCCAACCTTGTGGGCGCTGCTCGGGTAGGACGAGGAGACCACAGTCCAGCCCTTGAGTGAGGGGGATCCTAGGGTGGTCCAGTACCAGTGCGGCAGGTATAGAAGCGTGACACGGCGACCGCGCTTCTCCATCTCCGCGCGGAACTGGTTCGCGTCAGCGACGGTCGCGCCGTTCGACTCGACGTCGAGCATGATCGGGATGGACTTGTCCGTCACAAATCCCACGAAGTTGTCAACCTGCTTGGCGATGTCGCCGTGCTTGAGGAAGTGGTACGCCGCGAACAGCATCCCTTCCTTCTGGGCCTCTGTTCGGTAGGCGTGGTAGGCCGGGTCCCGGTAGTCCGAGCCCTCGGTGGCCTTGACCATGACGAACTGGTATCCCTGGCGCTTGAGGTTGTCTGCGTCTAGATCCAGACCGGGGGACTGGTAGTGCGAGACGTCTAGGCCATAAACGGTCATACTGAGGGCTCCGCTGAAAGGGTCGACTGGTACTCGGGAGTGCTGACGGTCTTCCCGTCCGGGCGCACCTTTACTCCGATCTCGTGGATGCCGTACCAGGTGTCCTTGAGGTCGAAGCGCTCCTGCTGGGTGACACTCCCAATGAATCCGCCTCGGTTCGGGGAGACCTTCTTGTACTTCCCGTCCGTGGCTCCCTCATTGAGGTCTCGGTTCATTGAACGCGTAGGTGCGTATGCCATTACCGTGCTCGCTTCCCGCTGCCGTTGTGATGGCGGCGATCATTGAAGAGGTCAGCCAGATCGCGTCCGTGGCCGCTCTCAGACTTGTCTTCGTCTACGTCTACCTTGTGGTAGTTGCGCCGCCTGTCGGTGGCGCGCATAGGCTTTTGTCCCATAGCCCCTATTGTCCCCGAATTGGGATCAGAATTGGTTCAGCGAGGGGTAACTGGTACCGCTATACCCGGACTGCCTCTGTGAGAAGTCAACTCGACGGTAGATGTCGTCAAGGCGTGCTACATCGGCTATCCCGATGGGCTCGTCTCGGTAACCGAATCGGGGCGGGAACAGATCTAGATTCAGTGGTCCTCGAATCTGCCGAATCTGGTCGTCATCCATCTCGTAATCGGCTGCCAGAGCCGACTTGGTCATGAAGGCCGCGTACCCAGTGGACTGCCTGCCAACGTCGGGAGGAGTGTTCTGCATCCACGGACGGTAGGCGTAGATGCTGTCTGCGCTATCTACCATCGAGAACTCCTTGCGGTATGGCTCTACTCCTGGGACAATGGTCTCATGATTGAGTTGACGAATGAGGAGTTCGAAGCGATCTCAGCGGCTCTTGAGTTCGCCAATTCGGGCTGGGGAGACAATGACGACGATGTGGCTCACCTCGTTGCCTTGGAGGCTACTGCTCTTGAAGCAGTCCGTTCGGCCCGACGTAGGGCTGGCCTGCCCGACGCACCCCAAACGTCCTAGGCTTCCCCGACTTCGTCGTCCCCTGCTTCTCCAATTGCTTGCCGCGCTCCCACGTGACCGCCTGTACCTCGTGGGGTAGAAGCCCAGTTCCATGCTGCTCGTTAATCGCTCTGGCCGCAGTTCGGTACGCGTCCTCGAAATGCTCGTATCGTGTCTTCTTCCCGGACGGGAGAGCGGCTGAGGAGATTCCTCGATGCTGATCCCATCCCTGGAGTCGGTTGACCGCAATGTCGTGCGCGCGTCCGTCGATGGTGACGGGTCCGGACTTGTCCGGCTCCGCGATGTTGTGGAAGAACGAATTGGTCTTAGGCGCAGTGCGACGGCTTAGAACCTCGTCCGGGTCCTCGCCCTCCATGATCCGGTGTGCCTTGAGAAGATTCGGCGTGCTCGCTGCGGAGATACTCATCCCCGACAGGTGGCTCCGGTCGCCCTGGGCGATGTCCTTCCACTGGCTGCGTCCCAGGGAGTGCAGTTCCTTGATGGCTGATATATTTCGGTTCTCCCAGTCCATGCTGGGGCTCACAGCGGAAACCATCCCAGCACCGGAGCGTAGATCAGTGCTCGTGCCTCGGATGTCCTTGTTGGTGGCCTCGTTGACCGCCTGGTACCACTGGCGTCCCTCAGCACGAGTCTTCGGATCCGCCGAGTTATACACCGCTGCGATGTTCTGAACGGCCTGGCGGCGTCGGTAACGACTCTCCATGTCGACCGCTGGGAAACGAGGATTACTTGAGGCCACTGGTCATCTCCAGGAAGGAAGGAGCCGTTGCATGCGCGCGCTGCGAACTGGGTCGATCTGCTGCGGTGTTTCAAGTCCCACGCCGTTGGCTACTTGAGCGACCTGGGCAGGGCTGAGCAAGTGGTTCTTGCCCATGTGGTTGATCTGCTGCTCAGGGGTTGCGCCAACAGCGGTCCACTTCAAGCCTCGGGCCTCGGCACGGAGTCCTGCCTGCGGGTCGATGACGTCGTTCCAGTAGTAGTCCTGTGGGTCGATCCGCTCTCCCTTGTGAACCCCCCGCTGGTAGGAGCGCTGAGTTAGGCGGCTCTGCACGTTGCGTAGAAGCCGGTCTTCACGGCGGCTGCTAACGTTGCCTAGGTAGCCATCCGGGTACTCCGCGTACGGAACCTTGGCGGGATCGGCTGCGGCCCGCTTCATGTCCAAGACAGAGAAGTAGCCTCCTCCCCCGCCTACGGTTGTTCCGCCTGGCTGAGGGAGGCCGTTGACAGAAATGAACTGCCAATTCGAATTGCCTACACCCATTCCGCTCATCGCAGGTCCTCCTCGCGGTTCTCGTGGAGGTTGTAGACCGCGCGCTGGTTACGGGCTGCCTGGAGTGCCTTGGCGTCCTCGCGGCTCTGGACAGCATTCGATGCGTCCATGACGCTCTTGCCGTCCTCAACCCAGGTCCCGGCGATGGCGTTCTTGTCCGTGACCTGAGCACGGACCCGGTCTCGGTGACGCTGCCAGTCCTCTGGAGTGATGCGTGGAGAGTCGACGGAGGTCTCGGGTGCTCCCTGCAATCCCCCGACACTCCAGCCGTGGTCGGCGCGCCCACCACCATGGACGTAGAACGAGGACCCTCCGTGAGCATTGTGGTACTGCGCGACGACGGCAGCGGTCACAGGCTCGATGTCCAACTGGGTCGTGCCATCACCGGTACGACCGCTGTGGAACTCCTGAGTTCGGCTCACTGGAATGCCCTTCTGCTATGCTTTCGCCCATGTCCGCACACATCACCTACGTCTCCCTGTATCGGGAGGAAGGCGGTCCCCTTCTCGGAACCGCTACCTGCGAGGAGTGTGGAGCGCTGTCCGACCGAATGCCTGCTTACGAGAACGAGACAGAACTACGCCGTATCGCTGACAGGCACGCTATTCAGCCGAAGTCGGGCGACTGACCGTACTGGCGCTTGTAGTAGAAGTCGCTGTTGCCCTTAGCGGAGGGTAGAAGCCGCACGTTCCGGTAGGTCGCGGAGGCCTCGGCAGCGTTCTGTGCATACAGCGTCGTCTGCGGGGCTCCCTTGAAGCCGTTGCGCTCCATCGACACCGAGCGGTGGGTCGCGCTACCGGCGTCGTCGGGTCCATCGTTCTTCCCGCTTCCCGGCTTTGCGACCACCGTCGTGTGGTCAGGGTCGGGAGCAACAGGAGTCACCTGTGCGGCAGAGGTACCCATCGTGGGAAACGCGCTCTTCTGATCAGCCATTCTCATCACCCGAAGTTGTGGTTGTTGGTGTTGTACAGGGAGGGATTCGATGGGTTCTGCAACCACATGCTCTTGTCGGCTGTGTCCTCGCCCTGCCCGAGGGTCCTGATCCCAAACATCTGGCGCTGACGATCCACACTGGACATCCCGTTCCCAGTTGGCTGTAGAGTGTCTAGAACCGAAATCTTCCGATATCCCGGACGGACCTGCTGTGCCGTGTGGAACTGCGGCTCACGAACGGATTCGGCTCCGGCAACCATCTCTGCCGTGCGACCAGAACCGTCTGCTGATCCGTTCATGATGCCTCCTTGGAATCACTTCAAGGATAGGCCAGGAATCGGTCAGGAGGTGAAAACTCGAATTACAATTGCGGAGACGTCTTCGAACGTGCCTCCAGGCTTTGGCATCTTGACTGTGGTGAATCCTGGAGTACACACGAGATCCAGTCCACGCTGCGCCACGTATCCGCGAGCGATTGCGATTCCCTTGACGGCCTGGTTAACGGCTCCTGCTCCGATTGCTCGGAGGGTCACCTTCTTGCCGTCGTAGAGTGCATGCGAAACAGCAGAAGCAAGATCGGCTGGGTTCGAGGTGTTTGACACTCTAAGGATAGAATCCGCTGTGTCGTTAGCCATATCTTGCTCCTGCTGTATTCACCGAAAAGTATGCCGTGAATCTAGGATAGAGCCTTTCTCACGACAACTTGGAGAGCGCCTCCTGCTGATACTTTGTGAGTGATGTGTCTTGGGTATCGACTGCCTTGGCTATCTCTGCGAGCGTGTAAGCATCTGCCAGGTTGTCATTGCTGAATTCGATTCCCCAGCGCTTGTAGACCGCTAGAAGCATCTCGTTCTTCTTGGCGGTCCCCTTGCCAGTGGCGAACTTCTTCACCGAAGTAGGCGGAACCACGTTGTAGGGCATCCCGAGCAGATACAGAGTCCTCTTTACTGCGTATCCGAGTTCCCCCGCGATCTCCCGACCGAACTTGGCACCATTCGCGTATCCCTCCAGGCACACGTGCTCGACGGTGTCTAGAACGCTCAATTCCCTTGTGAGCCACCTCTCGATATCAAGAAGACGTCCAGGACCGGTTCCGTACTTGGCCGACTCGAACTTACCGAGGACAGTGTGCACCTCGTCGTGACCGAGCAGAGCAAGCCCGAAGCCGGTGTAGGACTGGTCGATACCTACCCAGGTCATCCGAGGCCGCCTAGAAGTCGCTGTACCTCGCCCTCCAGGTCGGTTATATCTCCGTCGTTGATTACGTACGCGTCGAACTTGTAGTGGTCCAGCGCGTGCTCGGAGATGTGATCGTTGGCGGGTCCTACGCCTGGACGCTGTACGCGCCACACCTCTCCCCCGACCTCCTTGATGGCGTCGGCCTCGTTGGGGTATCGGACGTCGGAGATGACGAAGTAGACCTCCGGCTCCAGGTGTCGCATGACAGCCTTGATCCAGACGTCGTCCCCGAAGTACTTTCGGGCTTGGTTGCCAACCTCCTGGAGAAGCCTGCGGTACTCCGGGTGGGTCTTGGCCTCTTCGTCCCCGATGGAGTCGACTAGTTCTTGCACCCTGACCTTGTCTGAACCGGGGAAGACGGCGTAGGGATTGATGTCACGTACGAATGACTTGAGGTTGTCAGCGAAGGCCACACGCTTGAACCCGTAGAGCCGGTTTAGAACGTCCGCTGTGGTGTCCTTTCCTGAGCGAGCGTAACCCGATAGCCCAATCACCTTGGGCTGCTCGAAGTGCGGCTTCACCATGTTGAAGTCGGGTAGAAGTGATGTCACGGAGCAACCCTCCCGTTTGCGTCGAAGGAATCGAAGGTGTAGGGCCAGCGAATGGCGAACTGAGCCTCCATGTAACGCGCAACCTTCTCGATCTCCCACTGCGGGAAGGACGGAAACGTCGATGCACCGTCCTTGGTGCGCAGGCTTAGAAAGTTCATCAACCCACGCGGGTTCATGGTCACGTATGCGCTGGAGTAGATGTTCAGCGGCAAGACCATCCGCGCCACTTCCTTGGCGATTCCGGCCCGGAGCATCCGCTGGTAGTTGTTCCAGGCGGCATTCACCACGTAGTCAAACGACCAGGTGATCTCGTCGTACTGCTCCAAGGTCCCTGGAACAAACTCGTAGTGCCCTGCCTTTCCGACCTGCTGGAGAGGACGCTCGGTACTGGGTACGTAGAAGTTCGGGAGCATCTCCATGTAGCGCCCGGACTGCTCGTTGTAGGAGGCGATCCGGTGGCGCATGAACTCACGCCACACGAAGATCGGTGCCTCGATGCGGAAGGTGATCGCACCATGCTCGAAAGGAGATCCGTGTCGGTTCTTCATCAGGTAGTTGATGAGCCCGTATGACTCCTCGGAGTGGATGCTCTCCGAGCCCAGCGTGCTTACGCGGGCTGCCTTGCAGACCATGTCGTCAGATCCGAAATGGTCTACATATTCGACTGTGAAGTCACTTCTGAACGAGACTGTGGACACGCTTCTCCTCTTCCCACTTGTCGAGGATCTCGTCAATCCTCTTGAGCCAGTTGTTCAACCGGTCCCACTTGTCGCTCGGGTGGAACGTCTGCTTGGGCACCTCCGGAGGGTCCAGAGGCGTTCGACTCCGCTTACTCTCCGTCCGCTGCTGCATTGCCACCTCCCGGAGCCGGGGAACCGATCACGATGGGGTTCATCCGTGCGAAGGTGGTCAGCATCATGTCGACGCGAGCGCGTTCCTTCTCCAGGCTCTCCTTGTAGAGGTCCTCCACCTTGCTCGGGATGTTCTCGTCCTTGAGCGGCAGTAGTTCAAGAAGGGCATCTCGGACCACCTCAGCCTGCATGCGGTCGAGCCTGATCGGAGGATCGTCATGACTCATGACGTTGTTGTCTCGCCGGGTGATGATGGGCTCGGGGTCGAAGGCAGTGACTACCTCAGTCTCATCGTCTAGAAGACGGCCTAGGTAGACTCCGATCCAGCGTCCGAAGTCCTCATAGCGGGCGTAGGCCTTCCATACCATGTTGGTGTTCTCCTCTCGTAGGGCATTCACCCTACCGTTCTCAATCCGTTCTCGCTACCCACTTGCGCTTGCCGTCTTCGATGACCATCTTGGTGCGCGCCCAGGGATACAGGCTCTCTCCCGACTGGAGCAACTTCATCCGATGAGTGAGCGTTCGAATGTCCATGTCGACGCCTGGGTAGTCGTAGGACTTCCCGTAGTCGCGTACAGGAGCAGAGGGTCGTGTATAACGCCTGCGGACCCTACGCACTGAACCTCTCCACTCGGCCTTCTCGAACGTCCCGGTTCACACGCCGGGTGAGTTCCCTGCTGAGCAGCGTGGAGTTCCGCTCGGCATTCTCGTAGGTCATGCTGATGACCTTTCGGTAGGCCATCCGGGACTGGTATTCCTCTTGAGCATCCCAATAGGGCGAGTCCTTGTCCTTCGCGGAGGCTCTTCCGTCCTTGGTTCGAAGGTCGATCCCCAGGATGATCCGGGTCTTATCGAGCGCGGCTTCGGCGTACCGTTCGTCTACCTCTGCCATCGCCAACTGTGCGCTGAGGTACTCCGACCACTTCGTGATTGTCGTGAACAGCGTCATCAGTGCGCTGTCGGACAGTTCTGTGGGGTCGTCCGGCAGCACGGGAAACTCGTCCCTTGGCCGATTGGGTACTGGGATCTCTTGGAGATCCATTTTCCGCTTCGCTTCGAGGCTTGCGAGCCCCATTTCCAGAGTTCGATTCCTGTGAATCGACCTTGCCATCCTCTTCCTCCCAGCACAGATCCCTAAAGATGCAGTCAGAGCACGGCTTCAACTGCTTGGTGAAACCCTCCGGACGGTCTAGAAGACGTCCGTTCTCGACGGCCCACTTGATGTCCTTCGCCGTGTCTATCAGGGGATCGACCAATTCGGCGGGGTACCGAATGACGAACTCCTTGGTCTGCTGGTTCGCCTTGTTCTCGTAGATGAAGACCATACGGTCGTAGTCCCAGCCAAGGATCTTGGCGATGGCTAGGTAGATGCCTGCCTGGATCCTGTGTGACTTGAGTGGACGCTTGAGTCCCTTCCAGATGGAGTCATAGTCCACTACCTTCTTGCCGTCGTCGGTCTTCTTCGTGTTCTGGCGGACCAGGTCGGGTTCCTCCATTCGGAGGGTTCCTAGGCCGATGCTCTTGATCTCGATGAAGGCCTTGATGTCCGGTACCGCACCGTCTGCGTGACCTGCCATCATCAACTCGACCTCTGCGTCCAGAGGCACCTCTCGGTACTCCATCAGGACAGGTGAGTGCCCCTCGTGGGAGCCGTCTTCCAGGTCCCGACCCTCACAGGACAGCGCCCCCGTGCCCCACTCAGTCTTGCCGCAGGCAGGGCACCACCACTTGCCCCAGAGTCGACCCATCTCGGCCAACCAGGTCTGCCACTTGGAGTGGATGTCGTGGCCCTCCTGGAAGATGGTCTCCAAGTGGTGGCCGTTGGGTGTCTTGTCGTTGGAGGGCTCTGCCCCCGAGATCCGATAGACGATGGCTCGGGGGCAGAGGTCGCTCTTCGCCATCTCGGAGGGGTGGATGATGTCCTGGCGGCGAGAGTGGTCCTGTGACGACTTCTTGACGACGTGAGCCTGGATGTCACCTATCAGAGCCGTCTTCTGCTTCTGAGTTGCCGCGAACGCCGCTAGGTTGCCGGTGGGCTTACGCGTCGTCCGCTTCGGCATCCTCGTCCTCCTCGAAGAACTCCAGCGGTGGTACCAGGTGTCTCCACAGGTTCGAACGGTGCCAGATCGACTTCGGCACGTTCCTCCTGATCCACTTTCGCTGAATTGGCAGGAACCCTCCGAACGTCCCGCTCCCCTCGTTGTTGAGTAGCGAGCCAAACAGGCACCGACCCAGGAACGGGCACGGACGGTTGTCGAACTCACCAATGCAGACTGATGCGGACTCCTCCATGTCGTAGAACCATGGATCCGTCTCTGGTCGCACGTCGTGATTGCGGGGCAACGGGAAGTGACGGCACTTAGCGTCGCGCTCAGGATCGTCGTTGGCACTCCAGTCCGGAGCCTTGACACGGGACTTAAGAACCACCGAGACCACCCGGAGACCACGTAGCGGCTAGAAGAAGTTCGAAGTCCTCTTCACTGAGGACGATCCAGTTTCGACCGTTGAGTTCCACGCCGAAGACGAAGTCTCGACCGTCCAGGAGGGCGTTCCTCTCGCCCTCCTCCAACTCCTTGGCCTTGAGGGTGTACTGCCCCTTCCCGGTTGTCTTCAACTCCCAGGAGTGCGTGGAAGTGCGGACGTCGTTCTTGCGCGACCACTGGTTTCCGGAACCGGGGGTTCGTCGTCCACCGAACTGAGCGGCGACACGAGACTCCTGCTTTCGTGAGTTCTTGAGGCGCTTGTCAACCATCGGAGGCGTCCTCGCCCTCGTCACTTGAGGGCTTCCGCTTCACTGTGCGCTTCCCTGCCGTCTCGGCCTTGGACATGGCTTCCTCAGTGACTTCTCGACCTCCCTGTCCGTTCAGCGCTACCTGACGGACGTCGGAGTCGAGTTGGGCTAGAAGATCCGGCTGCTCTCGGAAGGCCTGGATCATGGCCTCACGGCCCTGCCAGCGCTCGTTTCCGAACGAGAAGTAGGCACCCTTGCGCTCAATCAGGTCGTAGACGAGGCCCATCGTCACAGCCTCCTTGACCGTGTCGTACTCCCCGCGCTTGAAGCCTAGAAGGGGTGCATCGCGGAAGTAGAAGTCGATGCTGGCGACCTGCTGAGGCGGGGCCTGCTTGTTCTTGACGGTCTTGACCTTGATCGTCTGTCCGACCTTGACCTTGAGGTTCTTGCCGGGGATCTTCTCCTCGATGTACTCGTCCCGCTTCACCTCGACCTGCTGATAGAACGCGTAGTTCTTGGCGTTGCCTCCAGGAGTGGTCTGCGGGGTGCCCATCGGTGAGAAGCCACCGATCTTGTCCCGGTACTGGTTGATGAACATCCCCAGGATCGGTCGGTCCTCGTTGCTGGTGAGATCGCGGTGCATCGCGGAGCCGATCATGCGGAAGAACTTTCCGGTAAGGCGGGCTCCGAGTGCGACCTGGACTTCACCCATGCCCTTCTCCTCCTCCTCGGGCGCGATTAGCGCTGGGTAGGAGTCGATGACGATGCAGTCGACGGAGCGGGAGTGAGCGAACTTGATGACTGTGTCGTAGGCGATCTCCATGTCCTGGGTACTGACGACGATCACTCTGTCGGTATCGACCCCCAGAGCCTCGGCTTGATCCTTGTCGTAGTGCTCCGAGGCGATCCACACGGTGGTGAAGTTCGGGTCGATATCCTGGTTCGCCGCGATGGTCTTGAGGGTGATCGCGGTCTTGCCGTTGCTCTGTCGACCAATCACCTCGACCCACTGATTACCGGCCCAGCCTCCACCTAGAGCGATGTCCAGGGAGAGGCTGCCGGTGGTGAAGGTCTTCGGGATCGCCATCTCGGACGCAACGACGACCAACTCCGAGCCGAGATCCTTGTTGATCTTGGCCGCAAGTGCTGCGGCCTCCTTGTTGATCGGCATCAGGCCTTCATGCTGTTCTTGATCTCGCGGACGGCGTTGCGACCCTCCTCGGTGATGATCCAGACCGTCTGCTCCTTGCCGCTGAGACCGGTTCGCGTCATGAGGTCCCCGTTGCTCTTGAGCCGGGGTCGAATCAGCCTCGCGTTGAACAGGTCGCTCACGCGCTTCCAGTAGCCGGTGTGTAGAAGGCCTGCCTTCTCAGCGGCCTCCTCACTGGTCTGGGACTTCTGAGCGAACTCCAGGAGTAGAAGGTTCTTGTACGGCTGTGTCTTGACGGTCTTGGCCGCGATCTTCGAAGTGACCGGGTCTGTCTTTCGAGCCAGGGCGGTGGCGGTCATGTCTCTCCTATGAATATGAACAAGCGGGACCAGGCTACCTTATGCAACCCGATCCCGCTTGTCTATTGCCTATCAACTACACGCCGCATACTCCGCTGACGCAGGCCTGACCAAGTCCGACTTCCTCATACTCGTAACCAGCCCAGTCCTTTGCCTCGGAGTAGGAGACGACATTGAGAGGCTGTCCTCCCCGTGCGCCATCCGGGTAAACCGTCATTCCCCGCAGATTTGGAAGATGCCGGAGCAGGATCTCCCCAAACTCCTCGGTTGTGAACGACTGCTCTGAACGTGCGGGGAGGTTGAGTGTGGATGAGATGCCGTGGTCGACGTACTGCTGAACCCAGGCCTGGAAGGCGAGACGTCGCTCTGGATCCTGGGCAAGGTCGCTCGCTGTCTCCACCGAGGCCGGGTCAATGCCCATCTTCACCAGGCGCTCGGCAGCCGCGTCGATGACGTACTGGAAGTGCCACTTGTCACCCTTGAGATACCGACGCTTGTAGGCAAGGGCATAGATCGGCTCAATGCCGGTTGTTGTCTCCGCGAGGATTCCGATGGTTCCGGTAGGGGCGATGGCTCGTGTCTTGACTGGGTGGGATACGCCTAGAAGGTCGGCATAGAAGGCTGCGATCTCCGTGGACTTGGCGTACTCCTCCAGCCACTCCCCCAGTTCGTCGTTGGGCTCGTATCCGTAGCCACGCTGGTAGAGCCAGTCAGCGATCCCCATCAGGCCGAGACCTAGTCTGCGGTTCTTGTTGCGAGTCTGAGCGACCTCCTCGAACGGTACCGTCGAGTACAGCGTTCCGCACAAGAGGAAGGCGGTGCCCAGGTTCACCAGATTGGAGAACTCCTCCTTGCTCTCAACGCGAGCGAGGTTGATGGACCCAAGGTTGCAGATGTCGTTGTCGTCGCTACTGGTTACCTCGGTGCACGCGTTTCGGAGGTTCTCGCCCTCGTTCTCCCACGCGTCCACGGAGAATCCGGGCTCACCGCCCTCAAGCATCTTCTCTACCGCAGTCCAAAAGACCTTCAGCGCCCACTCGTGGTCTGCGACGAATGTCTCTCCGCTCTCCCCGTCCTGGTATACCTTCGTCCAGGTGGGCTCCTGAATAGCGTCGAAGAAGTCAGTGTCCAAGATGACCGAGATGTTAGTCATGTCCATTGGGGCCGGTGTGTTGAAGTCCTCGTTCTTCTTCTCTACGAGGTAGTCCGGCCAGTCCTTGATCGACATGAAGGTGAACACGTCGCGGTGCCACCAGTGAAGGCCTGCCCAGATGGCGGCACGACGCGATCCGCCCTGCATCGTGTGCCGACCGATTTCATTGACAGACTGCATGAAAGCGGTGGGTCCGGTGGAGTCGCCACCCATGCCCTTGACCTTGGATCCCTGTGAGCGCAGGTTGGACCAGACGATACCGATGCCCGCGCCGGTCATGAGCCCGGACTGAACGCGGCGTAGAAGGTCAGAAATGGACTCCCGGCTATCCTCCACCCTTAGAAGAAGGCAGTTCTGGGTCTGGTGGAACTTCTTTCCGCTGGCATAGAGATATCGGCCCCCAGGCATGAACTTCCTCTGGGAGATGGCCTCGACCAGCGGGTCAACCAAGTCAGGAAGGTACGGACCAACAACGCTGGTCACCACGCGGACGGCAATATCAAGCCACGTCTTCTCGCCCCTCTCCTTCCACAGGTACTTGTTGTCCATAGTCGTCTCTGCAAAGGGACTGAACGTGTCAACGGACATGTTTTAGGCAAACCTCATCTACGGTGTCTTGTGGCTTTGGCGTGAGAACGAGAGGGGTGGGAGGGCAGGCCTAGGCCTTGCCGATGATGGCTCCGGAGTACCCCTGGTGTGCTGCGGCTACCTGGCGAGCAGGCTGTGCCGGTGCACCATCGGATGGGATTCCTGCCCCGCCCATCTGTTCGAAGCGCGGGTTGTAGCCGCACTCGTAGCACTGGATCATGGCGTTGGGCTGGCCCTTCGGGCGGAAGTAGTTGGTCGACATGCAGTTGGGGCAGTGGTCCGTGGACCTAGCGCTCTCTGCCTTGGAGGGCACTGGCGCTGAGGGCTGTGGAACCGGCTGCGCTACCGGCTGCTCTGTCGGGGTTGGTGCTGAGGACGGTACGAACGAGGTCTGCCACCACGGCTGTGACGACTGTTGGGGAACCGGTGCGGGTGGAGCAGCAGGCGCTGCCGGTGCCGTTCCTAGTGCCTTGCTCCAGAAGTCACTCACTAGAACATTCCTTCATTGATTCGTACTAGTCCGGATTCGATCAGGTTTGCAACGACGGCCTGCGAACAGGCCGAAACGACGTCCCGATAATGCTGCAACTGTGGGTCTGAATCGTTCTCGATCTCGTGCCCTTGGCTCTCCAGAATAGCCCTGCCAGCGATCTCGCCAGCAAGGCCGGAGAACAACTTGACGGCACTGTCGATAGGGGCGGTCTGGTTGAGTCGATGATGGCTCTGCCGGTGCTCCTGGTCGTTTCCTCCATCGCTCCCCGGAATGAGGCCAAGACGAGGTAGAAAATCTGCCGCAGCGCTGCACGGGATGATGTCCCACGCCAACTTTCGCTTGATAATCGGCTCAAAGTCGAGAGCAGCGTCCATTTGGATTCCCATCTACTTGGCCTCCGACCATCTGTCTACAATCTTGAGGTCCGAGTCGAGCGGCACGTTAACGAGACTCTGGATACCTTCTCCGAGCATGGCCTCATGGACCAATTCAGCACAGTGCTCCGCCCTGTCTTCCGGGCAGAGTGTCACCAGTTCGTCGTGAACGCTCAGGATCAACTGCATGTCTTCCGGAAGCGTGTCGTGAAGTCGGATCATCGCCAACTTGATGATGTCGGCTGCGGATCCCTGGATGAGGCTATTGACTGCCTGGCGCTCGGCCTGGCCGCGTAGTCCCTGATCTGAGGACCAGATCGTCGGCAGCCGACGCTTCCTGCCTAGAAGGGTCACGACGTGGGGTGGCTTGCGAGAACGGCAGGTCTCCACGACCTTCTTCTTGAACCGGTAGACCTCTGGGAACTGCTCCTGGTGGATCTTGAGGAACCTCTTGGCCTCCTTGAGAGAAATCTCGGCCATGCTTGCGACCTTGTCCGGACCAGCGCCGTAGACGACCGCGAAGTTGATGCCCTTAGCCACCTGTCGGGCAGCGGCGATCTCCTTGTCTCCCGCTTCCTTGCGCTCCATGAACTCCTTGACGTCCATGCCCTTGAGGGCCGCAGCGGTGGCCGAGTGCGGGTCCATGCCGTTGTGGATCCCGTGGTACAGAGGGCCAGGTCCGGCGAAGTGGGCTAGAAGCATCATCTCGATCTGGCCGTAGTCGGCCACGACCATCTTCATTCCGGGTGGTGCGATGAAGAGTCCTCGGATCTTCTTGCCCAGTTCGGTGGAGGGTCGAGGGATGTTCTGGAGATTGGGCTCTCGGCAGGAGAATCGTCCGGTCACGGTTCCGTACTGGACGAGGTCTGCGTGGATGCGTCCGTCGTAGATGCGTCGCGGCTTCTTGGGGTTCCCTTCTTCCCCGAGGTAGCCAAGCACGTAAGTTCCGAGCAACTTGTTGATCTCGGCATACTCCAGCAGGGCGTCAATGAGGGGGTTGCCCTTGTGTGCCTCCAGAGAGTCCGAATCGGTGCTGGGCGCTCCCTTGGCCGTGCGCTTGAACGGTGTGAGCCCCTGCCCTCCTTCGGACTTGGGGCCGTACAAAATCTGCTGCTTCTGAGGAGTGGAGTTGATGTTGAACTTCTGACCAGCAGCCTTGTAGATCCGTCCCTCGATCTCGATCAGCCGGTCAGTGAGTTCGGCCTTGAGAGACTCCAGAGTCTCTTCATCGACGTACGCACCGGCTGCACCCATGGCACACAGGACGTCGATGACGCCTGTCTTGCCGTCGTTGAGTTCCAGTTCGAAGACCTCGCGCAGGTTGGCGCGGTCGATCAGTGGGAGCAGCCTCTTCCAGAGCAGCCAGGTGTACCTAGCGTCCATGAAGGCGTAGTGAGCGACGACACCAAACGGGTGGTTCTCGATGCACTTGCCAACGTTCTCGTGGTCGTAAGTGACTCCGTAGTACCGCTCGGTTAGATCCTTGAGCCCCTTCGAGTTCAGGTTTTCGTTGAGAAGATGCTGCATGACGATGGTGTCGTGCTTCGGGCCGGTAGGGATTGCTCCGAAGTACTTGGCGACCGAGAGGAGGTCGAAAGTCGCGTTGTGAGCGATCTTGATGATGTCAGAGAAGAACAGTGGGCGAAGCGCGTCAAACACTTCGCTGGGGCGCAACTGCTTGGGTGGTGCGCTGAATACAGCGGGTACCGGATCGAACTTTCCTGTGACCTTGTTCTTCTTCTTGGTCGCTGGCTTGATCAAGGTGTTGCCGTTGGGGTGACCGAACGGGATGACGACTGACATTCCCTCGGTCGCCAGAGCGATCCAGACGACCTCGTTCTGGGTCGGGACGTTCCGGTTCTCCCCCATCGACTCTATGTCGAATACGAAGGCGTCCTGCTGGAGAAAGTAGTCGACCACCCGGTCTAGATGATCGCGGGTGAGAACAACGTAGTCCTGCGTGTGCACGACTCGCTTCACTAGATCACTCCTCAGTGGTCATGGGAGGGCACAGCCCCCAGCCCGGAAGGGAGAGGCTGGGGGCTGTGCAGGTCAGTGGAGTGGTAGGAGGGGTCAGTCCCAGTCCTCATCCACCATGGCGACGACATCCTTCAACTGCTTGCGGGAGGATGCGAAGACGACCTGGTCCTCGGAGTACATGTCGGACTCGTACTCAGCCAGTTCGTCCTCCTCGAACGGGCTCATGTCCCAGTCGTCCTCGACGTCGCGGGCCTTTACGGGTACCAACTGGGCGCGGGCACCCTTACGGTCCTCTCGGTGGAGCGTGAAGTACACGTCCCAGCGATTGATCGGCTTGGTGCGCTTGTCCTTGGCGTAGGTCTCGATCTCTCGCGTGAGCGACTTGCTGGCCCGGAGGAACGCTACAGTCGGGTTGTCCGGGTCCGACAGGTCCAGGATGTTGAAGCCCGAGTAGACGTTGGGATTGTCACCCAACTCGTCGCAGATCGGGCAGTCCTCGCCGTACGTACGGAGGCACGTGTAGGACTTCTTCGTGCCCTTTGGCAACTCGTTGATGAAGTGCTCTGCGTAGTTGGTGAACGGCTCCGGCTCCAGGAACTTGATGAGGGTTGGACGCTCGGGCAACTTCCACGGGTCCACGAAGTCGCTGGACAGGCTCTTGGCCTTCTCGTAGCCGCCCCAGCCACGACCGGCAGATGCCTTGCGCTTCTTCGGGCGGTCTTCGTCTAGATGCTCGTCATCATCACTGGAACGACGGCCACGGCTTCGGCGGGGAGCCTCATCCTCCTCGCTGTCGTCATCGTCGCGGCGGCGTGACCGACCAGAACGACGGCTGCGGGGAGCCTCGTCTAGATCCTCATCGTCATCGGAGGCACGGCGGCTGCGACCGCGAGACCTGCGAGGGCGCTCGTCCTCCTCGTCATCGTCGTACTTCCCGAGGGCCCCGGACTCGTCCGGAGTCTCGTCGTACTCGTCCTCGTCGCGGGAGCGGCGAGAGGTTCCCTTGCTGAGGGAGCGGCGTGCCATTACTTTCTCTTTCCTCTAGTGGTGGTTGCGTCGATGTACGGGAATACTGCGGAGTCGTCCGCGTCGGTGATCTTCGCTACGAGATCCGCGTCCGATGACGCGAACTCCAACAGTCGGTGGTCGATGAACTCCTCGATAGCCGAGAAGTCCAACGGGTCGATACCGATCTCCTCCAGGTCGTTGCGGTCCCTCTCGGAGTCGGTATCTACCTGGATGGTGGCGAAGGTCTCGAAGTGCTCGTAGTGGCCGAGGTTGAACCGGACGTTCCGGGTCTTCTTGATGATCACTCGGCCAAACTCCTGAACAACTCGAATGCCCTGCGAGTGAAGTCAGTCTCCTGAATCGCTCGATAGTCCCCGCGTAGAAGGCCCTCTTCCTCCGCGATCTTCACCAGGCCCTCTACCTGCTCACGGCTGTAGAGACGTCGAAGTCCTCGGGGGTCTCCGTCCTTACCGGGGATCTGGAAAGTCGCATTCGGAATGACCTTGTTCCTCTCCCAGGTACGGATGGTGACCGGTCTGCGACCTAGGGCCAAAGCAAGTTGTCCTACGGTGAAGAACTCGCGCTCCTCACCACGGAACCTGATCTTGCGAGGCTTGGCGTCCCATCGGTCCGGGTCCAAAGGCTGGTGTTCGTGCCTGTTTGGATGCCGCACCAGAGGGCGCTTCGAGCCGGGGTAGAACTCGGTCGGTGCCTCGGCAGCCAACTCCTTGAGGTCCCCCAAGATCCCAGTCATCAGGACTCCTTCGTGGGGACGAAGGCGTAGGTCTCCTTCTCGTCTAGAAGGGACTTCATCTCCTCCTCGGTCAGGATGTCGTCGGCGTAGAGCCGGTAGACCTTGTCCTGGTCGACGTACTCCTGGGTGGAGATGAAGTCCTCCCGGTCGATACCCTTCTTGGTTAGAAGTTCCTCTGCCTTCTCCTCGTTGAAGGTCGTGGTCACCCGGCGCTGCCGCATGAAGCCCACATAGCGCTTGCCTGCGATCTCGACAGGGTCAGGGAGGGTTAGAACCTTGTGTCCCTTCTCCTCATCCACGTTCCCGTGAGCATCCACGAACTCGCTGAGTTCGTTCTTCACGACGTTGGCTCGCTCGGTCAACGCCTTGGCCTTCGCGCCGAGATCCAGGAACTCGATGAACTTCATGACGATGGGGTTGGTTCCAGCCCCGGTCGCCCTACGCACGGTTCGAGTAGCCATGCTTCTCCTCTCATCAACCGAGTTACTCGGTACGGATGGACCTTATCGCAATGGATCCTCAGGTGCAACTGGCGTACTACCGGGAGAGTGCGACGAGCAGCACGAATCCGAAGAGCAGACCGGCGTCCGTGAGGAGTCTGATGAGTTCCTGCATGTCCTTACGGCTCATCGGAGGCCCCTTCCCCTGTTGCGCCCGTACCGAAGGGCGTCGGCGTCCCGCTGGTCAGGACGGAGAGCAGTTTCACGCTGGTCCTCGTAGACAGTTATTACCTGCTGCCGGGAGGGATCCACGACCGCGACGATGCCGTTGCGGATGTGCCGAATCTGTCCGGGGTACCTCCCGTTAGGATACGTGTGGTGAGGGTTGTTGGCTGCGTCTAGAACAGCCGCGTGGTCGAGTCCCTTCATAGTGGCCTGCTTGGCGGCGTGGGGGTGGAGAGAGAAGGTGCTCGATCCGCTCGCCCCCTGCCACTGAACGCCTAGAAGGTCCGCGATGCTTGCCATGGTTCTCTCCTGCCTGCCGGGTTCGCAATGCGTTCACCATACTCGCTTGCGCCGACAGTTTGGAAGATAGACGCGCCCAAAAAGGAAGAAGCCCCACCTGTTGAGCCTAAGACTCAGAGCGGGGCTTCTTCCCGTGAGAGGAAGAGGTAGTCATACCGTATCAGCGAGCCAGTCAGTCAGTGTAGTGACGTCATTCTCTATCTCCCCCAGTTCGGAGAAGGTGGCGTCCATGTCTCCGTCGATGACTGCTCCAGATACCTTGCGCTTGAAGTTTAGACGCTGGAAGGTTCGCTCCTCGATGGACCCGTCGATCATGTAGTTGATCACGAAGACGTTCTTGTGCTTGCTTCCGGCGCGTACGTGGCGAGCGTTCCTCTGGTCCATCTGCCCTGCCGACTCGACCAGGTCATAGTTGATCAGGTAGTTGGCCTGCGGTAGGTCGACTCCGAACGCACCGGCATCGCTGGCAATGAACAGACGGACGTCTGGGTCCTCCTGGAATGCCGCCTTGGCCTCAGACTTCTGGTTCGAGGTCATGTCGCCGTTGTAGCGCACGGATCCGTAGCCCTGGAGTTCCTTTTGGATCATCTCTCCCATGTCCTTGAAGAACGAGAAGATGATGATCTTGTTCTCAGGGTTCGATTCCAAGATGTCCTTGACGTCGTCGCAGACCGCGAGCAACTTCTCGGGCCTTCCTAGATCGTCTAGTAGACCCTGCTCCAAGAGTTGTGCTGCGAACTTGCTGCCCTCCTCTCCCCCGGATTCGTAGTACTTCTGGGCTGATATCTTGAGGAGGTCGGGATGGTCGCAAAGCATCTGGAGGGCCATGACCTTGGCGGCGATCTTCCCGACCGCCGTCATGTCCTGGTCACCGCCTTGGTAGTAGGACATGACGTCGAAGTTGCCGGTGACCTGGTTATCCATCAACTCCTTCAACGCCATTCTGCCGATCTTGTCGTACAACCTCTGCGACTTCGGGTGGAGGAAGACGTACTCCTCCTTGTGGCTGACCTTGGGCATGTAGGGAGCGACATCAGGATCGAGTCGGGTCTTTCGGAACATGACCCCGCTCAACTTCTTGTTCAGGATGTCGAGATTTCGGTACCTCTTCACCCCGCCGAAAGCGTTTCGGACGATGAACTTGGCGTCGAACTGATGGGGGTTTCCGAGGATGGAGGGCTCCACGAACTCCATGATGGAGAAGACCTCTTCGGGCTTGTTCTCCAGCGGGGTACCCGACAGCGCTACTCGGATCTTGGCTTGCTCGCCTAGCGCCTTGACGGCCTGGGAGCGCTTAGCCTTGAACCCCTTGATGGCTGTCGCCTCGTCCAGGATGATGCATTCCGGCTCCAACGCCTCGATCAGGGAGTAGTCATTCACTACCTGCTCGTAGGAACAGATCACGTAGTTCGGCCAGTGCTTGTCGACGTAGGCGTACTGCTGGTCACGCTTCTTCGGGTCGCCGTCGATGACGGTGCACCATTCCGGTGTGGGGACTGTGAGCGTGCGCTTGCGGACCCGCTTCGTCGTGGTGTCGACGTCGGTGAACTTTGCGATGGACTCGGCCCACTGCCAGCGAAGGTTCGAGGGGACGATCAGCAGCGCAAAGTTGATGGATGGCTCTGAGATCAGTTCCTCGACCACGGCGATGCCGACCATTGTCTTACCGAGCCCCATCTCGTAGGCCACCAGGCCGTAGCCCAGGTCAAGAACACCGTCGATGGCCTCGTCCTGGTAAGGGTGGGGCGTTGCTGTCAGCATCAGGCTCTCTTCCACAGGACGCTGGAGTACGCGTGATCCAGTGACCACAGGATCTCGTCGTCGGTCTGCTCACCGGGGTCCTTGGCGTCGGAGTCGCCGTAGTCCCAGTACTTGAGCCGCATCCGTCCCCGGACCCTGCGCCGTAGGTCATCGCTCTGGGTGTTGCCGTCGCGGTCGTTGTCGAGCGCGCAGATGAGGAGTTCGATCCCGGCTTCTTCGAGAACGTCCAACTGGGTGTCGCTGATCCGGACGCCAAAGGTGGAGACAGCGATCTTCTGCTCAGTGGCGGTGTAGATGCGTGGGCAGTCCAGGGGAGACTCCACGACGACCGCTACGCGCCCATCTAGTTCGTTCAGTCCGAACAGGGTGGTCGACTTCTCGACGCTCTTTGGCCTGTTGCGGAAGTACCGGGTGTCCTGACCCTTCTCCTGCCAGCCCATGAGCCTATTCGTGAACGGCTCCCGGATAGGGGTGATCCAGTTTCCGTGCTCCGCGTCCCACCGGATTCCGTAGTCGTCTACGGCCCAGGGCTCCAGGTCCCTCTCGTGGCAGACCCACTCAGGTACGTCCACGAACAGGGCTAGGTCGGCTTCGGTGTACTGCTCGGCCAGTTCGTGTACGTAGACGCCCTCACCGAACAGGATCTTCTTCGCCCGGTCGATGGATCCTCGTGCCTTGCACCAGGAGATGGCGTCGTCGTCAGAGCATACCAGCATCTCCTTGACGATGGTGTAGAACGGCCCTCGGAACCCGCATGAAAAGCAGTTGTGGGCCCCTGACTCGGTATTGACCGACCAGGACGGATGACGGTCCTGCTTGCCAGTGATGCGGACGTGGGCTGGGCAGTGTCCTTGCGCCTCATCGTTGTCGACCCGAAGAATGCGGACCCCCAGTTCTTCCAGGCACTTGACCACGTTTCCGGGGATAGGGTCCTCACGGAGGGTCGACTTCCATCCACGTCTAGAAGTTGGCTTCGTAGCCATCGTCTCCCCCCTCATCGTCGTCCTCGAATGGGTTGTAGGCCAGTTCCTCGAAGGTTGCCTTCTCCCAGTCCCAGCGGACGTATACCTCCTTCGGAGGGGAGTTTCGAGCGATGACGATCTTGACCTTGTTGATGGTCTCGTCGTCGGTCTTCTCCACGCCGATGATGGCGTCCGCGTCCTGTGCGAAGGACGACGAGTATCCGATGCTGTCGGACTGGATGCCCTTCTTCTTGTCCATCTTCCACTCCAGAACCTGCGTGGTTCCTACGATGGGAACCTGCTTGTTCTGAGCCATCCTCTTGAGACCGCGAGTGATATTGGTGAGCGCTTGCGGGGATCCCGGCTTCTCGCCGTTCTCGTCCTGCATCATGTACATACCGTCGACAATCACCATGTCCGGCTTGTACTTGTCGATCTTGGCAGCGATGCCGGAGAGGGTCGTGTTGTTGTGAGTGTCGTTCGACAGGATGAAGTCGACGTCGCTGGCATCCATGGCGTCGATGGCGTCTTCGAGGTCTTCCCAGTCCTTGTCGGTAAGGCGCTTGTCCTTCCCGCCCCGGAGTACGGAGTGGTCGATCCCGGCCTCGATGGCATCGAAGCGAGTGAACTGCTCTTCGTTGCTCATCTCGAAGCCGATGATCAAGACGCTCTTGGCGTTCTTCCAGGCCGCACGACCGGCTAGAAGCATGATCGTGGACTTACCTGCCTTGGGTGGCCCGACAAACAGCACAAACTGACCTGGCTGCCATCCCTGCGTCGCGCGGTCGATAGTCTCGAAGCCCATCGGGATGCCCAGATACTCGTCCGCATCCCGATTCTGCATCTCCTCGTACCGGTCAAGCCGTTCCTGACCTGATCCTCGGAGGTTGATGTCGAGCGCGTTGGAGGAGGTCTCGCTGACCTGGGTCAGTGCCCGCGACAAGATGGCCTGGATCCGGTCTAGATCCTCCTTGTCGTAGGCGTCTGCTGCCTCGCCTAGAGCGCTCTCGAAGATCGTGAGGGCATGATTCTCCTTGATCTCCTCGACCAGGAGCGAGAACGGCTCTTCGACCTCCTCAATGAACTTGTAGGTCGGCCAATCGCGCTGGAGGATTGCGGCGGACGGAACAGAGCCGTGCTCGTTCACGACCTCCTTGATGCGGTCGAAGACCTCCTTGTTCTTGCTGCCGTAGAACATGTCTCGGGTGACCCCGAGTTCAGCGACAGCGGTGTAGTCCTTCTCGTTGACGATCTTGCTGATGAGTGAGCGTTCCAGATCCACTAGAACGCCCCGATCAGGTCTGGGTTTGCTGGGCTGACGATGCGTCCCTTGGCTCCCCAGGTGAACTGGTGCTGCGGATCAGGGTCGTAGATCGCTGCGACGTACGGCATGTAGGACAACTTCCTAGCGAACGTGGTGGGGTTCTCGTGACTCACGTGACCCACAGGAAGGTCTTGCCGGTCAATCCAGGCCTCGATGTGCTCGACACACTCCTTGGGGAGCCACGTGACGACGTCCACGGAGAACTTGAGACGCCAGGTGATGTCCCAGATCCTGTGTGCGAGGGTCTCGTTGACCTCGAAGGTGTTGACGGCTCGCTTGTACCGCTTCAAGCGGAGGTAGGTTCCTGCCTTGGCCTCGTGGGTCTTGGTCGGGAGAATCCCGAGAAGGTTCTCCCAGACCAGAAGGAGTCGGGGAACGGCCTCGTTGGAGATATCACCCCGCTCCATGGGTCAGTCGAGGTAGGCGGCGATCAGCGGATCGCTGAACACCCTCTCCAGGAACTCAGGGAGCGAGAAGATGCTGGGCTGGTTCGGGTCGTAGGCCGTCTCGGCGTTCTGGAAGTTGGCCTCGTACACCTCCAGGTCGTATACGCCGATGTCACCCGTCTCTGGGGAGATGACGACGTACTCCCCGAAGTACACCGGGTGCCCCATCTCCGGGTCCTGCGGAAACAGGATCAGCGTGCCGTTCGGGTGGACGCTGTACGGGACGTTGTGGCCTAGAAGCCAGCCTAGAACCGTGCCACGCTGGCGCGCGTCCTCTGGGTCCCACACCGCCGCCTGGCACTGCAAGGGCTTGGTCTCTACGAAGTCGATTCCGATGGTCATGGTGATTCCTCTCTTCCGGTTCGGAACGATATCACGCGTTCCGCTTGCGATGCTTCTCTGCGAAATCTCGAATCCTCTTCCGCGTCTGCTCGCGCTGCTCAGGAGACGGCGGATCGGGGTGCTTCTCATCCGGGTGGTCCCGGAGGTACTGGCGGACCTTCCGGGCGTTCTCTCGTGCCCTGACCTGCGCTGGGTCGGCCATCCGGAAGTTCATCGGCCTGGTGGTGATCTCGTCTGACTTCGACCGGATGTCTCGGACGTCTACCGACACCTCGGCGTCGTACCAGGTCTGGTCCCACTCGTCTCCCAGGAACTTGAACTGGAGGCTGGAGGTGTTCTGATCGCCCTCCTCCAGGTTCTCCCAGAAAATCTCGATCATCCGAGCGAGGATGCCGTTGACTCGCTCGATGCGCTGAGCGACCTGCTCAGGGCTCAGGTCGACACGCTGGACGTAGCCGGTCTCAGGGTTGAACCGCTTCGGGCTCAGCATCCGCTTGACGTCAGGGTCGGTGTTGATCTTCTCCGAGAGCCGCTTGGAGAACTCCGGGAGGTTTACGGGAGGACGTCGACCGAAGGTCTGCGTTCCCTGCTCGACCCACATCTCTGCCAGCCCCCAGACCAGGTCCGAAACCTCGGGTGGCTTCTGGTTCCGAGCCGGGAACTGGGTGCCGGGTACATGGTTCGGCTTCCGGTGCTTTCGGGCTGGGTGAGCCTTCCTGGGCCGGGTATCCAGGTCTTCTGACTCGTCATCCCAGATGTTGGTTGGATCGCTGTCGTTCTTCCACTTCCCCATCCCTACCTCTTTCGTCCTCCGTTCGGGGTCTTCCAACTGCCCCGCTGTTGGGGGTTCGGGGGCTTGCCCCCGAGGTCCCGGAGGGTGCCTTCCCTCCTGTGTTAAATCCTTAGTGGAATCCTCTGTCTATATGTCATAGATCAGAGTGATCACCGTCATTGATCAGAGTGATCACCGTCATTGATCAGAGTGATCTATGAGGAGTGGTCCCGAATGAGTCTCAGAACGGGCCGCTTAGGGGCCTCACGCTTCGGCCTGGCGGGGATGCTCATCAGTTCCTCTGGGAGCCTTCTAGAGCCGTCTCTGAGCCCTTCTCGGAGGTCGTCGTGCTCCCATAGGACGTAGATGGTGTGAGGCACGTGACTACCGTGTCCGGCCCTGGCCTCCCGTTGGATGTAGCCCTTCATCTGGAGGCTCACGAGCGCTCTTCGCACAGTTGCGATACCTAGACCGGTTCCCTCAACGATTCGATCCAGATAGGACGCCTGATACAGCACCTGGCCGACCTCTGCTTGCTCCGGGTTGTTCTTGCTGTAGAAGGAGTGGCCGACAAGATAGAGAAGTACGTGGTGTTCAGGCGCACTTAGATGCTTCGCCTGCTGGAAGGCCCATTCGAAAGCCTCCCACTGGGTTGTATTGCCTGGTTGCATTCCTGATACCCTCTACTTGCATTTCCTCTCTGGATCGGGTGCTGTGGTGGTCACCCGACGCACGGGCGGGGCCGGACTGGTTGACTTGTCCCAGCGGCCCCGCCCAACTTCTTTCTCAGTCCTTGGTGTTGTCACTCATCGACTGGCTCACCGGTCTTGGGATCGACCAGTCGTGTCTTCACGTCCTTGGGGATACGTCCCCGACCCGCACGGACCCACTCCTGCTCGTCCTCGTCCCATATCTCCTTCACGGCCTTCTCAGAGGCCGAGCGGGGCTGGGCTGGGGTCCCATCCTTACGGGGTCGTCCGCGCCCGCGAGAGGGCTTCTCAGGCTCCTCAGCGGGCTTCTCCTCGTCCTTGGTCGACGCCTCCGGCTGAGAAGAGGACCGAGCGATGGCAGCGTTCGCCCAGAACAGAGCCTCCTCGACCTTGGTGAGGAACAGCGAGCGCTCTCTCCCCTCCGGGACAAGACCGACCATGGCTGCGATGTAGTCCACCGTCGTGCTACGAGCCGCGTCGTGGATCGACGCAGTGTGCTCGCTGGGCTTGTGATACGCGAACCGGTTGTGCAGGTCGGCGTCGAGAGCCGCCTTCGGCTTCTCGCCACTCTCCTTGGAGACCTCGTGGTGCACCCGGTTGAGGGTCTCCTGGAGGGTCTCCTGGAGGGTCTCCTCGCTCTCAGGAGTAGGCGGTACGTCCTCTGCCTTTCGGCTGCCGCTGCGCCGTCGTGGCTTCTCAGCGGCCTCGGGAACATCCGCATCCTCCCCGACCTTCTTGGGGTCAGAGTCCGCAGCGGTGTCACCTTCGTCCCTCCGGCTCCGACGACGGCGCGGCTTCTCCTCTGGCTCGGGCTCCGGCTCCGGCTCAGGTTCGGGCTGGGCTTCCTCCGCGTCCTCGTCGCCGAACGCGATGTCGTCCAGGCCAGCGGTCAGGTCGAGCGCCTTGATCTCGTAGGAGGTGGCGAGATCGAGCAGGATCTCCGCGCTCTCGCGGTCCAGATCCTCATCATCCTGCCCCCACAGGAGTACCAGGTACTTCTCGTCGCGGGGGTCATCACGGAGATAGTCGATGAGCGCCTTGTTGACGTTCTTGTGCTCCTCGACGATCTCGGCGTACTCCAGGATGTCATCAATCCTCTTCGAGGAGGATCCGTCCGAGATGGCGTCGTAGGCCAGTTCGTACTCGTCGGTCCACTGGATGACCGACTCCAGCCCCTTGGAGAGGTGATCCTTGGTGACCGGGAAGACGAGGTTGAGGTCCAGGAGGCTGTCGTCCGGAACCTCCCCATCCCTGATCCCCAGAAAGTCGTCTAGAAGGGCCGTGGTGTTCTCGATGGTGCTCTTGCCAGGGCCCGCGAAGGCGAGCACCACCCTGCGCTGCTTCGGCTCAGCGGTTGAGTTTCGTCGTGCCACGTATGCTCCTTGTAGTGGTTCGTGTATGGCTTCGGATGAACGCTTCGCAAGCGTAGCAGGTTAGTAACTTGCCTGTCTACGGAAGCGGTGGAACCCGGCTCCCCACTCCACGCCGGATACGCACGGCCTGGGCGGTGTCATCGACCTTGTCCCGCAGCAGTGCGTGAACGATTCCTGAGCCTCCTGCGATGCCCGCCGCGAGATGCCAGTCCGGCCAGGTGAAGATCAACGCTAGACCGAGGACGATCAGTGGCTGTAACCAAGAAGGGAGGCTCCGCAGACAGATGGTCCGCAAAGCCTCCCAGCCCCAGGTCACTGCCAGTGTGCCCACCAGCAGTGTGGGGATCATGCCGTGTGCTTCCGCCAAACGCTCTGGGTGCTCGGCTCAGCCGACAGCCACGGAACGAACTTCTGGAGGAAGTCCTCGACCTGTGGAAGTGCCATGACCTTGGTGATGACACCGGCCAGAACGACGACCTGGACGACGGCCTCCGGGGCCTCGTTTAGATTGTTGTAGACGCCGGTCACAATGAACGGGGTCAGAGTCGCAAGCGCGACAATGACCTGGAACGCAGTACGCACCGTTGCGCGCCACGAGTGGGTTGTCTGAGTTGCTGCCACTTCGTTTCACTTCCTTCTTGAAGGTTCGAGATACACACTAGTCGCGTCAAAGAAGCGCTAGGTAGTCAACTGTTGGAGATGCATTAGACGTGCCTCCGTCAGTTGCATACACTCGGACAGTGAATCCACCCGAGTCCACCGCAGCGCCTGAGTACACCTGAGCCTCGACGTTCGCTCCGGATCGAACGGAGACGAGTACTTCCGAGGGGGCAGCAGACATCGCTGTATCGAAGTTTATGCGGTGCGTTACGGCGGAGTTGTTATTGAGCGACACAATTACTGTGCCGCGACGGGATTCCGTGATGCCAATTGCAGTTACGGTATCGGTCAAAGCCTGGAGATAGTTGTTAAGAACAGTTCCCCAATCCGACTGTCCGATTACCGGTAGGTCTGGAATATCAGCCATTTATGGCCTCCAAGTCATTCTGTGCGTTCGCCGTTCCTCCGTAAGGCCCATCTCCGTAGGCACCTCGGCCATATCCTTCTATGGTCGGGACGGGCGAAACATCGAGAATCTTCGAGCCCCACATTCCGTACTGCGGCTCGTCAACAGTGATTCCTAGGGCTACATTCTCCTGGAGAACGCGGGTGAGGATGTAGTTCCTCATCTCTCGGTCCTCGTAGTAGTAAGACCAGGTCGCTCCAGGATCCCCGTCCTGCCGCCACATGTAGTCGGGGTCTGCTGGTGTCCCAGATTCTGGGTCAGCCTCTCCCTTGGTCCCGTCGAAGAACTCCCCGATGACGTCGCTCTTTTCGATCAGGGTCGCGTCAATCCAGAAGGTGTCGTCGGTATCCAACGAGTCGTCGCTGTATACCTTGTACGTCGTGGCCTTCGTCGCTCGCTCAGGCACCTGAACGACCATCGTCACCTGGACGAACTCTCCGTAGGTGTTCTGGTGGTACGTGTCGGTGCTGTATACACGCTTCACGAACTGGTCAGTCTCGGTGTAGAAGTCGACGCGAATCCGGTAGGTTCCGGACAGTTCAGCATCACAGGAGTACCAGGTGGAGATCGCCAGTGACTCTCCCGGAGTTACCTCCAAGTTCTGGTTCTCTCGTACCCACAGGCTTCCCTGCGTGCCTGCCGGTGCGGTAACGCGAAGTCCCGAGGTGCCGTAGTACATGCGCTGATAGTCCTCAGCGATCTGGAATCCCGAGGACAGAAGCGTGCCGAGGTAGCCTCCTGGACTGATCGAGTAGTTGAGCCGAGTCGGCTTGACGACCACGGAGAGGTGGCGTGGCTTGGCGTACGTGGGCATCTCGGTGGGAAGTTCCGAGAGAGGGTAGGTACGCATATCGAACGCGTCGAGGTACTGGTTGCCTCCCGCAGGGATGCTTCCCAGGTCGACGCGGGGAACCGCGAACCGAGCGCTCTTCGGTGGATACACGGCTCGCATGAACTGCGACCATGCTGTACCTGGGCCACCTGTTGGGGTGCTCCCTGTCAGGTCGAAGAGGGTCCACAGGCCATCTGGATCGCCGTTAAGTGTGCCGTCACTTTCCTCCGGGAATACGGCGAAGTCCTCGAATGTACCGAGGTAATCGGTGATTACCTGTCGGATAACTCCGTGACTTCCTACGGAGAATCCACCGGGCTTTACTGCGAAAGGCTCGGGATTGGCGTCGTATATCTTTACTGATCCGCCGTCGAGCCGGATTGTTCCCTCGAACTTGGCGTCCATCGGGTTGGTGAAACGGTAACTCCACACAGGCCAGCCCTGAGTGATTCTCTCCTCAGAGGCTGTGAGGACGACGGCTACGGGTTCAGGCGTGAGTGACCCACGATTGAACGTGTACAAGGTTCCATTTGCTTGAAATGTCGTCGTCATTCAACCATCAGCCCGTAGATATGAGTGTCGGTGAGAGTGAACGTGATCTCTCCCCGTGGAGTGCTCTCATTGTTCACGAATACTGATGCAGTGCTGTTAGTCCCATCAATCCGAACCGTAACCCGGTCTCCATCCAGAATGGGCACGTCGAAGGTTGCGGATGCGCCAGCAGTACCGTTGCTGTTCTCCACGATTCCGGTCCTGTTGACCTCCACGAAGGATGTCGGCGTGGTTGAGTCGCACGCGAACACCAGCGCTTGTGTCCCGTCCAGGGGAGCCTTTCCGAAGGTCACAGCCAGCCGGTAGGTCGGCCAGATCATGTTGGTTGATCCGTCCACCAAGGCAAGACCGGGTTCGGTCGGCCACGCAACGCAGGATCCCTCGCCGTTAGGCACTGCCAGCCAGCGCCCGGAACTCTCGGTCCAGGATATTCCGCTGGCCGGGACAACGTCCGGAGTGCGGTCCTCCCAAGCCTTGTAGATGTCTCGGTTGAAGGTGTCGTAGAACGGAAGAGCGAGTCCTGTGGAGTCCTCAGTAGATCCGACATGGTTGCCGCGACCATCGAAGAACTCGATCTGGGGAGCGACGGAGACACTGGCAGACCCGTCGTATCCTGCATGGGCGTAGAAGGAGAACTTGAGCGGTAGGCGCTCGTCGTAGCCCATCTGCTCCCAGTCGGTGTGGTAGTCGCGGGGGCTGCGGCCCTGGTTGGCCCGTCTGGCACGGTAGGAGATCCCTTCGTGCATGACGTAGTCGCCCTCGATGTACTCGACAGTCTCATCCCAGGTGAGAAGGCGGGGCAGAGGGATTCCCTGGCGCACGGCAGCCTCCGGCTCCGGAAGCAACTCGTGTGTTCCGAGAGTGTTGGCAGCGCCCATCACAACGTAGGTGTGGGCTGCTGTGCTCGTGTTCTGGATCCAGAGCGCGTTGGATGCGTTGTCCGTCTGGTCTACCGCGCTGGAGACTCCGGAGGCCATAGTCGTGTCGTCGGTCTGGAGGTTCGTTCCGTCTCGCCATGCCTGCCAGGTGACGATGGCCCCTGTGTCCGCGTTCCGCAGGTTGGTGACTGCGCTGCTCGTTACCTGCTCCCACCACGTGTTGGACGTGGTTCCAGGGTCAGGTGGTCGCTGGTCGTTTCCGTAGGCTCCCGCGATGCACTTGTATATCTGGGACTCGTACTTGACCATGTCGTTGACGGCGTAGTTGATCCCAGGATTCCACTCGTCGTATTGAGGGTTGGCGAACCCTGCCTGGTCCTCGTTGAGGAACATGTTCGGGCCGATAGAGAGATCGACGTCGTAGCCGACTGACACGTTCACGACCTCGCGCAGACCGTCGAGCGTTCCACGGCGCTGGGCAAGCACCCCAGCGTTCTCGACCTTCTGGCGCATCAGTCGGGCAGGTACGCGGGGCTCCCACTCCTCCCCCAAGGTTCCAGCCAGGCGGTAGAGGTTGGCTAGGTGGGTCCTCTTTGCGTCGTTGGCCCACAAGATGGTGTCGTGGTAGTTGCGGAGGTAGTCCATGCCCCATGCGAGCACGCCAAGGAAGTCCTTGAGAGTGCTGTTCTCCTGCCACGGAGAGTTCGGGTCGAAGATCTCCGCAGTGGGCTCCCAGACCTGCTGGACCGCATCCGGGTTGGTCGGCTGGTAGTGGAAGTACCGGGGGATCTTGTCCCACAGCATCTTCGCCATGCCGGTGTCGGAGACGACCAAGGCGGACGCCGATCCTGCCAGGTACCATGTCCCATCTCGCTGGATGAAGATCGTGTAGTAGTACCAAGCACCGCCGACGAGGTTGCGGTCCACGTACTCCGACGTTGCCTGAGTGGTGTCGATAACGACGTTTCCGTCATCCTCGTCAGCCGCGAAGCCCACACGGCTCTGAATCAGCCGGAAACGACTCCAGTCCCCGCTCGGTGACTTCCACGTCACGCGCACGGTGTTGTACCCCTCCGGGATAGCCACGAAGGGGTCGATCTTGAAGTCGACCTCGACGGGAGCACCGTATGTGGTGGTCCCGTAGAAGTTCTGTCCGTAGATTGCTGCCATTGATCAGATGCTCGGCTGAGACGGCTGTCCCGGAGAACGGAACCAGACAGCGCTGAGGTCTGCTCTCCAAATGCGCTGGGAGATGGAGGAGGACTGCGCGGTCTTAAGGGTCACCTTCGTACCCTTAGAGAACCAGGACATCCGGTGAGGAAGGAGACTGATGTTTAGCCATGACAGGGCATCGGCCTCGGTGTAACTCTCCTGCCGGTCGATTCCGATGGAGAACACGCCGTCTACGTCGATTCCTGCCTGGAAGACCCCAGCATTCGGGGACTTCGTGGCGGTGTCGAAGTTTCCGCTGCCGTTCCCACCCTTGGCGCGCTGGTCCCCAGTGTCGTAGTTGACGCTGGCGGTGAGAAGCCAAAACCCTGCCTTGTCGAGGGTGAATCCCGTCCCGTTGAAGAGTCCGTAAGGATCCTGATCGGCGCTCGGCTTCGACATCTTGATCACGTTCATGGAGGTAGACAACTTCGGAGTCGCTACATTTGGGATCAAGATGTTGCTCGCGCTCGCGTGCACAGCACGAATGTGATAGCCGCTCTGGAGCCACTTGAGGCGGTCGCCTAGATTCTTGAACTTTGTCCGGTCGTTGGTCTCGTCATCCTGGACTTCATTGATGAGAGAGCCTAGAACGGACTCGATGGCGACGATCTCATCCTGGAGCCGGTTGATGTCGGCGGCGTAGTTGACATCCTGGTTGTCACGCTTCTGCGTGAACGACGCGATGTCGTTAGGGAATGTCGCAGTCATCAGCCTTCAATTCCTCCGGTAGTAGTTACGACGATATCGTTCGGCACCGGGAATTCGAGCGGCTTCAACTGAATGTCGCTGGTTCCGGACTGGGCTGCATCGTCCCTGACCATTACCGGGATAGACACGTAACGAACGCCTTCTACATCCATGATGACCGAGTACAACTCGGCCACGGTAAGGCGATATCCGAGATCCATGTTGCTGAATGAGAGCCAGGTCTTGATCGCCTGCTCGATGTTGTTCAGCACAGTTACTCGGGAGTAGTTGGGCCAGACCTCTGCCGTCACCGGCTGGCCGTCGATCCCGACGTTGATCTTGACGAAGTTGGGGGCTTCGACGTTGACCGTGACTCCTGCCAACGTGCGCTGCTGGAGGGTCTTGTAGACCCGGTCTAGAAGCGTGTCTGTCGGCGTTCCTCCGTCCGGCCCTACGACGTAGACCGTCACAGAGGAGAAGTAGTCGGCTGTGGCTGCTGCCTTGGCTACCCCCGGAACTGATAGTGCGAACGCGGCAAAGTCGTCCAGCGTGACCGCGCGCTGCTGCGTGTTGAACGCGACAGGTGCGTTCGTGCGGATCTGCTCGGTGCTCTCCGGGTCCGCTCCCCCCGTGGTCGGGTCCGGGTACGAGGAGGTAGCCCCATCAATCATCTCCAGCGAGAGTCCGGGAATGGGGTTGTATACGGAGACGATGGACCCCTTTGGCAGGTTTCCCTTCGAGCCGTACCCGATGCGATAGGTCGTGGTGATGTCGACACCAAGTGGCGGCACGGCTCCGTTGTTGCCGTCACCGAAGGTGATCCAGGTGTAGCCGTTGGCATCGACGTCGACGGAGTAGACGCGGTCGAATGACTGTGCGTCTAGAAGGTGGTCGATGGGCTGCCACAGGACACCGTCGACATAGATCTGAACGGTGTCCTGATAGACGTTGGGGTGAGACAACTGGTAGGTCTGATCTGGGTAACCTGTCCCAGTTGCGAGCAGCGTGGGTCCACCAGACGTCGGGTCGTTGATTGTCTGGCCTTCGGTGACGTTGACTGAGGCAGTTCCTCCGTCTGCCGGAACGGCAACCTCGGTGTCCGTCTCGAAGATGATGGGTCCGTCGATGGTGTCGATGTAGGCGGTCGCCAACTGTGTGCCTGCGGGAACGAGGATCTCCGGGCTGCCAGAGGCGCTCTTGAGGATCACCGAGCCCTTCGCTGGTGTGCCGGTTCCTGGCTTGTAGCCAAGCAACTTGGCGATGTTGAGGACTGAGGCACGCTGAGTCGCGGTGGCTAGGTAGGCCTCATTCTGAGCCCGGTCGGCGTAGTAGGACAGCACGTCGCCCATGTAGGCCAGCAACTCGACCATGAGCACACCGAAGTCGCCCTCGGAAGCCGGGGTCCACTGAGGGAAGGCCTGCTGGGCATAGGCAAGGAGGGACGTGCGGAGACCGTCGTAGTCCCTGCTCGTGTAGTCGATGTTTGGTACTACCTCTGCCATCAGCCTCTAACCACTTCGTCCACGTGTCCGCCTACGCGGATCACTGCCACGTTCGTTCCTGTTCCACTGACCGTGGTGTCGGGAGCGTCCACTCGGAGGTATTGGACGTCCACGGTCGCGGTCCCGTCCCCCAGTGATCCCGGAATAGCCGTCACATTCTGGAGCCGCACGCCAGGCTCCCACTGGGCAAATGCTGCGCTGATCTGGTCTGCGAGATGCTGAGCAACCGACTCGTTGTCGTCATTCGTGAACAACTGCTCTTCGAGAGCCACCCCGTAGTCCCCGAGAACGGCCCTCTCAGAGGGCTCGGTGTTAATCAGAGACATGACGTGCTGACGGATCTGAGCGTTGGGGTTGGACTCCACAGCAATACCACCACCCGAGTCCAGGCGGAAAGGCACGGCAATCTCATCAGGCATGGTTCAAGTATCCCATTCAGTCATCGAGTCTTGGCTGCTTGCGGGTAACTCTCCTACCCTTTCGGAGACCTGGAACTCGGTCGAGTTCCTCATCCAGTTCACGAACGGCGTGGAGGACAACGCTCAGTAGTGCGTAGACATCTACCATGGCGACCTCCTTGTCTCTGAGTTGACCGGCGCGGCGAATGTGTTCCGGAACGTCCTCGGCCATTACTCCGTAAGTAGGACCATCGTGATCGCTCTTGATGACCTCGTACTCGTAGACGGGAAGGTCCCTAATTGTCGCCAGTCCACCAGCGGAAACAGGAGCAATGTTCTTCTTCATTCGTCTATCCGACTGAACATTGAACGCCGCTGCGTCAACCTGCCGGAAATATGACGCATCATTGCTGACCATCTGGAACTTGCTATCGGATCCAATAGACCCGCCGTTGTACATCTTAGAGATTCCGGTGTTGACGGAGAACTCCGCACCCTTCTCCACAGTGAGGTTTCCGCTGATAGTGGCTGTGGAATCTACGTTGAGATTTCCGTGGAGGTTGATCGTCCCACAATTGATTCCTTGCCACTGACCGCTTGGGGTGGCAAACTGCACGGCATAACTGCTAAACCAGGTTGTGCTGGTGCTTGAGATGTCAATTCCAGGACCAATCTCGTTGGACCCCTGGCTGCTTTCGAGTCCAATTCGGGCGCGAGGTGGGTTTCCATCCAACTTCAGCATTCCCATGCGGGCTGAACTGCTGGCACCGCTCCACAGGTATAGATTGTTGGATCCGCTGGTGTCAGAGAATACCTGAGCCTGACGGTCTGAACCGGTGTTAGCGCTCTGGAAAACGATCTGCGGATACGTTCCAGGCCCGTAGATCCCGTTTCCGTTGGGAGACGAGATGAATACTCCGGGCTTTCCAGGAAGGTTCGTTCCGAACTCTCCCTGCATCGTGACGTTTCCGGTATCCCCGTCAATCTCGAAGGTCTTCGTTCCCCCACTGTTGAACGCTCGAAGGGAGTTCTCCGTTCCTCCGATCTTGATTCCTCGGTTGGCAGCGGACTGGGTCTGGAACAGAGATCCGGTAATGGTGTGCTTGACCGTCAGTGCGTCAGCGGCCAATTCACGGGCCGTGATGGAGTTGGCTGCCAACTTGTCGGAGGTAATAGAACCGGCGAGGATCCGGTCGGCTGTTACGGCCTCGGACGAAAAGTAGACAGGCTTCGTCAGGTCTCCGTTAACGAACTGTACCCAGATGATGTCCCCCACTTGGGAAGTGACACTAGTGGGCCAAATAGGGTCACACCAGGCGCTCACCTGGTCGGCCATTACCTGCGGAATAAGTGCTGTGACACGGCTCATTCCGTAGGGGTCATTGTTGTCTACTACCGAGCCCTTGTAGATACCTAGATACGTAGGAGTATCAGACATAGAACGCGCCCTTCACGGATGCTTCCCATCTTCCCGAACGAATAACAGCGGGGACAACAGGTGGCGTGCTCTTGAGCATAGTTGATCGAGCGAATACCTGTGCGTTCGGCTGATTCCTGATGAGATCCAATCTAGATTCAACAGCATCGACGGAATTATTGAGTGAGGTGGGGACAACGTGAATGAATCCAGCCACCATCCATCGGCCTCGGTAGTCTGGGTTCAAGGATGTTCCGTCCAGTGACACAACGTCTCCTAGACGTGTTTCGGCGGCATCAGTCACGATGGCTCTCAGCGTTGCCCAGTTCCCGAGGTTTGCCGACGCGGAAGTAACAGAGCGGGCCTCAGCGGCACTTCCTACAGCCTGCCCGCTGACGGTCTTCAAAGAGGGTGTCTTCATGCCCCGGTCGCTGTAGTCTCTGGCTGAGGACGACTTCACGAGCACGCCGGATCCATCGAGACCGAACACATCAGTGACCGTGGCGTTTCCGGGGGCGAGAGATCCGCTGATGGAGTGGATCTGTAGGAGTGATCCGATTCCGTTTTCGTTTCCGGTGTAAGTCTTGACTTGTCCGGGATTTGCCCTCGTTACGAGAACACTTGGGTCGATGAAGTAGAGCGTCGACCCATCCACCCAGAACTTGAATCCAACACGCTCGGCCAGACGATTCATCATAGCGAAATCGGACTCAGTCCCCTGCGCCCAGTACGAAAGTACACCGGTAGGTCGTGATAGGACAGCGCGGAGTCCGTACCGGTCTGCTATTTCACGGGCTATGTAGGATGCTGAGATGTTGGTCCAAGACTTCGGGTTGCTTGCATTCATCGGCTGAGATGTTCCGATACAGAAGACTCGGATCTCCCCGGCATTCTGCTGCAACATCTCGTGATGATTGACGTACCCATAAAACGTGTTGGTCTTTGGGAATGCACCCCACTGATAAACCAGAGGTGTCCCTTCTGGGGGGATGGACATCTTGGCCTTGCGCGTCGCTGAGAAACTCAGGATCACAACGGTATGCGATTCCGTCTCAGCGCGAATCTCGGCTCTCAGGACCCTTCCCAGTGAGTACCTACCGTCGAATGAGACGGTGCTGATGGTTCTACTGGGCATTAGGGATCCTCAAGATGGTTCCTACTTCTAGATCGTTCCAGTCGAGAATCTCCGGGTTTGCGTTGGCGATGACCCACCAATTTCTTCCGTCTCCGTAGGTCGCACTGGCGATCCACTCGATAGTGTCGTATTCCTCCACCTGGTAGTAGGTGAAGTTGACGACTCCGGTGTAGTTCGAGACAGGGTCGATTGACTGGTGTGTTCCCCGGTCGTCAGTAACTATTGACACAGAGTTTGAAGCATATCGTGAGGTTGCAGAGATCACAGCGGTACTCCTTATAGTGCCGGTACCAGAGGTCCACCCGTGGCCGGGTCTACCCCATAAGAGGAAGCCGATGGGCTAGAAGAACTTCCGGTACTCGGTTGCGGAATAACGGATCCTTGTCTGCTGTCTCCGGTGAAAAGGCGGGTATTGGTCGGGTCGTCCAGAAGGCTCATCGAGATGTCTGCTTCACATCGAAGAGGAACCATATTCTCGGTCCAGTGCGTAACGGTGATTCCAAGACTGTCTACGAATCCGTAGTACTTCATAACACCCATGTAGCAGTAGATGGGAGCACCGAGAAGAGGAGAACTTGGGAATAGCGTCGTAAAGCCATTCTCTGGCCTACGCATCCCAGGAGTGAACGGGCCTTGAACAGGTTCCCAGTCGATCCCTCCTGTAATTCCCAGGAGCATGTAGATTCCTAGGACATCGGCGTAGCATCCATACTGACCAACAGTAGTGCCCACCTTTGTCTTGTCCCACAGTTCGTAGGTACGGTCGAAAAGAAGGCTAAATGTGACTTCTCCGACCGGATTTAGTGTGTCGTAAACAACGCTAGGAACCCCAGGAACCCTATTCCCAGGAGGAGTTTCTACCGCGTTTGTCGCCATGGCATGAGACACGCTCACGCTCTGTGGGTTGAACAGGAAGTTCACTCGACCAGGAATTCCTGGATAGTCCGTGATGCTGGAGTCGCTTTGCAGGAATCCGCGAGTCAACTTCCGTGACTTTGTCGTGGTGGACCCGATAGTAAGGATTCGAGGGTCGAAGGCAGGGTTAAGTACCCGAGTGGATCCACTGCTCTTTGACTTCTTAGCCACTGACAACTCCCTTCTGTAGCGCGGCGATTCGTTCGTTCGTTGCAATCGCGGTTGCCAACTGCTGACCGATAGCGCGGCCTGTTGCGGGGGTGACTTCGCCCTCGACCTTGATCACGACGGATCCGGGCTCGAACTTGAGAGTGACTCCTTCTCCTGAACTCTTCTTTGTCCCAGCGTTGGTTGTGTTGTTCTGGAGAAGCACCTGCCGGATCTGATCTGCCTGGGTCTTCGGGACGATCATCTCGCCCTTGTGGACCCGAGCGTCCTCGTCGTTCTTGATCTCCCAGGCACCCTTGTCGTACCAGTTGTGGCTCTTCCAGAAAGACCAGGCCTTGTTGGGATTCCCGTAGCGCCCCTTGATGTAGTCCAGACCGGCGATGGCCTGCTGCGTGGGGTCAGATGTCTTCTTGATGTGGTCGTAGTTGCCCCACGTGCTGTCGAGGAACTGGAACATCCCGTAGGCCGTGCTGGTCGGATTCTGAGCGGTGTTCCGGAATCCCGACTCGTGGTTCACCAGGTTGACAAGGCTCTGCCACTGAGATCCGGACCCCCAGCCGAAACTCTTGGCGACCATTTGGACGATAGAGCGGTTCGACGCTGGCGTACCCGAGGCCCCAGCGTTGTCGGTGTTCGTGCCACCCTTGCCCGATGCGCTGTTACTGCTGTAGCCCTTCGAGGACGACTTGCTGGTGGTCGCGGTACGCACCACACGGACGCCGTTGTCGTCCTCAGTCCAGCCTAGAAGTGGCTTGTGCCAACCGTTGGTGATGCTGCTGATGGTGCACAGCACCCAGTGGGTCAAGTCGCCGGGGCCACCGGGAGACCAGACCTTTCCGTTACCGGCGTAGATGGCGACATGGCCGTCTCCCCCTCCCCAGAAAACGAACGCTCCTACCGGAGGAGTGTCGGACATGGGGTGCTTGTACTTCGCGGCCTGCCACGCGTGGTAGGCGGTGTCCGCGCCACCACCGAGGCCGTAGACCGTTCGGACGTAGTGCTGGCACAGGTTCGACTTGATAGGGGTCCGGTTCTTCGCCATCGCCTGGATCTTGGCAATGGCCTGTGCAGGAGACACCGGTCCCATGGCGATACCCGAAGCCGTGCCATAGGAGGAACCCCCTCCCGAAGATCCACCCGAGGATCCTCCGGATGAGCCACCTGATGAGCCTCCACCGGACTGGGAAGAAGAGTTGGTCATCGGTGCAGACGTCGAGAGCCCGAAGGAACCAGCCGCGAGTGCACCAGCCTCACTGAATCCGGCGACAGAGAGAACTGAGTCTCCCCCACCGAAGTACGCTGCCACGGCGTTCGCAGCCGCCGATGCTGTTGTCGTGGGAGACGACGACTGGTCCACCGAGCCGTTCATCCCTGAGCCGTAGTCGGGACCTCCCAGCCCCTTGGAGATCCCGGAGAAGACTCCTCCGATTCCGCTGGCCCCACCAAGAAGACCACCGATTCCGCCAGTGAGAATTCCGGCTGCCTTGCTGAGAAGTCCACCCGTCCCTGCGTTGAACCCTGTGACCTCGCTGACCCCAGGGATGCTCATAATCATCTGCTGGAACTTGCCCAGCGCGCGGGTGGCCCCGCTCAGACCAGCCGCGAAGGAGTCGATCTGCTGGACCGACGCATCAGTCTGGTTGGCGTTGGCGTTCTTCTGCGTCTGGAGGGTCGTCGTTCCGATGCCGATCTTCTTCAATCGGCTCTGTGCGGACTTATCTCCGTTGGCAGCCTGCTGCTGCAACTTGTTAAAGTCAGACGAACTAATCCCGGCATTGTTTGCTACTAGGGTGTTGTACGCCTCTTCCTTGATAACCTCAGCCTGATCGGAGTCGATTGCTCCGTTAGCCACCATCCCGTTGAGGGTATTAGTCAATCCTCCGGTTGGACCTATAGCGATCTGGATATCCTTGGCGCTGAGGTTCGCCTTGTCCAGCCCCAAACGGGATATCAACTGCTGGCTGATCTGCTGGGGACTTTGAGCCTGACCTCCCTTGGCAGTGGAGATCCCGTAGCGCATGAGGCCGTAACTGCTCTGGTTCCCCATGAACGCGTTGACTGCCTGCGTACTTGTCGCAAGGGAGATGTTCGGGTTGAGGTAGGACACCCCTCCCGCGCGAGACATCAGCGCGGAGAAGTTCGAGGATCCCGGAAGATACCCAGATGAGGCAGCCGCGTAGCCGTAGGCCTGGTACCAGTCAGTCGGTCCCATAGCGCCACGACGACCAGCACTCGTGATCGCAGGTCCCCCTACTCCCCCGATGCCCTGGGTGTACATGCGCGTGGCAGTGCCACCGAGCATGTTGTAGGAGTACATGTCGCCTGATGAGGCACCCGCGTTGGCACCCCACCCGAGCGTCTTGACAATTCCCGAGGTAGCGGCAGCCGCAGCGGTGTATCCCGCTGAGCCACCGTTCGGAGGTGGTGCTGACCCGTTGCCACCGGCCATCGCCCCAGCGAAGAAGCCAGCGCCCCTCTGCGCCCACTGCGGGTACTGCGTCGACTGCTGTTCTCGATGAGCACCCGGTTCGCGTCGGTGCCGTGGCCCGCTGTTCTGCTGTGGTGCTGCACTGCCGCTAGCAGGAGAGCCATTGAAGTTGGCTCCTCCCCCGTTGGACACCCCACGGAGGAAGTTCGACATCGAGTTCCACGCGCCGCCGTTGCCGGACTTACGGGACTCGTTCTGAGAGGCCTTGTCAACGACCTGGCTCAACTTGCTGACGACCTGGTCGAGGCGGTCGACAGCCTGCTGGAGGCCGTTGGTGCCCAGCAGCGTGTGATTCAGACCGTCGTCCTCAGCCATTTCGCTCCTTACGTGTCGATGTTGCCGTGCTGCTTTTCAAGAGCCGTGAAGAACTTGATCCAGTGCTTCCGCTCACGCACGGTCAACCGGCGAATTTCGCTGAGGTTCCAAGCCGGGTGTAGGACAGTTAGTTGTTCGTAGTCGTAGTACGTATCCAAGTAATCACAGACCTGGAAACAAGTGCATCAGCCCGATCATCACTGAGGACTTGAATCCGCAGTCATGCTCGAAGGTAATATCATCGTATCGCGGCCCGAACTGCTTTTCGGAGATCGCCTTGGTGATCTTGTCGCGGTTACGAATGCCTAGATTTCGGACCAGTGACGGGAACCCAGCAGTGACGTGCTGACCACCATTGCTGTCGATCAGCACCTTCACGCACCGAGACAGCAGAATGCTCTTCCGTTCAGCCTCGGTGATATCGGGGCTCTCGAAGAGCGCCAACTGGTCAGACCCATTAGGAACGGTGACCTTGGCTCTTCCACCGTTGAGCAGCGGGACCTCGAAGTCACGTACTCCATCGCCCTCTGAGATAGGAATGTTGGTGAGAGGGACGCTGAGTTCGTACTCCTCCCCACAATCCGGGCACACGGCGGGGCCGAACTCGATATCCGGGCCGTAGGTGGCCTCTCGGATCGCCAGGGCTAGGTAGTCTCGATCCCCAATGACGAGGCTCTTGAGCAGGTCGGGAGTAGCCTCTTGGTCCCCGATCTTGACGACGCCACACTCCAACAGCACCTGGATCCAACGACCCGGCTCCTGAATGCTGTCGACCTTCGCCAAGCGCTCCTCGTGGACACCTGTGAGTTCCTGAACCTCAAAGTCCCTGACCAACTTGTCATCCACGAGAACGCCGTTGGGAAGCCGGGTGAAAGAGGATCTGGGACGGTCGATGACTGGTCGGGGCTCTGGGTCGTCCGCCAGAGCCTGTGCGAGGATCTGGTTGCTTAGTCCTGGGTTCGAGGCCGCGTCAACCCACTCGTTCGTGTCGTCAGTCATGTGATTCCCCTAGTAAGGTGTCCGGATAAAGCAATTCTCCACTACCCCCGAATTAGGAAGGTAGTGGAGAATTGGTAGGTCAGACAGCCAACCGGGCCGCGAGAGTATGTACCGCGTGACGCTCGTAAGTCACGCGACCTAGATCATATCTAGCGGTGGTTCTAGGATCCTCGTGACGCGCAAGTTCCTGCACGTCTCGGGTTGATAGGTTGGAGTCGAACGCCTGCGTGATAGCGGCTGCCCTTAGAAGGTGAGGGTTTATGTGCCTCTCCAGCCCTGAGTGCTTACGAATCGTCTCCACGACTCCCGTAGCAGCGGCACGCGTCAATCTACGCCCGTCCAGTGTGGTTAGCAGAGGGCCGTCTACTCTGTTTCCTCTGGCAGCATCGAGCGCCTGCATCACAGGATAAGGAACCGGCATGGCCGCAGGCTTGGAGTTCTTTCCGACGAATCGGAGGATGGGATATCCGTGCTCGATACTGCTGTATGACGTCACATCAAGAGAACAGGCCTCTGAAACCCTTAGCGCCATCACTCCAAGCAATTGAGACAGGGCCCAGTGCCTGGGACTAATCCGCTTTCCAGCAGCCAGAAACTTCTGCAATTCCCCAGACTCGAAGGGCCTCTTCCGCTCGTAACGAACCTTGGGAAGCCTTGCGTTGGCCGCTGGATCCTTGTCGATGAGTCCGTCGATCATGGCGAACTTGAAGAATCCGCGTACGGGGATGAGAGAAGTGACCACAGAGGATCCCTTACGTCCCCGATCATCTAGAAGGTGCCGGATGTATATCTCCACGTGCATCCGGGTAACTCCTGTGAGCGGGTTGAGATTGTTCGCTGTGCACCACTCGAACCACTCCCGAAGGTACCGCTCGTACAGATCCCGCGTGCTTCCCCCGTATCTCGTGAGGAAGCCGAAGGCAGCCACCACGGATGGGTCAGAAGCGTTCATGTTCGAAATGTCAAGTATCCCAGCCATGACCGTGAGTATCTAGTCACGGCTGGGATACTGTCAAGCGCCCTTACCGATCCGCTTGCCTAGTGAGATCTGGGCAGGAAATCCTGCGCGGAAGGTTGGAATTGTCAAGTCAGCGTGATTGCGCCGTAGCGCGCCACTCGGCCGCCTGAGTTCTGACCGTTGTCGCGCAGATAGATGTAGCCACCCCGGATCGCACTGTCTGTGATCGTGATCGAGTTGGGCGCTGCTACGTCGGTGCGGGTGACAGTTACGGCAGTCGGAGTGACGGCTATCTCGACCACCGGCTTCGCGTCCGCGGCGAGCGCGGCCGTCGCGACAGTGCCCTGAGAGGCGAATGAGTCGCCTCCTGTGGCGCGCTTCCACAATTGGAGAGTGCCGTTCTGGCGCAGCGCGACCAGATAGCCGTCGTATACGTCGCTGATGAACGGGGTGTCGCGGGTGCTCGCGAAGTAGACCCCGGTCCACGAGGTTGAATCTGTGCCGGTCGAAACCAGATGCATCGGCACGGTCAGTGTGTAGGTTCCCTCGGCATTGGCGACCGGAGACATGCAACCAAGTAGGTGCGTGCCTGAGGAGCCGGGCTGAAACCAGTATCCGCCAGTGCCGGAAACGAAAGTGCCCCGCGCCGCCCACGACTGGTGCCCATGAAAGAACGTGTTGTTGACCGTCCAGGGGGCTACCGTGCGGCGGTAGCTGCCGTACTTCCGTGCACTGTAGATCGGGTCGTCTGAGAAGACGCCCTTGCTGCCCGCGGCCAGCGCGGCGTCAGTGTCGTACTGTGTGGCGAGGGTGTAAGGCACGACCGCGATGCCAGCATCAGCCAGCGCGCCGATGGTTGCTGCCGAGGCGACGGCGAAGTCGAGGCCAACGAACCGAACGCCTGCTGCAACTAGCTCGGCAGGCGTCTTGCCGAGCCCATCGCTGGTCAGATATAGGCCGTCACATCCGCCCGCGATTGCCGCCTGGACCGCCGAGAACGTGAACGACTGGACAATGACTGACCGCTGAATCCCGGCGTCTCTGGCGATTTGTGCGATGCGACTAGCAGCATCGTTCGCGATGCTGCTAGTCGAACCCTTCGCTTCTGGGGCGAGGATCGTCTTGCCGCCGAGTCGCGCCACTACATCGCTCCACGTCGGAGCCTTGAGATTGCCCCAATTCGGGAACGGGGTCGTCCATGCCGAGGGGTCGACGGTGAGTTGCCGCCATGTCGCCTGGGAGAAGTCTTCACAGGTGCCCGAGGACGACGTGGTGCGGTCGACGGTAGCGTCGTGCATGACACCGATCGCACCGTCCGCGAGACGCACAGTGTCGACCTCGATAACCTCCGCCCCGGCCTCGTGGGCGATCTGCATCGCCTCTAGCGTTCCGTCTGGCGCGACGAGCGCGCCGCCGCCTCGGTGCGCGACCACGAACGAGGGCAGTTCGAGCAGTTCGTCGACGCTGCGAGGAGCTTGTGCATACGCGGCCGAAAGCGCGGTCTTCACCGGGTCCTGATCCAGGGTCGCAGCGACACGCTCAGGTGTCACAGCGGCATCAGCCGCAGCCGATACCTTCTGGTTGACCAGCGTTTCGACGTCGTCCTCGGATACCTTGCTATTGACTGTCTCCGTGAGTTCGTCGAGTTCGGGGTGCCCCGCCTTGCCCGCAACAGTCTGCGAAAGAGCATCCAGGTCTGTCTGATCTGCCTTGGTGTTTACTACGTTGGTGAGGTTGGAAAGCGAGTTCTGTAGGTCACTCTTGGCTGCGTCTAGCTCAGACTGGTTCGCCTTAGCAGCAACCTGATTCTGCAACGTCGTAACGACGTCCTGATCGGCCTTCCCCTCCACCGTCTCGGTAAGGTTGTCCAACTCAGGGTGATCGGCCTTGCCTGCAACCGTCGCAGCCAACTGGTCAATCTGCTGCTGGAGTTCGTCGGTAGTTGCCACTGGAGTTATCGTCCTATTCAGGATAAGGCGAGGCGAGAGGAGATCAGAACGACACTGACTGCGCGCCGGTACCTGAGTCGGTCGCCAACTTAGTGTCGAATCCCTCGTGAGCGAGCGTCATCTGCTGGACGATGATCGCGTTCGCGCCTGCGTCCAGGTCGGAGAATGCAAGGCTTGTCGGCCATGCGTTGTAGACACGGAACGCTGCCTTGACGGGAACGTCGGTGCTGGCAGTCCACGGGTGCGCCATGACCTTGATGTCGACCGTGGCGCGGAAGTTGAAGTCTGCTCCCCCGGTACCGGTCCCCTGCATCACGGTGAAGAGTTCCTGCATCCAGTTGATCATCATCCCGTCACCGACGACAAGGCCGCGTGACAAAGTGATCGGGGCGAAGTCGGACTGACCCGGCATCTTCTGGGTAGTCGTGTTCATACCGCCCTCACGGTACGGAATGACCTCTGTGGTGACGTTCAGGCCGCTGAGAGACATGAACCCCATGTTGGCCGTTCCCACACCGGGGTGGTGGATGCTGACGAGGAACTTGAAGTTGCGGAGCGGATCCGTCTTGATGTGGGGCTTGATCTGCGTAGCCATCAGTAATCACTTCCAGCACTGTCGTCGGTAGTTGTGGATCCGCCGTCGTACTGGCCGATGCGGATGACGATGAACTCAGCCGGTGTCTCCAGCGCCACACCCACGTCGATATTGAGGACCCCTGCCGCGATATCAGCGGCGGTGTTGTTGGTGCTGTCGCAGGTCACGTAGAAGGCCTGGTCCGCTGTGCTTCCCCGAAGACCCCCGCTCTGCCAGAAGTTCGTCAAGAACTGCTCCAGGACAGCCTCGATGGTCTCCCAGGTCGACTCGTCGTTCGGTTCGAAGATCGCAAACCGAGACAGGCTCACAAGAGACCGCTTGAGGTAGATCAGGGTGCGTCGGATGTTGATGTAGCGGTCCGGGGTTCCGGTGGCGAGCGTGCGCCCACCCATGATGCATACGCCGCTGCCTGGAACTGAGCGGATCACGTTGATGCCGCTCTGGTTCAGCGTGTCCAACTGAGTGCCGAGGAACTTTGCCTGGGTGTTGACGGCCTTGACTGTTGTGGAGATTCCGGCTGGGACCTTCTGCACGCCGTTGAGTACGTCGTTACGTGCGTACTGACCGAGAACGGCACCCCCAGGAGCGGTCAAACGGAGCGCTCCAGACACGCGACTGGACGGATCCTGTAGGTACAGCCAGGGTCCGTACACGGCAGCATACGAAGACGACGGGAGACCCTGCACGAACGTCTGAGCGTCTGTCATCACCGTTGTGGCGTCAGCGCCCTCATCGGGACGCGGGATGTCGACCACGACGAAGCGGTTCTGGGCGTTCTCAGCCCAGTTGATGATGCTGGTCATCTGGGTTGCGTCATCGAGCCCAGGAACGTTGACCAGAAGGATGTTGTCGACCAGGTCGAGAGTCTGAGCGGCAGCCACCAGGTCGGGATCTCCGGTCCCATCAGAACCGGCTACCAGCGGAACCTTGGTGACGCTGGCGGGGTTACCAACAGTGCTGTCGTTCGACCCATCGGGGCCCCACGTACCCAACTGCGTCAAGGTGACGTACTTGGACCCGATGGTCGCAGAGTTGACGATGTTGATCGCGTTTCTTCCGTCGTTCGGGTCCAGGGTTAGATCCACGAACTGCTCACGCGCCACGAGACCAGCACCAGTTCCGACCTCGATGATTAGATCGAAGCGTCCACTGGTCGCACTGTTCTGCACCGTGACGTAGATGCGGTTGGTGCTGTCAGGATCCGATGCCCACGATCCGGGCGATGTCGCGGTTACCTGGAGGCACGGCTCAGCGGTGTCGCTGCCACTTCCGTCCGAGTCGGAGTCGTTCAGCGCTAGATGGGCAGGGGTGGCGTCTGCGTTAGCCGCGCGTGCGATGTAGCACTGAGAGCCACCGTTGTTGAAGAACGAGTAGACGGCGAAGCCTAGATCGCTCCCTGTGCCGGTAAGGGGACCGAACAGCGACACGTACTGTGACCACGAGGTGATCAGCGTCGGCCCGAGCGGACCACCCTTGTCGGACACACCCACGAATGCTGCGATGGAGTCGCTGCTATCCGCGTTGGGGTCCGCAAGCGCCGTCAGGGTCTCCTCTACGAAGACTCCCGGACGAAGGTAAGTTGACATACTCTCTCCTGAGTTCCGTCTATCAGGCTGAACGCACTCACAGACCTGGAGTTCGCCGCACTAATAGCATACGGGGGAAGGACCCCCGAATTGGATTCTCTCAGGATTCAGGAATCACTTCCAGATCGAGGTCGATGTCCTTAATGTAGTCGCCCTCCAGCAACTGCTTGTACTGGTAGTTGTAAATCTCGGAAGGAATGCGAACCCGGTAAACGACCCGGAAGAGGCGCTTCCCATCCGTATCTCTCAATGGTGCTACCTCTGGACCCCCGATTAGGAATAGCGATCTAAGGGTCTCGTCTCCGTCGACCTCGACGTAACCGAATCGCGCAGGGAGGTACTGGATCTGAGAAAGAGTATTCATCAACTGCACCATGTGGCTCTGCTTTCGGGAAAGCACTGTGATGGTGTAGTCGAAGTTGAATGGGATCGGATAGTCGACCACGAACGGAGAGTGCTGGTAGTCCTCGGCTGGGTCCCAGGGCACTGTGTTGCCGGTCTTTGGATCTATGTAGACAACCGGGTCGACGGCCTGCTCGGGGATGTAGGGGAGCCGTGTGCGTCCACGATGCTCGCGCTCACTGTCCTTGACCGGGCCAGCAGGGTCGATGACGATCATCGGGAACGTCGCGTTGGCGAGTTCGGTCTCGGGCAGACGAAAACGCACCGCCACCGTTCGACCTGGTGGCGGTGCGTTCTCATCAGTGACAGTGATTCCTGTCAACTTCTTCTTGATTGCCTGGTCCTCGTTGAAGACAAAAGGCATCTAGGGCTCCTTTAGGGTCTGCCGCGAAGGATCCTTCCGAGCGCCTGGCCCAGCATCGCAATGAGTGCGGCCTTGCCCATTGTCTCCGCGTATCCCATCATGCCGTACTCTGCGTGGGACCGCTCACGTGCCGCCTGCTGCTCGTTGATATAGCGCACGGTGTCCGCGAACATCCCCGGCTGGTTGGGGTTCCGGGTGGAGTAGTCGGTAAGTGCCATGACAAGTTCCCTTCTCTCTCCCCTACATTGTGACACAGCGCAGGGGGCGGGGGAAGCATGGTCTAGAGAACTTCGTCATCGGACTCTTCTCCGCTGTTGGCCCAGTAACTGAACTGCGGGTCGTCCACAAGTTCGTCCGGCTTCACCTGGGTGCCCTCGAACGAGACGATGATGTCCCGCTCACGCACCTGCCCGAGGATGTGCATGTTCGTCACGCGGAAGACCCTGTCGTCGTAGACGAACCGGTCCTTGAGGTACCGATCATGGGCGATGTCCTGCAAGACGAGTCCGGTGCGGTACAACTGGTCGAACGACGCGGTCACGTAGGCATCGTCGTTGAAGTAGAACCCGCTGTCGGTGTTCTCGTTCATTCCCTCGTTGTGCGTGACATGCAGAACCGGCACTGTCACGGCTGGCCGGTAGACCTTTCCGGCCCCTGTCCCTTCGTCGTAGACATCGTCCATGACCGAACTACTTCGGGAGAAGCGGAAGTACTGGATCTCGTCGTAGACAGTCGTGCTCTGCCAGCCTCGGATACCTTCGTGGATCTCGTTTGTCTCGAAGTCCGTATTGAAGCGCCCGCGCTTCCAATCGAGTCTTCCCATTCAGATCACCAGAAGTAGTTTCCAGCAGGAGACGGAGGGCCGTCCGGATCCGCGTCCCGAGAGTCGATGCGGGGAACGATGCGTACCGGCAGGGTGCTCTCGTCGTACTCGCGCTCCACGAACAGCGGAACAAGACGCCCAGTCTGGCGAGATACGCGGCGCAGGTTGGAAATCTCGATGCGGTACAGACCCACGTTCAATTGCGCGCACAGACCCTTGTATCGGTCGGTGAGCGCAGCCACCATCGCCTGCAACTGGGCGAAGCGCTGGGAGCGGGGGACGTGCGTACCTTCCGAGGTCTCGATGTCGATGTCGGTAGACGCGTCGACCAGGAGCACCCAGAGGCACTGGATCGCGGCCAAGATGGCGACAGGAAGTTCCTCGACCGGGTCCAGATTGTCGAGCGTCTTGGCTACCGTCTCGTAGCGGATGAAACCGTGCGCGTCACGGTAGCGCGTGGTGGAGGTATCTCCGTGGCAGTGCTGGAGGACCGCGTCACGTACATACTGAGTGAGTTCGTCATCGGTGAACAGGCCGAAGGCGGTCCCCTCGACGGTTAGCAGAAGGTCCCGCTGGAGAGGGGAAGCCAACGTGACGATCCCGTTCTCGGCATCAACCGTAAAGTCGGTGCCGAGAACAAGATCGGTATTCACGATGGGGTCAGCCTGCGTATCCGTGGAGTAAGCGTGGATAGAACTTTCAGAGACACGCTCGCAGGGAAGGTCATACTGCGTGATGTACCCCGTGCCCCTGTACGTCTGGCGGAATGGCTCGGGCTGGTCTCCCAGTTCGATGCGTACCCTGGTGATGATGTCAGCCTCGGTAACCATCTCGCCCCTTATTCGATGATCAGTCCTGATGTCGGAACGTAGATCGGCTTGTTGGCAAGCGCATCAACAGGCTCAGCCAGTTCCCAGACGTAGTAGACGTTTCCGACAGATGCGGTGTTAACGGCTGGAATGTCAGATGACGTACCGGATTCACCGGTATCGGTGAAAGACGGATCGGAAACAGTCGCTACAAGCACATTCTCCCCGTTTGCCGATGTTCCTCGGTAAACGTTGTACCCGGTCGCTCCGTCCACTGCATCCCACGTAAGAGTCACGGAGTCACTGTCAACTGCCGTGACGGTCACCTCGTTGGAGACCTCCGTCTCACCCAGGTCGTTCAGCGCAGAGACAACCCAGTAGTACTGACCGGCTGCGAAGTTCCCACCAGACCCCGCAGCGGTAGCCTTGAGGTTCGTGGGAGCGTCCAGCGTGTCTCCGGTCTGAACGTTGGTCAGGAAGGCATACCCCGCAGGAGGCATGTCCTCAGTAACCGGGCCGAACTGGAGGTTCTCAGTGTTCGAGATGGACAGAGTGTTCTCGTCCGCCATGCTCCAATTGACAGCCACTCTCTCGTACCCCGCAACCGCGACCTCGGTGATATTGGCGAGGGTGGGAGAGCCGCTCTCGGCAAGCGTCTGGGCCAGCCCCACGAAGGTTCCGATCTCAGCGAGCCTGTTGAGCAGTTCCGCTGTGGCAACAGGGGTTAGATAGCCAGCCATTCTCAGTCCTTACAGAAAGGTAGAAGGAGTCTCACAGGCACCTCATCAGTGCCATACCAAGCCCTTCTCTTCCAAGTGCTTGTACACGTGCTCAGGAGCCTCGTAGGTTCGTCCCTGCTCGAAGTCGTAGTGGTTTCCCCACCCGATGGTGACCTGCTCAAGGTTCGTGTTGACCTTGAACTTGACCTTCTTCTCGGCGTTCTGGACTCCGAGAACCTGGAGGTCACCGTCCTTCTTCACCTCCGGCTTCTCGGTCGGCTTGAGGTCGATGACGTCGTCCTTCTTGCTCGCCTCGGCCTGAGCGGTAGCCATCGCCATCTGCTGAGCAGCGGCCTCACGCTCCTTGGCCTTCTCCTTCTCCAGCGCAATCTTGGCGTTACCGGTAAGGTCTCCGTGTGCCATTCGATTCTCCTATTTAGTGTCTCTACTGTTGCTAAAGATATGGGCTGGGCCGAATTACGACCCAGCCCATATCTTTTCAGATCGCTTCGTGATCTTTGGTGTCAGTTGGTCTCCGCAACCAAGACGCTCTGGTCGGTGATCAGACCGAGGCCCCAGATCGCGTACCACGCCAGGGCGTGCTCACGACCGAAGTCCAGGATTCCGCCGTCGCGCAACTCAACCGGAAGGCTGATCGCGTGACCGAAGGCGTTGTCACCGAGGAAGATCGCCTGGTAGACGTCAGCGGTCGAGCCGCTGGTACCAGTCGGGATCTTGTTGACCTGAGTCGTCTCGATGAAGACCACATCGTTCAGACGACCGATCTCACCGAGCATGAAGTTGCCAGGAGCGGCGTACTTCGTGACCTCGATGAACTCCGGGTCGTCACGGAGCCAGCGGCTCTGGTGCGGGTGCACGAAGCACACGTAAGTCTCGCCCAGACGCGGCACGTTCTTGGTGGCGAGAGTCTCGACGGCGTCCTTGACCACCGCAGCGGTCAGGGTGAAGGAGCCGTCCAGGTCGGCACGCGAACCGGCGACGTTGCCCTTGGCGTACGGGGTCAGACCGTTGAAGGCCGGAGCGTTCTTCAACTTGTCGTAGCCGTAGATGACCGAAGAGGCCTGGAGAAGAGTGTCGCGGGCGCTCTTGTCCAGGTAGAGCGCCATGTTGCGGCCTAGAAGACGAGAGGCCGAAGCCATGACGTCATCGAAGGACGCGTTTAGAAGCAACTCGGACACGGCGACGGCGTAACCCTGCTCAGCCACGGTGATGCTGAACTGGCTGGCAGTCAGCGCGTTGGTCTCCATGCGGACACCCTCGACCAACTGGCTGGCCTCACCGAGGTTGTTGTAACGCATGAAGTTGATGGTCAGACCTGGCTGGACACCCAACTCGGTCTTCTTCACCGCGAACTGCTCGAAGCGCAGGATCGGCATCGACTGGAACAGGATTTCCTTGCTCCAGATGGTCTGGATGGCAGGGGCGAGACTACTGTTTGCCCCGGCGTAGTTAGTCGGAGAAGCCGACAGGTTCGGCGTTCCGGTAATCGCATTAGCCATGCGGCTAACTCCTTCTATCTATTCTGACTCGTAGAACTGTGGTCTCGGCTGTCAGCCGAAGAGGCCTCGGCTGCTGCTCTGGCCCCCGATTCCCGCCTGCTGACGGAACTTCGCGTACTCCTCCAGGCTCATGTTGGCGATGTCCTCCGGGGAGTACTGCCGGGTCTGGTCACCCATCTCCATGGGCCCAACCGGTGCATATCCAGTTGGGGAGACACCTCGCTGTGCAGCACGCTGCTGAACTAGGTTCTCCTGGATTGCTGCCGCGATCTCGGCGCTCTTTGCCTTAGCGCGCTCGATGCTGGCGTCAATCTCTTCCTTCGAGTTTCCGGTGATGAAGTCGAGCAACTGCGGGGCGATCTCGTCCTTGGCCTCTGCTACACGCTGCTGGGCGTAGGCGGCGAGGGACGCCATCTCCTTTTCCTTTTCAAGAATCGCCCGCTCCTGCGCGCGCTCCTGAGCAATCTGCTCGAACTTCTTCTCCCACTCCGTCTGGGTCTGCTGGATGCGCTCGTTGAACTCTCGCTCGCGCTGAGCCAGAAGTTCCTTCGCGCTCATCTCCTCCTCGGCCTTTGCTCGGGCCTCAGCCTCGGCACGCTCGCGTGCCTCCCTTTCGGCTGCCTCACGCTCGGCCTGCGCGGCGAGAAGAGACTGGACCTGGTCTTCCAGGGCCTTGCGCTGCTGAGCCTCCTGCTCCAGACGGCTGTAGACCTTCTCCTTCTCCTCGCGTCGAGCCTTCTCCAGGTCCTCCACCGTGAAGGTGCGGGTCTGTGTCTGGGTCTCGGCGGGCACCGAGGGAGCCGTTACCTGCTCCTGATTCTCAGCCTCGAAACTCTGGACGGATCCGCCACCCATGAGGTAGATCGGACGTCCATCGTTACGTGTGCCGATAGGAGTCGTGAATCGACTCGGGATGTTGGTCAACGTGTCGAAGCGGCTTGCCATATCACAGTTCCTTGTTAAGAGTCGTTGTCCGGGTTTCGGCGCTGCGGAGCCTTAGTTCCGTAGGCCTGTGTCACGAGTTCAGAAAGCATCTGGTTTGTCTCAGCGGCATCTATTGCGGAAAGGCTCGGAATTGCTGGGCCTGACTGCGTTGAACCGCTGTCACTATTATCAGCAGAACCACTTGTCGAAGTGTTAGTATCGCCCTGCTCTGGGGCTTCGTCCGCGCCACCCGGAATCATTCCGGTAGCGAGGTAGATAGTCGAAGCGATCTTCGACTTGACCATGTCAAGAGCGCCCTGCATCTTGGCGTCCTTGATCAACTCATCGAATATCTCCTGCATCTTCTCGTCAGGGAACTCGTTTCCGAGTTCTGCGAGAGCACCACGCTTCGATTCGAGACCAAGGGCCATCTTGGATTGGATCTCGTTCAACTTGATGAGCGTGTCGACGGGAAGCGGAGGAGGCCAGTGAACTTCGGTCTGATATGCCAGCGGGTCGGCGGGATCAACGAAGTTGGGCTGACCGTCTTCTAGAACGCCATCGGTACTGGGATCCCAGTACACAGAGTTCGGGTCGAAGGTGAAAAGCGTCTTGAGGACGTACTCGTTGATCTTCTTGAAGCCGATGGTGTAGGTCATCTGCTTCATGTGGTACCGCTGCATCATCGGCTGGTACATGATGCTCAGAGCAACACCAGAAGTGTTGGAGATGGGCTGCATCTGGCCGAGGGCACTTTCTGGAACCCCGGTCATTTCGTGCATAGAGCGCTTGATATTCTCCAGGTACTCCAGCGCTGCGGGAACTGCCTCGGTGCCGCCCTCCAGGTTGAAAGCAGTGGCTTCCTTGGCCGGAAGGGACCAGACCTTCTTCGGCCCCTTCTCTAGGTTCGACGCCTTGGCTCCGGTGATGATCGTTACCGGCGCTGCGTGGTAGTTGATGATGTCGCTGATCTCAGCGGCCTTCTCGTTGTACTCTCGGTTCAGCGACATGATGTCGGTGACGTCGGAGAGGCCCCACGGAGATCCAGAGACTCGGATGTTCGGAATATGAACGACAGGGATGACACCGAGCGGATTCTCGCGCTGGTCGATCATCTCGTCATTGACGTACTCCTCGATCCACTCGTCGGTGATGATCTCGGTGTAGGTGAAGACCTGACGAGTTCCTTCGGGAGCCGTTCCCCAGAAGCGGTACTTCAACTTGAACCGCATCAGGCGGTCTCGGTCGTGTGGGTGCCACTCGGGGAAGCAGTAGGCGCTGTTCAGCGGCAGAATACGGACGCGCCCAGGGTGGTTGTAGCCCACAGAGTCTGTGCGCGGAGGCTCCCAGGCGACCTTGACGAACACGTCACCAGAGACACCTCCTTGCTGGCCCATCTCCCACAGGATCGACTCCTTGTTGTTGTCGACCTCCCAGACCCGCTTTAGAAGTCCGGGGATAATTGCTTCGTATTCCGGAGCGGTCTTGAACTGGACTCCACGGGCGAAAGTGAAGTTCGAGATGAAGTCAGCAAACGCACGTACGTAGTTGAACGTAATCTGGGGCTCGCCCTGCTCCCGGCGATATCCCCAGTGGTGGCCTAGGTAGAAAGCCCACGCCTGCGCATATCGGTTCAGACGTGGGCCGTGAACCTCGAACTCCTCATCGGCCAATTCGACCAGGCCGAGAGGGCTGATAGAGACAGCAAGATCCTGCCCAGCAGCCCTCATTGAGGGAGATGCAAAGTTCATGCTCATGAAAGAGAGCCTATTTCAGTTCGAGGGTTGATTTAGAGCATCACAGATGCTTGATTCGCAAGTGGGTGACGACCCCCCAGTGATCCGATCCACCCGCGATCCACTTCCGCCACTGCGACACTGCCTCAATGAACGGGCGCTTACGGAAGAAGAGGTCGTCCAGACGGCTACGTCCCTTGTGGGAAGTGGACTGGGCAGGGTGGTGCAGAACCTGTGACGTAGGCACCGCGCCAACCTTTGCCATGCGAAGGATCGCGTGAGTCCTGGGCCGGTTTAGATCCTCATTCCAGTCGCCGCCAGCGATGACCACTCGGTTCCAGGATCGCCAGGAGATGGAGTTCGCCACCACGTCGATCTGGTGGTTGTGCCCCTGTCTCGCGCGCTTGGTGGTCAAACCGGCCCAGGTGTGCACGCTGAATGCGACGATTACTCTTCCTGAGACCTTGTCCTTGAATCGGCCCACGGTGAGGTTTCGGTTTGGGTGCAGCCGTCCGTGCTTTCCTCCCCCGATCCAAGGAGAGATCAACCTGTTGTTCGAGTCGATCAGGTTGAAGCGAGACTTCTTCGCCAGAATGACAGTCTGGTGAGGTTCGCGTCCGGCATAGTGCTTTCCTGGAACAGCAACTACCCACCAGCGCGGGAAGCGGTTGACGATCTTCTGGTACCCGCGTGGGCTAACTTCCTGGAGAAGCACGAAGTCCGGGTTGATGTGGAGCACTTGACGGTGGAACTTGTTCATTCCCGCATTGACCGCATGACCCACGTGCGTGTTGGCCTCATAGACCTTGAGGTTGTCCCACACGACAGGACGCGTCGTCTGCACAGCAGTAGCCTCCAGGTGGGAGGCACTGTCCGGGGCGGACGAGGTAACACCGGCTAGAAGGGCTAGAACAAGTACAAGAGCGGCTAGAAGACCGCCCAACGAACGACGAATCACTGAGGCTCCGTGTAGTTTGGGTGCTGCCAAAGGACTGTTCGAGACCCGTTTCGGTTCTTCCGCGCTGTCTCGATCTTCACGATGTTCTTGTCGAGCATCCCGAAGCCGCCCATGGAGCGGGAATTGTGCGTGAGGATAGGGATCTTCTTCTCTCCGGAACTACGGCTGACGTATCCAGACTCTTGGTCTCCCCAGGCCTGGCCGGATTCCGGGTTCCCGTAATGCACGGTGATCCGTCCCTGATCTCGACGCCCCATGCGTCCGTCAAGAATTTGACGAACGGCCACCGGAGTACTGACGTCGTAGTGGGTGTCTCCGTTACGACGGTCATTGAATTCGACCATGTCAGTCTCCTAGGTCTGGGTACTTCTCGTGCACCTTCCGGCGTACTTCTTGCTTCTCCGATGCGGTCCCATGTGCAGCGACTTCACCGAGAGCCGCTTCCGCATGTCCACGGTCTTCGATGGGGTACTTCCTCTGGCCGGGAAGTGCGAACTGGTCTGGGTTAAGATTTCGGCGTGCCGCAGCCGTTAGATCAGCCATGCGTGTTACTCCTCGGGAATTCCGGAGACGACCAGCGCAATCTGTGCACGAAGGGTGTTGACGAAGTCCGCTACGCCGCTGTAGTCATCAACGCTGCCCTCGGACGAGAGGGAGGTACTTCCCTTGGTCCACGAGACTGTGACCGACTTTCGTCCTAGCAGTTGGCTCGGGCCGTAGTACCCAGATAGTTCTTCTGAGTACCCGTCTGGGATGCTGTCAGGACTCCCGGAAGCCTTTAGCGCTGACAGGAAGTCATTAAGTCCCGACCTTGCTGTGCTAATGGCGTCAGAGAGGGCACTTGCGGACGAGTCGTCAGATTCCGCTAGAACCGTTGCGCTGACGTTTCCGTCAGTCCAGGTGGCGCTCACACCTACTCCGGACTCGTAGCCAGCCATTCCGTTGGCTACGTCGACCTCAATGGTTTCGGTGTACGCCACTAAAGGTCAGTCCTCGACGGTGCTGGCGTTGATCCGCTCGTACCGGCCACCGCTACGGTCGACCTCTTCGTACCGCTGCGCAGCCGCGTCAGCGAAAGATCCGTGTGCGAACTCGCCTAGGTAGGTCGGTGCCTCGACCCAGGCAGCGCTGCCGACATGGGCGCGCTCGGCCATGGTCTCCTGCGGGAACTTCTCGTAGACGTTCGCGTTGTGGTTCGGACGGCCAGGGGCAGTGATGTAGCCCTGCATGACGCCCTTGGTGAACTCGGTGGGAACGTCGGTGTCGGTTGCGACGCCCTCCTCGAAACGAAGAGGACCACGACGGGCAAGGTTGTCCCCGATCTTGGCCTCGTAGTTCTGAGGCGTGCGCTCCGGGTAGCCCGGAACTGGTGCTAGATTTCCAGCCATTGGATCCTCTTTCGAAGTGAAACGCTTCGTATTCAGGGTATTTCGTCAGGTGGTTGAAGTGTTAGGAACCCAGCCAGTATTGAGGTCGTAGGTATCGCTTTCTCCGGGCACTGTAACTGTCTTGTCGAATGACGCTGGGCCCACCCTTCCGGTGACGTGCCAACTGAATTCGGCGGGATCTGAGTCACTGTCTGGACTCGGCTGCGGAATGGCTACCCTTTCCGGGATCTTTCCTCCGCGAAGCCACACCCGAAACGGCTCCAAAGAGACCATTGCTCCATCTACCGTGATGCTTCGGACACTCGGCATGAATAGGAGGCTTCCCCACGCTGCCCCGTACTGGTCGTAGAAGGTTCCGGTGATCGACAACTTGCTGAGGCCGTCAGGGAGTTCGACGTCGTAGTAGCCGGGTGACCCGACTGTGGCGTCAGGGAGGTGGTCCCACTGCGCTGTCCATCCGGGGGTATTCCAGGCGTCCTGGTATCCGCTCTCGACCGACATCAGATCCCCTGGAGCCGGTTTTCGTTGCGCGCAGCGTCTGCCGCGCGACGTCGCTCATACATTCCGCCTACCCCGGCGAATGCGGGGTCCTGCAAGTGCTCTGGAAGGATCGCAACCTTCTGGTTCTGGAACCCGCCGTGAAGGTGCAAAGCCGCGTTCTGTCCTCGCGTCTCGGTAGCCATTGCCTGGCGGGCGAGCGGGGAGAACATGCGGCTGTGCTTCTGGAATGCGGCCTCCTCACCGTGGGCGTCGATTCCTCGGCCACTGCCTAGATGTCCGAAGATGTCGTGCACTCCTCGGAACATGTCGTTCTCGTCGTCGGAGAAGATCGGATGACCTCCGGTGGAGGAAGTGGCGAAGACCTTGATCCGGTTGTGGTTGTTGATGTCGTCACGGATCTCGTTGACGATGCCGTGCACTCCCTCGGGCCCCTGGCCGTAGGGATCGTGCTTGGTGACCTCGATGTCGATACCCAGGCCACCCTTGTGACGGGGGCGCGTCACGAAGTCGTACTGGCGCTTGGTCTCCTCGGCCATCTGCCGGTACGCGGGCACTGCTCGGTTGTCGAATTCAGGCAGGGCATCATAGGCGTGGCCGATTGCTTCCGTTGCCGGACGCGTGATCGCAACGCGGTTGTATCCCTCCTGCGCGGGAACTTGGATGCCGTTCTGCTGGGCATAGCGCTTCGCCATATTGGCAATGAACTCGTGCGGCGCAGCGCCCACGTTGAATGATTCAGTCCGCGACATCAAGAAGTCCTTACGTTGACTTCTTTCAATTGTCGTGGAGAATCAATTTCCGCTGTTACCCGTAGAAGGGGTTCCTGGATTCCTCAACAACAGGTGTCTGGTAGTCCTTGGCAATGATGCAGGCAAGGGCAAGGGAGTCTGCGTAGTCGTCATGAGCATCCGCAGCCTTGGGGGCAGCCGCCACGACGTACGGCCCCTCGAAGTGGAGTTCTAGATCCTCCATCTGCTGAGAGAAGCGCTTCCACATCTTGAGCCGTCTGGTCTTGGCGTGTGCGGGCCAGCCGATCTTTCCCCGGTCCATCAGTTCCTTGAGATGCTTCCAGCGCTTGGACTGGGTAGCGCGGTCAGACTGGACACCGACGATCTCTACGTGAGGCATGAGGACCCGCAGACGCTGGATCACTGGGTCTCCCAAGCCTCCCTCGTCCACCGCGATGGCGAACACCCTGTAGTTGGCAAGGAAGTCCACGATCATGGCGTACTGGGTCTCCCAGTCCAGGCCGCTTAGATCCTTCCAGTTGAGGACGCGGTGCTCGTAGAAGCCGAACTCGTCCGGATGGTCCCAGTCGACCCAGACCACTGTCACGATGGTGGAGTCCTGCTTGCGGGCCGGGTCGATGCCTACGACGACCGGTGTCTTGTGCCAGGCAGGGACGATCTCCATCGACTTGTCGCCCAGTTCCTCCAGCCGCTCGGAGGTTGTGAACATGCCCTTGTCGAGCAGCCAGTGAAGTCGGTACGCGAGGCGGAACTCGTCGGAGTCCTCCCCGATGCGAAGCATCTCCTTCTTGACGAACTTCTCGTAGTTCTTGTTGTACTTCGAGACTTCCTTCCAGTCCACCTCGAAGTGGTTCTGCCGCGCTCCGCGCTTGGTCTGCTGGCGCTTGTTGATCTGGATCGTGTTGAAGAAAGCGCCCTTGGTGTAGGAGGGCGTGCCGATGAATACCATGGTCGCGTTGGTGGACGCACCCATCGGGCCGATGGACTTGTTGATGACGCGGGCGTCAGCATCCTGGCACTCGTCCACCAGCATCAGGTGGTAGGTCCGACCCTCGATGTTCGAGCGCGGATGGGCGGTCTGCCGACGCACGAGTGACCCGTTGGTCATGTGCATCGTGTTGCCGTGGCCCTTCCACACCTTCTGCCCGATGTCGGGGTCAGCGAAGAACTCCTGAGCACGCTCGGAGGTGAGGCGGGAGACGATACGGGAGTAGACGATCTCGGCCTGGTCGTCTGTGGGAGCGAAGCATCCGACCCAGAATCCGCGAGCGAACTTCTCCAGAAGGTCCGGGAAGATCTTGGCGAGGATCGGGAGCATCACCATGCAGGCCGCGATGGTGTTCGCTACGACCTCGGACTTGCCGGAGTTCGACACCTGGAAACCTTGTGCGATCACCCAGCCCTTTCCGGGGACATGGGGGTCCCACACCTCACGCTCTCCCGCATCCTCGATGGAGACAATCTTCGACCAGGCGAGTTCCTCACCGTCTGGTCCGTATCCGTTCGGGGTATATAGACGCTTCGGGGCGAGCGGGTATCCCTTTCCGCCACCTCGCTGGCGCGCGGCGAAGAAGTCAATGGCCGCGAGAGACTGCTCCTCCTTGCCATAGATGAGCCCGAAGGACTGGAAGAAACGCTTGAGGTTGGACTCGCCGCAGCCTAGAACCAGCCGATGGAAAGTGCCTGTCCCCTTGGGCATCTGCTCGCGCTTGATTTGTGACGTGACTCCGAACTTAAGAAGCAACGCCTGCCAGTACGCGGCGTATATCTCGTCGTTCCCGCAGGCCAAGAACACCTCGGGACCCTTGGCCTTCATGGTGATGCAGCCATCTCCCGACCAGGCACGATTGACGAAGTCAGACACTGTCTCGGGGTCCCAGCGGAAGACATCCTTGGGGAACTTGTGGTCCCAGTCGATGGCATGCAGGACGTCGAGTACTCGGTTGTCATAGGAGGACTTCGATGCGGTGAGCAGGAGGTCGTGACCCTTACCCTTCTCGTACCACTTCGGCTCTACCCCGAAGACCTTGACGGTTAGATCGTGGAACTCACGCAGGTATTCCTCGCGGGTGTTCGTGAACTTGGCTGACTGTCCTGGACGCATTGATCCGTCCGTGGTGAAGTAGCCGAGCCACTTGGCGAGATCCCCGCCGACTTCCTGAACGATCCGGGTCGGGGTCTTGTGTCGACCTACCGGGATGTCCCGGTCGATGACGTTTTCTCCGAGCCACTCAGAGTTGTAGGTCATCATCGAGACCTTGTCTCCAGGCCGGAGGGAACCAGCGGGCACGATCCCGTTCTCCGAGAACACGAGGTGCTCGTCCGTCATGACGATCTCTGCCCCGCCACGGAGCCGGTAGCGCTTCGTTGGCCTCACCCCAGTGAGCGACGCACCCTTCATGTCCCGAAGCCGACCGGCAGACCCGTCCTGATTGAATACGATTGTGTCTGCGTCCAGGCACTGGCGGGCCTGGATGGCGGTGATGGTCGAACCGTCTCCGATGACCAGAGACTCGACAATGCGTCGAGCGATCTTCTGCTGGTAAGGGTAGAGCGGGATTCCGGAGAGTTCGTCAATGATCACGAGCATCTTGTCGATGATCATGTTGACGACTTCGGGCGAGAACTCGTCCTCAGCCTCTACCTCAAGGCGGGCTTCTCGCTCAGCCTCGGTCTCATCGGTCGGATCTAGAAGTTCTACGTCGCTCAACAGAAATACCCCGGAAGTGATTCTTCGAATAGTTTCACTTCCAAGGGTATTTCTGCTGGTTATTCAGTTGTTAGGATCGAATGTCCCTCATAGACAGGATCTGGTCGACTCTCTGCCGCGACATCTCAAACTGCCGAGCAAGTGCTGCCTTGGCTGGATACCGCTCGTGATAGACGGCGTCGATGAGGGCATCCCTTCCCTCTGCCGTGACAGCGGGGTAGTCGTTCGCGCACCACTCATCACAGTAGATGCGAAGGTCACTCGGGCCGATGCCCACCAACCTACGGCAGCCTCGGCAGCGGATCTCAACGAACCCATCCATCACTCGTCCTCGTGGGTAGAGAAGGCGTTCAGTCCGTCCTTGAGTGTGCTCAGCATCCTGCTCGGCACCGTGATGCCACGCCCGTACTGGTCCAGCGAGACCACGTACTCGCGGATGTCAATGAACAGGTTGCCGTCCTCGGTCTCCAGCCCTGAAACGTGAACCTCGATGTCGCTCGCCTTGTCAGCGCGGGCCAGGACGGTACGCGTGTATGCCATGTAGTGCTCCTCGTCGTGTTGCTACTGGTCCAACCGTATCACTTGCGCCAGCATTCCCTTAGCCTTGCTTGACGACGGATGGCGCAAGCGGGAGACCTTCCAACTTCCCACGGGTGAGGTGGTTCACGACGTTCACCCTGTGGATAAGTGCCTAGGAGAAGCCTGCGTTATCCACAACCCCTCCAATCACCACATGCGCGACTGGCTACTTCACTGGAGATACGACCGCCGCATGTTCGAGAGAGTGTGCGTGCACGGCGTAGGACATCCGGATCCGGATCAGGTCTCCTACTGGAACGTGCTTGGCCTAAGACATCTAGCCGTACACGGCTGCGACGGCTGCTGCGCTGACCCTGCACTGGTTCCCGCAATATCTCCTTCCCCCGAACCGGAAGCAAGCAGCACAAGCGTCCTTATTGCTGATTGATTCCGGCGTACCGTTACATAGACACTCCAACTACCTCTCAGAAGGAATTCATGACTGAGTTCACTGTGCGTCACAAGCGCTTCAACCCGACCGATCCGCGCCTTGGGCGGCATGTCCGGCACGACAGCCGGTCACTCGCGTATGCCTACCCAGAGGTGGACGACCCGACCACGCTAAAGTCCATCCGGCACGAGCGGTACATCCCGACGCTGAACCAGGGCAACCTAGGCTCCTGCACCGGAAACGCAGCGACGGGAGCCCTCGGATCGGGCGTCTTCTGGGACGCGGGAAAGACGGTTCTCAGCGCGACCGACGAGGAGACCGACGAGCAGTACGCCGTGTCCGTGTACTCGGACGCCACGAAGATCGACAGCGCGGATGGCTCCTACCCTCCGACCGACACCGGCTCGGACGGCATCTCTGTCGCCAAGATCCTCCAGAGCCGTGGTCTGATCTCCGGGTACCAGCACGCGTTCAGCCTCAACGCCACACTCAACGCGCTAGCCAAGCAGCCGGTCATCATCGGCGTAGCCTGGTTCAGCGACATGTTCAACCCCGACGAGGACGGGCGCATCCACCCGACCGGCACGGTGGAGGGCGGTCACGAGGTCGTTCTGGACGAACTCGATGTCGAGAACCAGCGGGTATGGATTCACAACTCGTGGGGAGACGAGTGGGGTGTCGAGGGTCGCTGTTATCTGACCTGGGATGACCTGGACTACCTGCTCCAGAACCAAGGTGACTGCACCATCTTCACCCCGGTACATGAGCCAGCACCTACTCCGGCTCCTGGCCCTGTCAGCCCTGTCCCGGTAGACCCCGACGACAACAAGTCGGTCTTCGAGGAGATCCTCCAGGAACTCGAAGACCTTCTAGAGAAGGTTAAGAGCGTACTGTCCTAAGAGCGCTCACGCAGTACGTCTAGGGCTCCCTGGAGTTGAGAAGCACCTCGGTGCGCCTCCTCCAGGGAGCCCTTGTCATTGAGGCGTCGATAGTCATCCAGTGCCTTGGCGATACCGGAACCAGCCACATCGGCCCAGTTGAGGATATCTGCGTCCGAGAGACGCTTGAGCCGCTCGCGCGCCTTGTCCCGTATCGTATCGGAACCCTGATTCTTTCGACCGAGCATCAGTCGACAACCCCCAGCATGTTCACGATCTCCCACTCGTCGCCCGGATCTTCGATGTGGTCAGCGATGAGTTCGCGGACAGTTCTCCTGTCGTCTTCGTCAATCTCCTCGTCCAGGTCGATCCCGTATCCGCTGATGGCCTCCATCAATGCGTCATCGACGTCAAGTCCGGATCTGCGCCAAAACCCGACGACGATTCCATACCGGGTGAACGGGACACGAATCATTAGGGCATTGCTTCTCCGATATGGAGGCTCGATCTCCTGAGATGGAATCGGTCCTAGAAGAGGAATTCCCAGCCCAGGTGATGCCGCGAACTTTGCTGGGTGAAAAAAGAACGGACCCAGGTCGTAAGTATTTGCCATGGAGCAGACTCTATTCGTCTAGATCCATTCGGTTGTAAGGGTAATGATTCAGGGTTCTGTTGATTGCTCGCCCCGGCGACTTCACCCGCTTGAAGTTCCGCCAGACACGAGGAGGAACTTCGTGGTACTCGTAGATCGCTCCGTCGCGGAAGCGCACGCGCAGGGTCTGGCTCTTAGCGTCGTACCCCGCCGCCAGCGTCCGGGGCCGTGGAGGGTTGATCGACGGAGTCGGCTGGTACGGGAGTAGAAGACTGTCGTCGCCGTTCTTCGCCGCCTGGATGGCAGCGGCCAACTCTGGGTCCTGCTGCTCCTCCTGAGACGCGTAGGCGTCGGTCGCCCTGGACGCGCCTAGGACCTGCGCCTCGTACGCGCTGAACACCTTCGGCCCCGGCATCATGTCGGCCACGGTGGGCATCTTGATGCGTCTCTTTGCCACGTCACAACTCCTCAAGAATGGAACAACCCGGCCCCACAGATAGTTCTGGGACCGGGCTGCTGGGTGCTATTTCCAGCCTATTCCTGGAATTGCCTAGGACTGTACTGTCCATCCTTGGGGCTTGATCTCGCCCTGCTCGTCTTCTGGCCTCCCATGAGGGCAATCAGGGCCTCGATAGACCTCGACGCCGTCCATAAAGACACATCGGCTGACGAAAGCCGGGAAGTCTAGGGGCTGGGTGGTCACGATTCGTCTCTCCCCCGGAGATCGTGGATAGCGCTCCAGAGGTTCTGGTGCTCGGTGATACTGGAGATGGTGAATGCCTGGAGGTTCTTCGACATCTCCATGACTACGTCCCTCGTCTCCGCCGAGATTTCGACTGCCTTCTTGGAGTCTTGCGCGGCCTGGGTGGCGCGGTCCTTCACGCTCTTCCCTGAGTTGTGGTTCAACTCGTGGCTCACCAGTTCGTTAAGTTCGTCCACAATATCGGCCAGTGTGGAGACCTTTTCTAGGTCTTCCATCTTGTTCGCTGCCTTGACGCTCTTGCGCCAGATAGTCACAACGAGCGTAACGATTCCCGCACCGGCTAGAATCAGATCAAGCCAGACTCCGAGAGACTCAACATGGCTCATGCTGTGGGCTCCAAAAGGGGGCAGAAACGACGCATCGCCGGTACCTTACTAGTCAGATGTATTACTCTAACTATGGTACCGGCGATGCCGCCGCCTCGCTGAACTCAGACGTTCAGACCCGCCTTCTTGAGGCGCTTCTTCGTTTGTAGGATCCCGCTCGTATTCATGGTGAGCCCGCTGATCACTAGATCCTGGCTCTTGGTCGGAGGTAGCCACTTCAAATGGTTTCCACCCGTGACCTCAATTGACCAGCCCTGTTTTTTCGCAAGACGGATCAGTTTCTCGGTGTCTTTGTCGGCACCGTACCCCTTGCCCATTGAACGTCTCCTCTCACTCGACCCTCCCCAGTTCCAAGACTTAGTAACTACGTATAGGTTACTGGGGGGTTGAGAAGAACGTCAAGGTGATCCGAACAACAACTTGCCAGAAGTCAATCCGACACGCCGAAGACTCGGGTTAGATCCGCTGGTGAGTAGTTCGGACCCTTCAGCACCTTTCCGTCCTCCCGACGTACTGGCTTCCCATCGGTACCCAACTTGGACATGTTGGACCTGTGTACCTCACGGAACACCGCGTCGGACGGGATGTCAAGCAGCACCTCCGTGCCGTAGACCACGTACTTGAGGTCCGCAAGTTCCTTGGCGAGGCGCAGCATGTCGCCCTGCCCGTTGATGGCGTCGAGCAACTCGTCCTGGACCTCGCGGAACTCCTCCTCGATCAGCCTGAGCCGCAACTTGAGAAACTCACGGCGTGCCCACTCATCAGGCAACTCGATGAAGGGCGATACCTCGAACTTCTCGTTCCACTCCTTGAGCATCCCCGCTGGGGTCGGGCTGATCTCGTTCTCCATGGGCTGGTGCACTGTCTCATCCTTACTGTGCTGGGACGAAGGACCAGGCTTCTCCGTCCAGATCTATGACGATGGAGCCCACCTCGTCGTCGTTGCCGTTTCTGATCCAGATATGGCCCGATGAGATGTAGCACTCCCCTCCTTCGATCTTTTGCATGCCCCTGATGATGGCTACGACGTTCTCCAGGTCGCTCACCGACATGTTCTCCATTAGAAATCTCCTTCTGCTACCTGAAAGGTCGGGAGGCCGAGAGACCTCCACATCCGTACGACACTGTTCCGGTCGTCCAAGACGAACTTGACGTTGTACCTGCCGCGTACGTGGGCATCGAACAACTCGCGCTTGACGACGTCGTCGGAACGGGAGTCACCGTCCTTGCGCATGTGCAGGATCCACTGCGACCAGGTGTAGGCCGGGGTGTTATTTCGAAGCCAGGACATCGTCTGCTCCCGGCACTCTTCGGTCCCCATCCGCCCGGACACGAACTTCACGAGGTAGCCGTCGCGTAGAAGTCGGTTGACAAGGTTCACGACAGCCCGGTTCGGCTTGTCGTTGATGACCTTGTCCCATTCGTAGTAGCCACGGTGGCCGTCGTTCACTGCCATGGTTCCGTCTAGATCCACGATGATGCAGCAGGGCAACTTCGAGTTGTAGACGACCTTCTCTACGGGATCCTGATGGATCGGCTCGTAGGCCGGGAACTCGCCGTTGCGGAAGAACCTGGACGCGAGGCTCCGGATGACGTCCTCTCCTACGCTCCGGTCGCGCTGCTGGTCGCGCCGGATACAGGTCTCGACGTCGGTGGGCACATTGACCACCGCGAAGTCGGCTCCGTGCCCCACGGCGAACTCGTTCCACGAACGGAGGTACTTGCTGCGCAGGTTCATCGCGTCTACCACGACGTCACCGTGCTTGATTGCCTCGGCAGCGATGGAGCGCTCAGCCTTGGTGATCATCTCCTCGGCCTCGTGGTGCAGGACTCCCTCTCCACCGAACATGCTCTTGCGCAGGTCGTCCCGGTTGACCCGGACAGCCTTCATGCGCTTGGCGATGGTGCTCTTTCCACTGCCGGGAAGTCCTCGCATGCAGTAGATGGTGTTCTTCTCAGTCGACACTCCAGGTCGCTCCCTTCAAGTTCGGTCCGAAGTAATCATCGGCCCAGCGCTGAATCTCATCCACGAAGACAGGACGAGGATCGGGCCCGTACTTGTGGTATTTGACGTACTGGTCGAACGTCATGACGGACTTGTCCCACTTCGTCGGATGCGTCTTAGTGAGGTCGGAGATTGTCCGAATCGTGTGCTTAACCCCCATATGGTCCGGTTCGAGGATGATCCCGTTCGGGTACTCGTGTAGAAGCCAGTGGATGGCTGCGAGGGTCTTCCCAGACTTTCTCCTGCCGACTCGGATAGGCCGCCTCACGCTGTGGCCTCGGACTGGTTCCAGAACGGCTTGGAGTAGGAAGGCTTGAGCCGCTTCCAGATCAGCGGAGCGATGTCCTTGTCGTCATACAGCGCGAAGAGGATGTCCCTGTACTCAGAGTCCTTGACTGCCAGGGCGAAGCGCTTCTTCCGCTCCCGTGCATAGTCCTCCGACATCTGCGCCGTCGTGATGTTCCAGGACACCAGGTGGCGGAACTCCTTGGTGACCGCAGAGTAGAGCCGGTCGTACTCGCTGCACAGGTTGTTGGCGGTGCTGCGGACCCAGTCGTAGAACTCATCCGGAACGACGTCTAGAAGGCTCTCAATGGGCTGGTTGCTTGAGAGCATCTCCCAGATGGTCTTGTTGCTGACTCCGGTCATGAGCCGGTGAAGCCGCTTGTACTCCTCGAACTTGATCTTCACCCGTTCGCTGGACTGCTTGAGGTAGACGACGAAGCCCTCGGCGTTGCTCTGCTCGTCCACCAGGCTCTCGACCACGTCGAAGAGGCTGTCGTAGGACCACCACTCCGCGAACGGGCCGTGCCAGTGGAACATCTCTTGCACCGAGCCGATGACCGAGTGGCCGGTCTCGTTGTCGAGGACGTCGAGCAGCACCAGGTCGTCCATGTCGCCGTAGTCCACGACGATACGGTTCTGCGGGTATATGATCTCGAAAAGGTAGGTGTACCCCTCGTACGGCTGGAAGTCCTCGTACCGGCTTCTCAGCACTTCGGTGGCATGGAGGGCCTGCTCGGAGGTGAACGATCCTCTGGTGGCGATGCTCATACGGCCACTGTCCGGCTCCTGGTACAGGATCCCCAGCGATCCGTCCCACTTGTCCTGGACGCGTACAGGCTTGCTCCAGTCGAGGGCCTTTGAGTGTTCCTCGGTGTGGTTGAAGAACTTGGCGAACGGGCGAGCGACGATCTCCTCGGTGTCCACGTTGTAGATCAAGCCACGAGTCTTCTTCGTGACGTCGTTCCAAGCGCCGTCGAACTGACACTGGTTGGTGTAGTTCAGGATGTTCAGCGGCTCAGTAGGGTGCGACTGCACGGACACGTGTCGGTCCAGGATCTCCTGCTTGAGCAGGTCTCGGTCCAGGTACTCGGACAACTTGAGAGTCATGGTGGTGGTGATTCCTCTCTATTTAGGAGTGATGCGTGCGGGAATCGAACCCGCGTAGGCCGGTTTGAAGGACCGGCTTGCCAGACCAGCAGGCAACGCACCGTGTCGACCCCGGAAGCGTAACGCAACCTGTACTAGGGGTCAACTAGCGATCAGTCGTAGTTGTGCTCGGTATGTGGCTCACCAGCGTTGTACAGCCTGGGCTGGTGAGGCTTGCTCGGGCCGAATTCAGGTCCGGTCGAAGGGTAGGTGTGAGAACGAACTTCCTGGGCGTAGGGCTTGTTCGGGGAGACCGGTCCTGAAAACCACGGCGTATATGGCAGCGTCGACTGATCCTCGATCTCCTTAGTCTGGATCTCCTTGCTTGTTGGAACCCAGTCCTTCCTCTTCTCGTCCCACCGGAAGTGTTCGGTTGTGGTGACAGTCTTTGTGTTACCCATGTCGTGCTCCTAGTAGATGTTGATGTCCGAGAACCGGCGTTCCGTGTGGTGGCCTACCAGGAGACCGAGCATCCCTGGAAGAGACCAGACCCCATATTGGTCCTTCATGTACTCGGATGACTTGAGTGCCTCCAGAGCGGGGCATCCGAAGAGGGTTCGGTCCTGGAACTCGTTGGTGTAGAAGTGGTGGTAGTGCGCCATGAACCACAGCGGGACCTTGCCCAACCGGGACGTGTCACCGAGGATCTGCTGCTCGACTGCGTTCTGGACCTTGGCCTCGGTGGTACCACCCTTCCCCTTCTCGATGAATCCGTGGGAGAAGTAGGACGGGACTCCACTTAGATCCACAACCACGCCGGGTGTGTCATCACCAATGGTCCAGTCGATGTGCTGGCGGGTGTAGGGCTCCAACTCATCGAAGAACTTCTTGACCTGACGACGGATGTAGGTCGAGGAGTTGTCATTGTTCGTAGTGACCGGGTCCTTGGAGTCGTTCCTGGTCCACAGGCCGTGGTTGGAGATCACGGACGACGCGGAGACCGGCAGGCCGGTCTTGAAGACCTCACGGAAGGTCCACAGGCTTAGATCGAAGTCGAGTTCCAACTGCGCGTTGCGGTTCAACTCGATGGTGTGTGGCTGGTTGGTGTAGGAGTTGACGACGTTCTCGTGCTCGTCCCCCTGGAAGGCCACATGGATGCGCTCGATGTAGTGTCCCTGCTCCTGGAGTACGCGGAGTTGGCGTAGATGCCCCCGCACTCCCCGCTTCCAGTTGTGGACGGCCTCCTCCGTGCCCTTCTTTCCCAACTGCGGATCCGCGATCAGCATCACGTACGTCGTACAGATCGCGTTGGCTAGATGTCGGTAGTCCACCTCTGGAGGCATGATGTCGCTGTCGAGGATTGCCTCGCGCCACTCCCGGATCTGGAGCGCGGGGATCATGTCCTTGTTCACGCGCCGGAAGCGGGCACTGTACGACCACAGTTGGATCGTGTCGCGCTCACCGTTCTCCAGGCGCTTGGACTGCTGCCAGGTACTCATCCGAACCGTGTCGTCCACGACCTCGAACTCATCGGGGTCGAGGTTGAACAACTTGAAGACAGGACCCCAGTCGTCCAAGATCGGGCTCTCCACCACAACGTTGTTGAGCGTGGCTCCGTCCTTGTCGACCTCGACGGTGCCCTTCTGCGGCTCGGTATCCTCCGCGCTGTGCGTGGCTGCGTAGGATGCGCTGGGCGCTTCCGGGGCTAGAAGGAATACCTTATGCTTTCGTCGGTATCGGCGTACTGAGGTCTCGTTCACTCCGAGATGTCGCGCGACCGCTGAATGAGAGATCGACCCATCAAGAAGCATTCGCTTCGACTCGGCGCTTGCCTCAGCGATCTCGTGGACTGTAGTCAATGTCAGATTCCTCCGAATCCAAGTAGTGGCCTCAGCACCCTATCCTCGGAGTCTTCGCAATGCAACTACTGCCACCACTTGCGTGTCATCTTGTGCTCGATGTGCCACCAGAACCAGCCTGCGAATCCGAACCAGACACCAGACCAGACAAGTCGTCCCTGATATATCTCGTCAAAGGTGGCGCGTGTGCCCTCGGACAGGGTCAGACCCTCGCGCTGCTGATCCAGGGTCCAGTCAAGAAAGAGAAACGCGACGATCTGGCCTGCGAGCCCGATGAACACCCAGCGGGACGGGTGAATCCGGGGGCCACGCATGCTCATAGGTCGTTCAGCCTTCTGCCGCTCTCAGGGTGTTCCAGCGTCTCGTGAAAGTAGAGACGCATGTAGCCTTCGAGTTCGTCGTCCGTATCTACGGACCAGTCTCCCTCGGGGCATCGGAAGTGCTTCACGTCACCATTCTCGCCCAGGTACGACAAAGCCCGGTAATGGCCGACGAGTCAGTCATTACCGGGCTTTGTGTGGGTGCGACTACTTGATGTAGCCGCGTGCCGAAGCCGCGATTGCGGCTGCCGAGAGGGCACAGGCTCGATCTCCTGAACCCCAGTTGTACTCCTGCTGCGAGGTCTTGCTGCCCTCACGGATGGCGTCAGCCAGCGTGTAGTTCATCACGACCTTCTCCTCGATCCCGGCGAGCATCTCCTTGAGACCCTCGACGGCGGGAGCGAACTGCTTCTCGATAGTTTCTGCGGTCATTGTTCACCTCCCTCCGAGTCAGTCATCCATTCGTCCAGAAGTTCCTGCGGGATCTTCGCCGGGGCCATCATCTGCTGCACCACGGTAGACACGTAGTTGCTCTCGTGGGCGGACTCAGGCTGCTGATCCGGGGGTGCAAAGGAGAGGTCGACGTCGAGCGTCTCAAGCCAGTCAGCGATGGCCTCACGCGTCCACTTGTGCCCGTCGTTCAGGTGGATGATGACGTCTGGCAGCGCTCGGATCGTGTCTCCGCACTGCCCATTCGCGGGGCAAGATGCCTTGGCGTGCTTGAGTCCAGGCACTGCCTTCAAAAGGGTGTCCAGGACCCCCTGCGCCTGCTGGTCGGGTCCCTTGCTGACAAACGTCTTCTGGAACGCCTGCGAGGAGTTCTCAAGATCCTTGATGATCTCGTCAGCCGTCTTGTCTATCCAGGAATCGTTGGCATACGCGAATAACTGTGAGGCGAACTCCGCGCCCTTGCCTGAGTAGATCTGGTGCATCTCAGCAGACACGTGCTTGAAGTGTTCCTCCGGCGTCACGTTCTTGAAGCCGTTGGCCGCAAGAGCCTCCATCAAGGCGTCATCGACGGCCTTACTCAAGTACTTAACGAACTGGTCGCTGATCACGTTTAGAAGAGGGAAGGCATCCTTCTCGTGCATCTCCATGAGTTCATCGCTAACTACAACGTTGACTTTTGGAGGTGCCCAGGAGAACTTCGATGCCGAGATCGTTGGGTCGTGGTGGATGTGGAGATTCACTGTCTCTCCCGTGGTGGTTGTTCTCAACAGTGGAGATAGCCTATCGGGATCGCAATCGTCCCACAAGGTGGAGTTGCGGGGAATCGAACCCCGGTCCTCGAACTGATCTGTTTCTCTGAGTTACGACCATGCCACTGCCTCCGTGGCCGAGTACTGCAAGGGTTGGCCCCCAACTCTAACCGGGACGGACTGGAGGGCCATCACGCCACCCCGGTTGCTACGTTCTGTTGCCACGCTGTAGCGCGCCGGGAGTCCTCTCGGAGCCCTGGTAGTTGTCTAACTCATCGGTCAGGCGAGAACGAGGTCACGCGAGCCGCTGAGGAAGTCAACCTTCTCAACGTTGCCAGTTATTGGCTTGAGCCTGTTTAACGACGCCTGCTCAACGTCGGGTCGCCCATCGAAGCCTCTGGTCCAAGTCGAAACCAGTCAACCCCTTGGAGCGTCAAAAGGGTAACGTTTTCGATACCCTTTTGACACAGTACCCCCGGCAGGATTCGAACCTGCGCCAACCTGGTTCGTAGCCAGGCACTCTTCCGCTGAGTTACGGAGGTGTATGCCCCGTTTTACGCCGGGGCCACGCGCTCGATCAGTAGGTAGAGCCGCGCTGAACGCCGTTCACCGGGTCAGCAGGCCACGCCGTCGCAGCCACAGGAGCGTGAGCGGCGACCGGCTCCTGGAAGACCAGACGAACCACACCAGCGAAGGTGTCGAGTTCGGTGTCAGCCGCCTTCACGCGGAACGGGACGCTGTCGACCGACACATGGTTCAGCGTTTGCCCCGTGTGGGTGTCATCAGTACCTGCCTGAACGGCCCCCTCCATGAGGTTGATGAAGCCGTCAGCATCAGGCTCCGGCAGTCCTTCGAGAGTCGACACAGTGCCGGTCAGAGCGACGACAACGTCCTTGCCTGCGGCGATGCCTGCGCTGATCGGAGTGACGTCAGCAGGGTTCGGAACCGAGCCGTTTCGGTCGACCAGCGTGTCCACTGACGTGCCACCGGTCGTGTTGCCGTCACCGTCCGTCACCTTCTTGGTAACGCCGCCCTGGACAACTCCGGAGGACTGCCAGTTGACGTTGCCGACATCCGTGCTGTTCGGCTGCTGAGCACCGCCACCGTCCTTGGCGAGCGGAACCGGGCTGGCAGGGTGAGCAGCCCAGACCGAACCGAAGTTGTTCTCGAACGACGAGACAGCACCGGCTGCGACATCCGCACCATCAACGGTCAGAGTGGCAGCGGTAGCACCCTTGGCGAGCACCTCGATGCCGACCAGGTCTAGAACCTCGTCAGTTGTGAAGGTGACAGACGGTGCATCACCCGCAGTGATCGGCAGGTCAACGAAACGCTCCCGACCGATTGTGTTTCCGATAACACCCATGAGTGTTCTCCTAGCAAGATTGGAATTCCAACATCCATTCTGCCGGAACCGGTGAATGAGGTGGGAACAGTGGATCGAGCAGGACTTGAACCTGCGGCTTCCTCTTTGTAAGAGAGGCACTCTGCCAACTGAGTTACCGATCCAAGCAATTCCCTCACTCTTACCGGACCTATTACCCGGAGATCAACCCGGCCTATTCAGTCCTAAACACGGCGTCCGACGTCTACCACAGACCCCGAACAATCGGTGAGGGTGACCCATCCTCCTAACTCCCTAAGGGGCTGGTTAGGCCGTACCTTTAGCGGGAGGGCTGAGAAGTGGTCCCAGGTACCTCGTACCGGATTCGAACCGGTGGTCTCCTGGATGAGAACCAGGCGAGATGACCGCTACTCCAACGAGGCAAAGCGGTCTGTACGGGACTTGAACCCGTGATCTCCTCCGTGACAGGGAGGCGAGCACTCCAAACTGCTCCGACAGACCAGGCCCCTCAGTACATTGATCGGGAGAGGGGAAACCCGGAAGGGGCACTCCAGCAGTACCCAGACTATTTCCTCGTGATACGGACCCACCTGCGCCGTAGGTCTTTACGCAGATATCACGGCTGGACGGAGTGGACCCGGTCGGAATCGAACCGACCTCACTCTGCTTGCAAAGCAGTGTCGCCTCCTTGGAACATTCGAGCCCAATGCCTCTGATTCCTTCGTAGCCCGCACAGATCCTGTTCCAGGAGGCCAGAGGCAGCCCTCACTGTGCTTCGCACACGGCTAGCCAGCGCTGCTCACCGTGCTGAGGCCCTCACCGGGGATGTCCCCGACTTACGCTATGGGCCCAACGCTCCCCGACCTGGATTCGAACCAGGATTAAGTGGTTAACAGCCACCCGTTCTGCCGTTGAACTATCAGGGAATAGCGGTTCCTCCTCGGTTAACTCCTAGATGAGTTGGTTGAGCGTCACCGCAAACCGCACCGTCGAGGCGGGAGGGTTCGAACCTCCGACAATGGGGTTATGAGCCCCGTGCCCTCCAGCGCACCTCAGAGAGTGGCTTTCCCAGCGTCCCCGCACCTTTCGGTGTTCCACCGGGGAGTCAAGGAAAGACACTGTTACAGACTCATCGTGCGCGTCCAGTGATAAGGGGCCGTGCCGCCCAAACGCGCTGATCAATGTCTGCCTGTTGCTGTCAATTGCATCGGCTAGTTATAGAAACCCCGGATCACCGTCCAGGAGTACCCCCGGTAGGATTCGAACCTACGACCCACGCATTAAGAGTGCGCTGCTCTAACCGCTGAGCCACGGAGGCAAGTGCGGGCCTTAGTCTTCCCGCTGGCCGGACCTGATTTTACCCACGTCATCCGACTGCATCGTGCCGTGCCCCCGGAGGGATTCGAACCCCCAACGCACGGATTCTAAGTCCGTCGCCTCTACCAAATTGGGCTACAAGGGCACTGCTTTCCCGACCCGTATTCCAGCCGCGTCGGGAAAGTATCCAGTCATGAGTTTATCTGAGGAGTCACCACTGGACTATTCCTCGCTGAAGCAGCAGGATTCGAACCTGCGTGAGCACTTACGTCTCTCCTCCTTAGCAGGGAGGTGCCATATGCCTCTAGGCGATGCTTCCCGTGATGGCCGCGTCTGCGGTACCAGTCGCCATCTCTACGCACTCACGTACCCGTCGTGCGCAGCAGAGCCCCTGCGAGGATTCGAACCCCGGACGCAGGGCTTAGAACACCCTCGTTCTTCCGCTGAACTACAGAGGCAAAGTGCCCGAGGTGGGAGTCGAACCCACAAGCCGTGAGGCGGCGGGACTTGAATCCGCTGTGTCTGCCAGTTCCACCACTCGGGCATTGAGGATTGGGGCATCAGTCCCCGCTCCTCGCGCTACCGTGGTTTTATATCCCGCTCACGGCCTGCGTCGGCGGGTCCCTAGTTCTGATGCCATAGGGAAAGAGGAAGGTAGAGGAATCGAACCCCGGTCCTTTCGGGCCCCACGGTTTTCAAGACCGCTTGCCGACCATTCGGCGGTACCTTCCGCTGCTCCCCTAGGGCTCGAACCTAGACTTTCCTGATTCAGAGTCAGGCGTGTTTCCAGTTACACCAGAGAGCAATATGGAATGGGCTGACCGGAGACCGTCGCCTCTCTAGCAGCCTGCAAGGACTCCCACCTTGGCATTCAGAGCCGGATACAGGAATCGAACCTGCGTAGTCTCGCTTACAAGGCGAGTGCAAAAGCCAACGTTTGCGAATCCGGCGCGCCCCTCGCTTAGGATAACTAGGTCCGGGCGGATTCCTGCGAGGGAAGTATCCGCGCTGCCTCGGGCCAGGGCTAGATCGGATGATCTTAGCCTCCACCACTTACTTGATTAACCGTCCAAGACGGTGCCCGCTCAAGTAAGAAAGCGCCAGAGCGGCTGGCGGGATTCGAACCCGCGATGCCTGCTTGGAAGGCAGGTGCCTTAGACCACTTGGCGACAACCGCAAAGTCGGGACGGGAGGATTCGAACCTCCGACTTCCTCATTCCAAATGAGGCAGGCTGACCTGGCTGCCCTACGCCCCGAAGTTTGATCTTGGCTGCATTTAGGTCCCCGTACGCGAACGTTGCCTTTGGGCCCTACCAAGATCGTCTCTCCTCCCCCATGTCTGTGGGCCGCTGACGCGGTCTGTGACTTCGGGGAGGAGAGAAGACTTTGCTATCTACCACTGTTGAGTTCTCAAGTGTTCAAGTCGGTCTCAGGCTTCCGGCTCCCGCCTTGTTCCTGCCGACGTCCAGAATCATTCCGTATCGCAATGGATCCTGTCAACTGCATTGCCTGGCTTGTCTGGACCAGCACCTCGGGAAGGAATCGAACCCCCGTACGCGGGTTTGGAGGCCGCTGTCCTGCCACTGGACGACCGAGGCATGGGTGGATAAACGTCTGGCTGTGTCGAACGGGTCTTACGTAGCGCCTTCCGGTCCCCCGGTGGCTACGGCCCTGTCAGATCTGGTTCGACCAGTCGACGGACTTCAAGCCGCTGATGGGCAGCACGAAGGCCGGACGGAATCCGGTCATCTCGTGTGCGTTGCGGCGAGTCATGCTTCTAGAGTAGTACGCCGGTCTAGAGGTGTTGTAGGTCAGGGGGGTCTCCGTCCCAGTAAATAGAACAGAGGCAGCACCCCCGAAGGGACACTGCCTCTGTTCTCCCCCGCGTTTGGGGGTACTAGACGCCTTGCGCGGCCTTGTACTCCTCGATCAGAGCGTTCGGGATGCGGCCTGTAGGAGACACATCCTTCCCCTGCTCCTGGAGCCACTTGCGGACGTCCTTGGTAGTGAACGGCCCCTTCTTGCTCCGAAGTACCTGACGCACCGCCTTGCCTGCTCGCGCCTTGGTCGGCGCTGCGATGTGCAGGTAGGGCTCCAGAGCATCGAAGAACTCCTGGTAGTGCTGCGCGCAGATGTCCATCTCGTATGCCACTGAGTTCACTACGAAGGTCGTGGGCGCGTCGTCCGGCACGCGTTCCCCGCACGGCTGCCCTTTGACCTCGCGGTCACAGCGACGGATGATCTCCTGCATCTCTTCCTCAACTTCTCTCGGTAAGTGGGTAGTAACTCGCTTACGTTGAGAAGCGTACTGATTAGAAGAGGTCTTCCGCAAGGAAACCTGTCATTTCACCGTGACATCTCTGCCGCAACCTCCATCCCTAGAACCTTGGCACCACGCTGAGTGGGCCAGAAGAGTGAGTTCCCAGCCTCATCAACACCCATCTCCAACAGTCCCTGGTCGACCATGTCACGAAGGGACTGTGCCACCTCGTCGTGGCTGTACTCGTTGCTCACTTCACTCCCTCACTACGAGTTGACGCTTCCAGCGTCCTGGCTGCCTCGTCGCCCTCCGTGAGGAAAGTCGCGTAGTTGTCGTTACACAATGCCCACGGCGAGCGGCGCGCTCTGATGATCTGAACGGCGTCCGTCCCCGTGTACCCGAGGTCGATCAGAGCGAGCCCGGTGACGAAGGACGCGCGGTTCAAACCAGCCTGACACCGGACCAGGACTCTTGCTCCCTCCCGGTGACGTCTGGATACGATACGTGCCGCTCGGGCCGCTCGCTGGAGAACGGTGAGATTCAGTGAGCCGTCTGGGAACGTGATCTCGTGGTGCTCGATGTTACTCGCCGATTCGTGCCCAGGACGCCTGTACATCGACACGACGACGTCGAAGTTGTCCCCTGGGTAGACCGGCTGGACGTCCTGGACGCCGTCGTACCCGACGTTGTAGTCGTGGCCCCCGATGAAGAGGTTCGGGATGATCTCGGTCCATGGCTCCGTGGCGTACGCGGCCCACTTCGTCCACCCGCTGCCGTCGCAGTCCGGGCAGATCACGCTTAGATGCGCGGGGCGCGCAGGAAGTCCCGCCATGTTGCAGCGTCGGCACTTCTGCGTGCCCCACCAGTTCTTCTGGTGCTCTGAGGCCTTGCTAACGTCAGGCACTGTGGCGGTTACCCTGCTCCAACCCCAGGCTGTTGGCTGAGTCGTACAGCCAGTCGCGGGCGTCGATGAGTGTCTGGATGATGCGGTTGATGCGGCGAAGCGACCGCTCGTAGTCCTCCTGGACGCGCTCGATCTGGTCGGCCTCGCCATAGAAACCGGCGTCGATCAGGAAGGACCGGCTGCCGTCCACGAGGGTGATCTTCTGGGTGAAGTCGATCCAGCCCTCCTCGCTGAGGTCGGCCTGCTTCACCAGCATGGCGAAGGGGGCTTCATCGCCGTTGTCTTCGATGATGATGGGGGTGGTAGACATCGTTGTTTCCTCCGAGTTGTTGTGGTGTTGACGTCAAGAGTAGGACCTATCTCTAGGTCTCGCAATAGACATGGCGATACCACTTGCGGAATAGTCCAGAGTGACTACTCCTGGTAGTACTTCTCGGCGTCCTCTGCTGCCTGCTCCGCGTCCGCCTGCTCCTTGAAGGTGGCGAACTTGCCGATGCCAGGGCGTTGGCCGGGGAAGGAACCGAGGGCGCGGTCGTAGACGCGCCAGTTCTTGCCATACTTCTTGGCTACGAAGCGCTTCTCGCCCTTCGCCAGTTTGCGATTGTCATCAGTCATCGCTCATCCCAGTCGTCGTCAACGAACCAGTCCTCGTACAGACTGGCGTACCCGGCCCGACGATCCGCGTCCTTCTGCTGCTCGATAGCGCTGATCTGATCCCGCTGCTCGGCGCGCTGGGCGAAGTAGTCATAGTCGCTCTCGGAGTAGTACTCGTCGCGGAAGTCTGGCTCGGTCCTCATGCCGCGCGACCCATGCACTCGAACTCGTGAAGGGCCTGATCTTCCTTGGCCCGCTGGTACTTCGCCTTGCGTTCGATGATCATCGCCTTGTCCGGCTTCTTCCGCCGCAGCGCGTAGGTTAGATCCTGCTTGGCCCAGGCCACCTTCACCTGGTGGCGGGAGCAGACTTCACAGAAGGTTAGATTGGTGGTGGTCATGAGCGCAAGCGTAGTTTCCTACCAGATTGCGTGTCAACCTTCGCCAGCGGTTCGGGACGTTGGATACGCGGTGATGGTCGGGTCGTACTTGTCGTTCTTGGAGATCCAGGTTGCCCCGGGCCCAAAAAACCCGGGGTTTTTTCGTCTAGCCTCTTGCGTCATGCTGTCATTAGGCGTAGTGATGTCTTTGTTAGGGAGAGAACACGGACGTTGAGAGTGTTACGGCCCGCTGAAAGGGATAGGATAGGGACATGGATGACCAGGAAATGATCCACGGTGACAAGCCGATTCTTAGCCTGAAAGGGCGTCACGGTTGGGTTGTGGCCCGGCCTGACTTCCACCGGCTGTCCGGTCCGCTCTTGAACATCTCGACTCCGGTCGGCGGAGCGGCGCTCACGCCGGGAGAGGCGCGGGAATTCCGGGACAGCCTTACGGAATGGCTTGACGCTTTCGCACGCGTTGAGCGTGAGGATTCGTTCGGCTGAGCGCGCTACGCGCCCGCGTTACCTTAGGTAACGACCCGACACCAACTGAACCTAGACCAACCATCCCCCAGCAAGGCCCACTCCAGGTGTCCCTTACCGGCCCGGTGGCGTCCCGACGAGCCATGCGACGGTCCCGGTCGAACCGGTATTGTGCGTTCTCTCGCTCAGTCTGAGCAGGCTGTTCAACGGCGTACGGCGTCCGGTTCTCCAGTCCAGGAAGAGTCGGGTGACCGCTTTCGCGGGCTGCGACGTCCGGGAACTGGTGCGGGCTGAGATCCATATGTCAATGATCTCAGTCCCGATGCTTGCCTATGTAGCACGACGGTCAACGAAAGCAGTCTGGCAGGCGCACTGCTCAGTCACCTCGTACCGATTCATCTTGGAGTTGTATCGGTTCTTCCGCCAGTTGCAGGGAAGGCCGTGCCAAACATGACCGCAGTTTGAGCACCTCTCCACGTCAGGCTCCTGGGGCCTCAGCCATCTTCTGGCGGTAGACCTGCGCCTGGGCGGGAGTCTGGAAGTGGATCTCAGAACCGGCATACCCCGGAACCGACGAAGACTCCACGTGTGAGTGGCTCTGTGGCTTGAGCGGCTGAGTGGGAGGCTTCCGGGGAACAGGGGGAGGGAACTGGTCAGCGCTTAGATTCCGGTTCATGCAACCAGTATGACCGGCTACATTGCGAATGCGCTAGTACTCGTTGACCGGCAGTCCTGCGTACGGATCCGGGCCCGTCGCGGGCATCCCGTTCATCGGGTTGAGGTTCGAGAGGTGTCCCTGCCCCTCTATGCCGTTGTCGAACTGGGCAGGATTCAGCAGCGGATAGCCTTCTTCGGTGGGAACGGGGGCTCCGTACGCGCTGTAGGTCCCCATCGGGGCGTCGACAGGGACCATGTCAGGCAGATGTGCCATCAGCGGACCTCGTAGTAGCGCGCCTTGATGGGCTCGCCCCGCAGTCGAGAGGCCACCAGCCTGTGATGACCGTCCAAGACGTGGTGCTGTCCCGTCTCCGGGTTCTTTACCACGAAGATCGGGCTCTTGCTCGGGTGCTCGACGTAGTGCTGGACCTTGTCGACGTGCACATGCGTCTGATTAGGGATCAGCGGCTCGTCGGGGGAGAAGGTCTTGCGCCGATTGGTGGGGCGTACCCGCTGCTCGGAGTCGTCATCCCCGTACATGCCTAGAATTGCGCCCACCTGGGGCTCAGCGAGACCGAGTTGGTCGTGGTGGTCGCGGAAGTAGGCGTAGCCGAACTGATCCCGGCTTAGATGAGGACCTACGTTCTCAGTGTCCATCCCAGTACCCCCACTCGTGCGGGCTGTCGCCGTGTCCCCATATCTGGGCTGCCTTTGCCTTGCGCGATGCGATCTCCCAGTCCGGCTTGCCGTTCGACTCCTTGTGCTGCTTCGCATACGCGCGGCTCGGTGTTACCCAGTCGCCCGAGTTGATACCTGCGCCCTTCGGTGCCGCGCGGTAAATCGTCACCTCGGCGTCCGGATTGCCCTTCGCCATGCGCATCTGCCGAAACGACTCGCGCTCGTAGCCCTCGCGGTGTCCGTAGTACTGCTCGCCCTTTGGACCAGTTACACCAGGCATGACTTCGTCAGCCAGGTGGAAGGGCGCTCCGACGTCGTCCGAGGGGCTCGCCGGACGGTGAGACATCCGGTAGTCCCCGAACTGGTCAGGATTCAGGCTGCTCATCGGTTCTCCACGTAGGGGTTCTCGGCCACGAACGCCTGCCAGGCATCATAGTTCTCCCGGTCGAACTGGGGGTGGCCCCACTCGTAGGTCTGCGGCTTCACCCCTCCATCATCCCAGCCGGGGAGGTGGGAGTGTCAGTCCCGCACCTCTCCAAAGAGCCCGCATCCGTGGCACTCCTCACGGATGGCCCGCTTCCAGGACTCATTGGCCTGCTCGCCACGGTCGTCACCTCCCAGCGCCTTCCGGATCGCATCCACGACCATCTGCGTGGAGACCGGCACGATGACGACCAGGCCGCTCGACAGCGAGATTCGCGTATGGTTCGTCGGGTCGGCCTTCGAGGGCTCGATGGCCTGGATTTCGGCGGGGTCGATCCAGCGATCCCGGCACACGGCGACCAAACGCTTGTCGCCGCGCCAACCCCAGTCGCTGCTCATCACTCGCCCCTCTCGTAGCGCTGTGTGGAGTCAGGAACGTGCAGCGATTCCGTGTTCGGTCCCGACTCGGCCCTCCAGTCGCTGGCGAGACGGGTGTATCCCGGCCATGTCACGTCGTCCACCGTGATCGGCCCGAACTCGGCTTCAAGTTCTGTGAGGATGGCGTCGTGTAACCGTCTGCGGACGGCCACTCCATCGGGGTGGGGATAGACCTGCATCATCGCCCTGTCGATGGCGTCTTCTAATCGCTTCTCGGTCACTTACGGCTCTCTTCCTCGCGGGCATTCCCCGCGTGGTGGCAAAAATGGAAATTCGGGGAGGTCAGCCACGCCACGAGTCCGGGGATGCATCCCAGCGTGAGCCCTGCGAGCACGGCACGTTGTGGGACCACTTGCACATCCGGCACAGGTCGCGCTGCCAGCGGCGCAACTGCACCCCGCACCAACCACAGCGCTTGCGGAACGCGAACCGGTGCTCGTGACCGAACTTCCGAAGGTCACCCATGCGCCCGATTCTCCACAGCGTTCCTGGCCCGGTACACGGCGTCTCCCCACGGCTTTCCATTGTCCTGGATATGCTGTACCCACGACAACAGGCTCTTGGTGCGGCCATCTGTGTTTACGAAGCCGGGGTCTTCGTCATCCGACAGAAGAGAGTCGACAGTATCTCCGTTGAGATTCACGTCCTCGATGAACGGCTCCGGGTCGACGCCCTTGTAGGCGAGCACGTGGCCGACGATGCAGGACGGTGCCTTGGTCTCCTCCTCGAAGTAGACACAGCCCGCTAGTCGATGCGCTCGCGGGTACACGTAGTCAGCGCCCTTCTCGGCAACCGCACGCTCCAGGAGGCTCACGGCCTCGTCGTAGGTCAGCGTGATCTTGGTGGTGGTCATGCAACCTAGTCTACAGGACCGATTGCGATGCGTCCAGAGGCACTGTCACCCGAGGACAGGTCGACTTCGCCCAAATTTTTGGGCCCCCGGTCTCCCTAATATCCAAATTCCCCTCCCCCAGGTCCCCAATTTCCCATTTCCCGGTCCCCCAGGCACTGTGTACGCGTATAGGGGCGATGTCTACCGGAGAGACCAGGCCCCCCTTGTCCCAGACAATTCGATTTAAGGGTGGGGGGTCGCTTGTCAAGCGCGTGTCCAGATCGCGGACGCTGGTCTAGGCCGACTTGACAGCCGAGCACGCGTGTGCATCCGGAGGGGATACCGTTTCCGCATCATATCTGCCACCGGTTGATCGGTATTTCCTCGCTTGTCAAGCCCTCGCTCGCCCCTCGAAAAAGACACGGTCCACATTGCGGACAGCGATTTCTGGAACCGAGGCCTGACAAACTGGGGGGTCGGCGCGGGGGTGAGCAACTACGCATGTGGCAGTTAATAGATAATGCGTGTGTGCGCCTGCACAATTGCATTTACAGAATGCTAGAGAGCCATCTAGGAATGTGCGCACGGTGGTGAGTGCTTGTGGTGTTTCTCTCTATGTATGTGAGTGAGGACGCTCTCCCCGTCTCCCCCGATTTGGCGTGCCGGTGGAGGATGCACAAGAGCCCCAGAGCGAGGATGCTCCAGGGCTCAGTGTGTTTACGCGGGGTGCTAGGCATCGACTGGAGTCATAAGTACCTCGCATTCCACAGAAAGCGCACGGGTACTTCCTTCACCGTGGTGTCCTCTCGTAAAGGAAGACGTCTTCCCCGTCCTCCCGATGCCACGTGTAGCGCAGCGCGTCGGGTCCTTGGACCACGCTCCACCCGTTGCGTACCAGGCGGTCCTCCAGCCACGGGTCAGCCGGATGTGTGACCAGCGTGAATCGCCAGTGGTTGGCCCACTCGTACAACTCGTCCATCATCTGGCGCATACGTCCCTGACCGCGCACGCTGGGATGGGTGTAGGTGGTGTGGACGTAGACCCAGTCCGGCCTGTCCAGGGATCCCAGGCAGATACTGGACAGGCCGTCCTCGGCCTCGTGGAGAATGCTCCCCACCTCCCCGAACACAGGGATGACGACAGTGTGTGCACGTCGCACCCTGTCGAGACGTCGTACGTGCTCCTCGACGTCCTCCGGGGCTAGAAGGTGATGGTCCTGCCATCGTGGCTTGTGTGTGGCGGTCACGACTCTCTGCTCCTCAGCGGTTGTGGATCAGGTACAGGGCAGCAGTGCGCGCCATCTTGGGCCACGCGCCACCGGCCAGGTCAGCAATAGCGATCAGCGGCTCCCAGACGTCCGCGTTACGGTCAGCGATACCAGCGGGCAGGTCGGGCCATGCCAGGTTTCCCTTACGCTGCTCAGACCATGCCTGGAGGTCCCTGTACAGGCTTCCTGCCTCGCCGGATACCTCACGAGGCCTCCAGGGCTCCACAGTGACGTCGGCAGGCCTGCGACGCAGCCGGATGATCACCGAGCGCGTCATGATGGTGTCCGGCAGGTTGCCGAGACCGGCGAGCGCTACAGCGCAGTAGGCAGGCAGTTCCTCGATGCCCTTGGCCGAGCACCGGCCAGCGGTCGCACCACGACGGTAGCCAGCGTTCAGCACGCCGCGCAGCGTCTCGTTGCCACCACCCTTGGTGTTGAACACCGTGTCAACTTCATCGAAGAGGATCGTGGGCAGGCCAGCGGGGTCCGAGATCTTGCGGAACATGTAGGTCGGCGTGACGTTCACGGCGTGGATGGGACGAGGCACGAGAGGCTCGGTGACCTCCAGGCAGCGACTCTTCCCACTTCCCGGCTCAGTCGACAGGAACGCCAGGCGAGGAGTGGCCTCCCACGAGTCCATGAACCAGGTGTGAGCGATCCACAGCACGTGAGCGATGCGCGCAGCATCAGAGGGATACGCCACGAACCGCTCGATGAACTTCTCGACATCATCCAGGATGGCAGCACCATCACGTACCTGCACCGGCTCGGGAGTCGACGGAGCCACCACGCTCCTCAACTCCCGAACCATGGTGAGCAGTGGCTCACGCTGGGTCTCGTCGGCGGTGTATATCTGCTCAGCCTTCTCCATGAGCGAAGAGAACAGCGTGACGATGTAGTCGGCCATCACATACCCGTTCTGTGGGTCATGGACAGCCATGCTGGCGATCTGCTGGGCAGCGGGGAGGAGCGTGGCCGTGTCGAACGCCATGGAGATCATCCACGCCGTCGCGTCGTGCCACTCCTGTGGCGTGGGGTTGGCCGAGACTACCGGCTTGGGCCGAATGGTCTTCTGCGAGACGGTCGGAGCCTGAGAAGACTGCGATATCTCGGTGAGCATGCCCTGGAGGTCACGCCAGAAGGAGCGCTTGCCCCGGTGTCGTGTGCTCATTCGAAGTCTCCGTTCTCCAGGTAGTGAATGGCTTGCTGGTGTGCTGTGTCGCGGCTGTCGGTGGTGAATGGTTGCTGCGTGGACGATCCCTCGTCATCGACGGGCCACACGACGTAGTGCCCACCTGACCGGTGGCTCACAACTACGTGGCGACCGGCCTTGTGGCCCTCCCAGAGGGACCAACGTCCTGAAACAGGCTGTGGCATCACTTCACCACCTTGATCCGAGCGACCTGGGTCTCCTTGGCACCCTGGTACTCCTTCTGCGCCTTCACCGTGGCAGTGAAGGTGTACACACCACCCTTGTCTCGGGCGTCGAACATCTTCTGGCTGCTGCTGAACACCGTGACCTTGTTGCCGTCCGTGGTGCGAATGATCCACATGTAGGAGGAGGTGCCGTAAGCGTAGCCCTCGAAGACCTTCATGTCCTCGATCACGCCGTCGAAGGTGACCTTCTCACCCTCCACACCGATCCAGGTCTGCGCAGCACGCTGGTTCTGCTTGGCGAGCGCGTCGAGAGCGGCCCAGGCCTGCTTCTCGGTGAGCGATCCGTACCGCTCCAGGTCGGCGCGGAGGCTGTCCCCGAAGTCACCGGCCAGCGTGTCCACGGCCAGCGCGACGTCGGGGTTAGCGTTCCGGTAGGCCTCACGCTTGGCAGCGGTCTCAGCGGCGATACGCTCAGCGTTCTCAGCGGCCTCACGCATGGCGTCCATGGCCTTGTTGTGCTCGGTCACACGGCGCTTCTCGCTTGCCCGGATGTTGCGGACCTTGCGCTCCATCAGCCCGAGACGAGATGAGGAGTAGCAAGCAAAGCAGCGACCATTCTCGACGTGCTCGAAGCCATGAATGTACCCAGTGCCACCACACTTCCAGCAAGGCTCCCAAACGACGTCGTCCCCCTTCTTTCCGGGGCACGGGTCGACGTACTCGATGTGAGCGTACTCGTCGGTCACGGTGGTGGGCTCCAGAATGGTGGTGGTCATCTGATTCTCCCTCTGCTGTGGTGGTCCCATAAGTATGAGGGATGGCAAGCGGGGTTGTCAAACCGCTTGCCATCCCTCATGTGGGGACGACCTACTGAGTGGGGATCAGTGGGTCACTCGAACGAGATCGCGTGTCCGGCGATGCTCAGGTCCGTCACCGTGACCGTGCCGGGGTCAGCGGTGTTGTCGTAGACGATGCCTGCGTAGGAGACACGACCGGAGGGCATCGGTGCGCTGTTCGGGTCGTTCATCTGGACCGGAGCGACGTCGACCGTCCAGGAGCCATCGGCGTTCTCAGTGCCGTACCCGAGCGACCCGTTGTTGTCGATGGTGGAGTAGTACTTCCCGCCGACCACGATGAAGACGCGCGGAGCACCGTTGGCAGCCTTCGCACCGTCGCTTAGGGTGTAGGTGAACTTGATGTGCTGACCGGCCCGGATTGGTAGGTCGATGCTCGCGTTCTCCAGCGACGATCCAGTGGTACTCCCGGCCTCCTCAGTGAGGACCGCTGTGTGTGCGTCCTTCACGACAGCGGTGCCAGCGGCCTGCGACCAGTCAGCGAAGCCGTTGTCTGACTTTCCGTTCTGGAGGTCCTTGACCTGGGCTTGGAGGGTTGAGACCTGCGACTGTAGGTCGTTGACGCTTCCGGTGCTGGCCTTGCCCTTCACCTGGTTCCTGAGCGCGTTGATGCTCTGCCGGTTCTGCGTCTGGCGGTCACGGAGATCCTGGTGCTGGACGACCTGGACCAGGCGCTTGGTCATGTCCGCCTGAGTGATGGTGTGATCCTTGATCTGCGCGCTGGTGATCTGAGAGGCCGCGAACGCGCTACCTCCACCAACGAGGACCGTCGAAGTCACCACGGCTGCGACAGTGGGTGTGACCTTCCCGAGGATCTTCTTCATAGAAGAGTCCCTTCCCTTCTCACTTCTCCGTTACGCCGAACGGTGAGCCTTCTCCCCCGTTCCACGGCGCAACGGCCATTAATTCTGCACGTCTCCGTGCGAGCCCGCAGCATAATCAGGAAATTAGTCTGAGATCTTGCTGCGGGAAGTTTGAAGACCGGGCAGGGGTGGGACTGAGGGAGTGAGTGATGTCCGTCCCCTGCCCGGTCGCTTGTGAGTCGCTCAGCGGCGACGTGCGGCCCTCTCCTGGGCCTCCTGGAGGACGGTCTCGACGTCCTTGCCCTCCTTGGCCGCGACAGCCTCAGCGACGACCTGGCGAGCGCTCTCGGGGTACGACTGGTGCCCCCATCCCCGCGAGAAGCACTCAGTCAGCCACGTCCTGGCGCTGGCGAGGGTGGAGAAGGTCTCGAACTTGGTCCTCTGCGTGCCCGGAACCTTCCCCACCCCCACAACGAGGGGTTCTTCGAAGACGTTGTCGGTCATCAGGACTGGTCCACCTCAACCACGACGAGCCTCCTGCCGAAGCGCTCGACCAGGTACTCGAACTCGTTGAGTGCCTTCTCCGCCAGGTCACGTCGGCTCGACCAGCGCACCACACTGGGGGCCTCGTCGTCGGGCTCCGCCCCCTGCTCGCGGACGAGCCCTGCACTCTCACGCAGACCCTCGGCGCGCTGACGGGCAGCGCGGATCAGGTAGTCGCGCCCGTTGTAGGCGTACTCCTGGTCGCCCTGGTAATCGACGGTCGTGGGCCGGATCGGCTCCAGTCCCATGGCGTACTTGGTCCAGGTCTCGATCTCTCCCTTGTGGTTGGAGTGCGCAGTGACCAAGTTGTACATGCCCTTGCCGTCGCTGCGCGGCTGCTGCGCGCCCCGGAGGATGACCTCGTGGCTGTGGAAGTAGTTGTCGTCGTCCTTCTGGGAGGTGGGGAAGCGTCGCTTCACGACGACATCGCCCTTGTCAGCAGCCTGCTCCAGCATGTTGGCCTCAGCCTCCATGCGCTGAGCCTCACGCTCGAAGGCAGCCTTCCGGTCTTCCTCAGTAGCGGGGAGAACGAGGATCGCGTGGGTGTAGATTGCCTTGGCGCTCGTGCGCTTGCCAACGATCTCACCATTGAAGGTGACGGTGGTGGTTCGCTTCGCCATGGAGTGCTCCTCTGCTGTGGTGGACCTCTAGTATGCGGGACGTCAAGCCGTTCTGTCAACAGGCTTGCGTAGCCTGTGGTGCAACTTGAGGTAGTAGGGCTTGGCGGGCTTCATGCATCGGCTGTGGACGAACCACTCGAATGACTTCGAGGGATCCTGGACGAATCCCCGCTCTGCCGGACTGCACTGGCACCAAGGGACGACGAGGGGCCTGCGACGGGTGACGCTGCGATGGACGAGTCTCACCATGCGCCACGCATCCACCGAGCGTCGATCCAGGCTTGGTTCACTTCCCTGCCCTCCCAGTGAGCCACAGCCAGAGTATGTTCCGGCTGTACCACTTGGTCCGCTTCCGATGCTTAGCGCGCTTAGTCACGGGATGATCACCGCTCCCTTTACGTGCGGGTAGTTCTGCGCGAGGTAGTCGCGCCATGACTTGAGGTTGTTCTTGCTGGCGAGGAGACGCGTGGTGAGCCTCTTCTGCTCTCCCAGGTTCTTCGTCCGGCCCAGGAGACGCTCCAGAGCGCTGATCTCCTCAGTGCGCTTCACGACCATCTCCATAGCCGCGACGTAGCGCTTGTCTGCCTTGTAGGACCGGAACGGAGAGTATTTCGGATCCCCGTCCCGGTCCTCACGGCTGTGACGCTTGGCGACCATCAACGGATCACCTCGACCTTGGCCTCCGGGTCGAGCGTGAGGTCACCGAGGATGCCGTAGAGCACCACACCGTGGACATCGGAGATCCGAACGTCGTTCACCAGGAACTCGCCGTGACCAACGGACACGAAGCGCCCCTTGCGCACCGGGTCGCCCGTGCGCCATCCCGCAGGCTGCCGCGTAGTGGCCTCGGGGTTGTACACCGAGGTGACGATGTCGTTCTTACGGATGTCCTTGGCGCGGATGACGTCGATCATGGTGGTGTCCTCTCGTGGTGGTGACACCAGTATGAGGGATGGCAAGCAGGTCGGTCAACCTGCTTGCCACCCTGGTCTAGTCAGCCTAGATGCGTCACTGGTCCTTCTTCTGAGATGTCAGGGGAACGATGCCGTGAGTCTTCCGGTAGCGCCGGACGCTGGACTCCGTGGTGAGGTGCGCCCACCGACGACCGACCTCCTTGTGGCCGAGTTCCACGTTCTCCAGGTCGTCCTGGAGAGCCGGATACTCCTCGGCGTGCTCCGCCAACGTGAACGGGGCACCCTCGTCGTGGGAGAGGAGAGGGTAGGCATCCTCCAGGTCGTCCCCGATCTCCTCGGACAGCGAAGCCATCTCGGCGTCCTCGTCCTCCACGTCACCCGCGATCCAGTCAGCGACCGCGTAGTCCTCGTCGGTCTCCTCAGGCTCGCTGTTGTAGGAGGTGCTGCGACCGATGAAGTCGACCTTCTCCTCGTTGAGCGAGATGACTTCGTATCGGCAGACGCGGATCTTCCAGTTGCCGGTACCGTCCTCAGGGACGGAGACTACGTCGCGGGGGTTGACCTTGACCGTCATGAGTACGGGGGCGAAACCGCTGGCGTACTTGTAGGTGCCGACGTGCAGTCCTACCGAACAGCCACCACCAGGTGTGTCGTCCACGTCGGCTCGCTTCTTCGAGATGACGTAGCCTACCTCGTGCGGGACGCGCGTTTCACGACCACCCTGGTACAACTCGCCGTTGACCCAGTTGTTCGGGCCGCTGGAGACCGAGAAGTGGTCGTGATATACCGCCTTGTAGCCCAGGAAGCATCCGTCCTCAGTGAGGGTGAGGCCGGTTCGGGAGACCCAGTTGTAGACCGCCTGCTGAGCACGGTAGGACGGGTTCTCATCCACATTGAGCAGGAACCGGACCAAGCGCTTCCAGTCGTCGTCACCGGCCTGGATCTTGGCCTTGATGTGGTCGGAGATGACGCTGTGCAGGGGCTGACCGTCGAAGTATAGGTTGTGCAGGTCGTAGGAAACCCTGTCTCCCGCGATCTCAGCCATCTCCTCCCCGATGCCAACGGTCGGGTCGACCAGACGCTCAACCTGGTGCTCGTCGTAGACGGAGTTCGAGGTGAGGTACTCGACCAGGCGCGAGAAGTTCATGTGAGTCGCGGGGACCACACGGGTGCTTCCGTTCTCGTAGAAGAGGGAGAGTGTGGTCTCTCCATCGCGGTTGGTGAGGTTGTAGAACATGTGTGCTTCTCTCTGTGAGTGGTGGTTGCTCAATCGGTGATGTCGGTGTAGAAGCCGTCCGGAGTGGTGCTGATGCGCCTTCCCGCAGTGAGGAACTTGTCTGTTGGGAAGGGGTGGTCGTTGGCGCAGCGCCCGTCGTTGTTGTAGGCGTCGTATAGCCGACCGCAGTGGCACTTGATGGGCTGGCCCTCGAAGAGGACGGTTCCGGTCTCGGTAACGTAACCCTTTGCCATGGTGTCTCCTCCTCTGTGGTCCGACCAGTATGCCTTGCGCAAGTGCTTCGGTCAACTCGATTGCGTATCGTGTCTAGACCTCATCTCACAGATCTCAGTGCGTGTTGATGTAGTCGATAAGGTGCTGCTTGAGCGTGTCGTCCCGTTCGAGGACGAAGATGCTCACCTGAGCCGCGAGAGGAAACACCTCGCTCATCTCCGGGATCTCGGCATCGAAGGGGATGACCTGCTCAGAGTCGTCCGAGAGGAACCGGGCAGCGTCCTGCAACTCCGTGAGACGGGCATCCGTGATCTGATGAGCCGTGAGATTGGCGAGTTCAAAGGTGTCCAGGACATCCTGGAACGTCCTGGACGTGATGTTCTCGGCCCCCAGTACCGTGCCCAGCCTGCGCCACTTGTCGGCGCTCTGCTCGAAGCGCTTCTCCCGGAGCCAGCGTCGAGCGCCGAGGCCCTCCTTCTCTGCGTCCGTGGCGTTGTACAGCGACTCGGCGTGTGCTCGGATGACCTTGTCGCGCTCCTCGTCGCTCAGGACGCGTACAGAGCCGTCCGCTTCGATTCGCTTGACCAGTGCCGAGCGCGTCTGCGTGGCGGTCAGAGAAACGATGGTGTAGTCCGCCAGAGCATCCTGGCCGATCTTGCCCAGGTACATCGGGCCGTAGTGCCCGAATACGACGATGTCCTTGCCCCATCCGATGATCTCGCTGAGTGGGTCGCGGTCCTCCATGTACCTTGAGGCAGGCATCCATCCGGTGCTGTAGGACGGACCAGACTGGACACGTGGGTCGCCGGATCGGAGGGCCTTGCACTCCTCCTTGTACTCGTCCAGCGTGATGGTCCGGATGGCGTCCTGGTCCGCTCCGAAGGTGAACCAGCCGAACGAGGCACCCTGTGAGTCAGTGACCACCAGGTAGTTCGTGTCCGTGTCCTCCAGGTAGCGCTTTGCATAGCGTTTCACCGTGGGGGTGTGCTTGGCGAGGTTGTCCACGAGCACGACGGTGGTCGCACGCGCTGCTGACAGGGTGAAGGTGTGCTCATCACGCAGACCGACGACCCATGTGGTTCCGCGCCGATACTGGTAGTGGCTCACCATGGTGATGGTCGGGAGCGCTACCTCGACCTCCTCGCGCAGCGGAAGACCGTGGTAGGTGATGTCCTTGCGCTCGACCTTGAGAGGCTGGAGCGCGTCACGCATCTCGACGTACTTCTCGTGAGCCCGGAAGGCGTTCGGCTCCGCGTCCACAGCGTCCTGGACGGTCTTGTACAGCGTGTCCGCTAGGCCTGAGACAGACTGCTTGAGCGCGGCGATGGTGCGCGGGGTGTCCCGCAGCGACTCGCGGCTCGGAGCGATGTCGACGTCCCCGATCTCCACGTCGAAGAAGATCGCGCTCTCCTGGTACCAGACCGACAGGTCGGTGGCGATCTTGTGAGCGGTCGATCCGTCCTCGAACTCGCGGGCCACCTTGCGCAGGATGTCCTGGCCCACGGCGTAGGAGATCTGACCCATGACGACCCAGACAGCACCGTCGTATTGATCGATGATGTGGGTGACGTCATTGATCTCACGAGCGGTCTCGAAGATGCTCTCCGGCTTCTCGCCGTTGACCAGCACGCGGCCCTTCTTCCACATGGAGAAGAAGCGGTGAGCAGTCTCGTTCATCGAGTCAACGTCCTCGACGGCCAGCGAGATGGTCACACCGTTAGGCTCGTCGGTCTGCACACCCTCGTGGATGACCTTCATCGTGCCGATGTTGCTCTCGTTGAGAGAGAACAGCACGACGCACTTCTCACCGTCCTTGGTGGCAGTGACCACGAACTGGTGGCCGAGCGTGAACGCAGCCTTCGATCCGATGCCCAGCGCACCTACCTGGTCGTTGGTGTTGCGCTTCGTACTGGTCCCGTAGGAGCCGAAGACGTTGATTACCTCGTCCTTGGTCAGCCCGGTCCCGTAGTCCTTGATGATCAGGGTCGGCTGGAGCAGGGATGGCAGGGTGACCTCGATGGGAAGGTGCGTGTTCCCTGCCTCGACATGTGCGTCCCAGGCGTTCGCGGAGTACTCACGCAGAACGGCCAGGAACTTGTCGGAGTACATGTTGCTGAGGATCGACATGATGTGGCCCATGCCCGTCGCGTCGATGGAGCACTGCACGGCGTCCGCCATTGCGACGTTGCCGGTGGTGCTGACCGATGCGCCTGTGATGTCCTTCATGTGGTGGTTCCTCTCATCTGTGGTGGTTCCACCAGTATGGACGTTCGCAAGCGTCTCTCGCAACTCCATTGCCAACGTGTCTATACCACAGAAACAGAAAACCCCCACAGGATCGCTGCGGGGGCTTCTGCTGGAGGGATGCTCAGCCGAATTGGTGAGGGCTGAGCAAGGAGGACGTCTGAGTGGTCATCGCCTCACCTGTGGGATGCTGTGGCTGTTGGGGCTGCTGAGGAGCAGACCCTCCGTGGCTCCCTCCTCCGCCGAGACTTGTCATGGGTGTCTTGATCTTGCCGAGCAGGCCTTCACCACCCTCAGCACCGGCAGCGGCTTCTCCACCACCGGCTGCGGCTGCCTCACCACCGATTGCTTCACCGACTGCGGCGAGTGCCTCTGGGATTGCTGCTACTGGCATCAAGGTCTCCTGACGTTCGGGATGTCTCTATTCTCCCTGAGCCTTCTTGCGGAGAGGTACCACGTTGTCAGCCTGGACCATGGCGGACAGGAACGGCTTGCTCCGGAGCCTCCGGTCACGACGGGTCTTCTCAGCAGTCATCCCGAGATAGCGCTCGGTGGTGTGGAGGTTCTTGTGGTGAAGGAGGGCAGCGGTCTCGCGCAACGCAGCGACATCACCCTGGTCCTTGCTTACCTCTTCGAAGTAGGCCAGCGCGATGGCTCTCCGGATGGTGTGGGTGCCCTCGTACTTGGTCGGCAGTTCCAGTGCCTCCAGAGCGTTCTTGATGATCCGCTCGGTGCGTCCCATCTTCTGGCGAGGGTTCCAGACGTAGGGGCGTCTCACCATGACGCGCTCGCCGTCCTCATTGGTCTCATAGTGGCTGATGAGTCCTCCCTGCCGAGAAGGAAACAGAAAGTCCTCAGCCTCCAGCGGCCTGCCGATGGCCTCGGCGTACGAAACCATCCAGCGACGTAGTTCGACATCCAGGTCTGATGTGATCGGCTGTTCGTCAACGTCACCGGTCTTGGAGATCGTGACCGATATGTAGCCTGCCTCCAGATCGACGTCACCGACAGTGATGCGCTTGATCTCGTTGGACCTCAGCGCGGTATTCAAGGCTGTGGCAATCCAGCACCGGTCACGGGCGTTCTCTGCCTTGTCGAGCAACTGCAACAGCGTCACCGGGCTGGGTCGCTGGCGCTTCTTCTCCGGGACCTTGAGAGGGTTCACGTGCTCCAGCATGTCTACCTTGATGTACCCCCTTTTCGAGCACCAATCGAAAAACACCTTGAGCCGGGACCGGTAGGCGTTATGGGTGCTTTCCGAGATCGCGGGGTTCTTCTTCCGCCCGTACTGCTCAGTCTTGTGCTCGTCCATCAGGCCACCGGGTCCGTAGAACCACTTCTCAAGGTGGCTCGGCTTGAGGTTGCTGATCTGGAGGTCACCGATGTCCCGAATCATTCGGCCCAAGATTGCCTTGTCGACGCGGATGGTCTCCTCCGAGCGACGGCGAGCACGCAGTCCGCGCAGGTACTCCTCGACCGCCTCGCTCATCTTCTTGTTTCCCATGTCTCCCCTCTCTCGAAAGCAAGCCTTCTCACCGGCTCGATTGCGAAGGATACTAACACGCAGTTCTGCATCAACTCTGTCGCCCTTCGCCACCAGGCAAAACAGGAGGCCTCATCCGAAAACCTAGCCGACGACGACCACGGCTGACAAGCAAACGACAGCCCCCGACCGCGTCTATGGAGCCAACATCGCGGTCGGGGGCTGTCTCTACTCTCCACCACAGAGAGTGCTTGTGGGCGTACTCAGTAGTCCAGTCCTGCGGCCTTGCATGCGTCTAGGAAGGTGTCCAACTGGGTGAGGTACTCAATGACGTCGTCGGCGTTGAAGTAGCCTGAGAGCCAGCCGTCGACGGCGTACTGGTAGGTGGCGTCCTCAGTCTCTGCCCCGCCCATGGCGGTCCGGTAGCCGAGCCCGTCCGGGATGCGCTCCGAGAAGCCTTCGGTGAGCGCCAGGTCGCACAGTGCGAAGCCTGCTGCCATCCCCGATCCCCACGGGTCCTGATCGTCCCACAGGTCGTTGAGCCAGTCCGCAACCTTTCCGATAGGACGTTGGGCATTGACGGTCTCGCGCATCTACTTCACCTTGTCGTCTCTACCTGGGGGCCTGCGTGCTCGGCGCACATCTCTTTCGCGTCACCACGGCACAGATCGACCACCCTGGCCCCGTCGCGAGTGACGATAGTGTAAGCGTCAACATTCTTGGTCGTGCCGCACGCGGCGCACGTCAAGTTAGCCATTGCTTGCCCTCTCCCTGTAGTCGTCAAGCCTCACCGTACCCGACTCGTGGGGATCGGACAGGAAACCAACGGCCATAACCTCATCTCTTTGGACTTTCTCAAGTTCCAGACCGAGATAGATTTCCGTGGTTGCCGTGTTCTTGTGATGCAGAAAAGCCGCCGTCATGCGTAGCGCGGCGTCATACCCGTTCCCGGACACCCTGTCAAAGAACAGTCGTGCGACCGAGCGGCGCACCGTGTGCCATCCGTCGCCCGGTTCCAACTCGACACCGACACGCCACGCTAGATCACGAATGATGCGACCAGGATTGGAGATGCGACGGCTAGGCACGAACCCGCGTTCCTGCCAGTCCGGCGACATGCCGCCAGCGAAACGGTTGTGTCCAGCAGCGGGGAACAGGTAGTCGCCAGGGCGTGGGTTGCTCATGTCGGTATAGATTTGGGACGCGTGGCGACTGGGTAGCGGTGAGCCGCGCCGGAAGCGTGGGGACGGCGACGGCCCGATGAAACACGCCGTGATCCCTGTCGACTAAATAGACGAAACCCCCGGCTCTTGCCGGGGGTTTCCTTGTCGTCAC
>Ga0164242_10000101_pt1 | contig 99924 bp, 89 predicted proteins | sample OricomgcompostMG_FD_108783 | JGI IMG/M metagenome (GOLD analysis project Ga0164242, IMG submission 108783) | Miracle-Growth compost microbial communities from Emeryville, California, USA - Original compost - Miracle growth compost (MG) ...
CCCGACTGGCCGGAGATCGCCGAGCCCACACCGGACACGACCGAGCCCGCGTCGCCGACGACATTCCCGGCCGCATTCGTCACCTGGCCGATCGCGTTCGGACTGGTGGTGCTGCCGCTGCCGCTGCCGGTGCCTGTACCGCTGCCGGTGCTGCCGGTCGTCGTGCTGCCGTCGCCGGAACCGGTGGTGCCGGTACTGCCGGTGCTGCCAGTCGTCGTACTGCCATCGCCGGAACCGGTGCTGCCGGTCGTGGTGCCCGAGCCCGCGCCGCCGCCCGAACCGTCACCCGCCCCGGAGCCGCCGGACGCCGAGCCGCCGCCGGTCGTCGAGAGCGCCCCGGTCGACCCTTTGGTATTCGCCCCGGCGCTCAACGAGCCCGAGCCCCCGCACGCCGCGAGCGACAACATCGCCGCGACCGCAACCGAAATCATGCCGGCGCGCAACACCGTGCCTTCGAATGAAATGTTCATATCGCCCTCGAAATGTCGTAATCAAAATGCGTATGGATACCCCTCGGGTCATCGAAGCCGGCCCGGTCTGGTGTTTCGCTTACGGTGGATGCGTTTATTCTGCATACCGAAAATACCGGCATGCATGGTTTGGCGTTGAATTGGCGCTTTGAGCGTATCCCGAATGACGAGTCGATTTATAGTCGAACTGCGACTGACAAACAATGGGCGTTTCAATCTAAATCACTGGTTTTCAAAAGGAATTAACCATATTTAACGGTTTGCGGCAGCTCGCCTTTAAAGCGCCGCTTTTAATTAATTCGCAACGAATCCGGATTAGCGGCCGAACGCCGGTCCCGTTATACAACAACCACATCGGCGCATGCCGTCTCTGCCGCGTTCATGATGCGGCGGCTCAGTCGATCGCCGCGGCCTCGTCGCGCGTGGCGCCGCGTGCGATCGTCGTCGGCAGGCCGGTTTCGCGTTCGCGGCCCGGCAGGTCCAGTTCCAGGTGGCAGGCCGCGTGCTGCAGATGCAGCATCACCGCCGCCCGCGCGCGCTGCGGGTCGCGCTCGCGGATCGCGTCGAACACCGCGCGATGTTCGCGCTGCACCGTATGCGCCAGCGGCTCGTTGACGAGCGCGTTGTAGCGCGCCGCATGCACCGCCTGACGAACCTGCAGGTTCAGATAACTGAGGAGCGCGACGTAATACGGATTGTGCGTCGCCTCGGCCACGGCCGTATGAAACGCGAGGTCCAGTTCGACGCCCGCATCGAGGTCGTGAATCTTGCCGCCGAGATCGTTCAGTATTCCCGATAGTTCGGCGAGGTCCGCGTCGGTTCGGCGCACGGCCGCGAGCGCGGCGGCCGCGCCTTCCAGATCCATCCGCAGTTCGAACACGCTGGCCAGTTCGAGACGATCGGCCGCGTCGCTGCTCAACACCCTGAATCCGTTCGCTTCGGTACGCGCCTTCACCGTGCAGCCCGACCCCTGCCGGCTGTCGATCAATCCCTTCGCGCGCAGGCGCTCGGTCGCTTCGCGGATCACCGCCTGGCTCACCCCGTACATCCGGCCGAGCGCCTTCCCCGACGGCAGCTTCGTGCCGACCGGATAAACGCCGGAGCGGATCGCGTGCTGCAGCAGGTCGGCGACCTGCACGGTGAGCGACTTCGGTCTGGCGTCCATGTGCGCTTTTCCGTGTGACGGTAACAACAGGGTAGTCGCTGAACGAGCGCCTGGCCTGCCCGTCCGCCTAGGGGTATACCTCACGGAAATTTGCCTAAAGTTTTCATATAACATGATGAAATGCAATAAACGGGACGGACGCGGCAGCCAGTCCCGGCCTGACAGATCACGACAAGCCGCAAACGAGCCAGAAGTTTGAAGCCCTTCCGGGCGCACCAGGCAGGTTCAGGAGACAACATGAAGATCTATCAGGCAATCAATCGGGTTCCCGGCGGTTTGATGGTCGTGCCGCTCTTCGCCGGCATGCTGCTCAACACCGTCGCGCCCAACGCGCTGAAAATCGGCGGCTTCACTGAAGCGCTGACCAACGCCGGCTATCCGACCATCCTCGCGATGTATCTGTTCACGGCCGGCACCAAGATGACGCTGCGCGCCGCGCCGAACATGCTCAAACGCGGCTTCGGCATCCTCGCGGCGAAGGTCGGCGTCGCGGTCCTGCTCGCGCTCGCGATCGCGCATTTCTTTCACGGCAACTTCGTCGGCCTGTCGACGCTCGCGCTGCTCGCCGCGATGAACGACACCAACGGCGGCATGTTCCTCGCGCTCACCAGCGCGTTCGGCACCAAGGACGACGCCGGCACCTACGTCGTCCAGAGCATCGAGACCGGACCGTTCGTCACGATGCTCGTGCTGGTCGGTGCGGGCCTCGCGGTGATTCCGTGGATGACGATGGTGTCGGTCGTCGCACCGATAGCCGCCGGCGCGATTCTCGGCAATCTCGACGAGGAACTGCGCGCGTTCTTCGGCCGCCACGAGCCGATCATCGTGCCGTTCATGGCGTTCACGCTCGGCGAAGGCATCAACCTGAAGTCGGTGACGACGGCCGGCCCGCAGGGCGTGCTGCTCGGCGTCGGCGTGCTGGTCATCACCGGCATCGTCTGCATCGCCGCGGACCGGCTGCTCGGCGGCTCGGGCATCGCCGGCGCCGCCGCGTCGAGCACGGCCGGCAACGCGGCCGCGACGCCGCAGGCCGTCGCGCTCGCGGACCACAGCTACGCGGCCATCGCGCCGATCGCGACCGTGCAGGTCGCCGCCTCGGTGATCGTGACCGCGATTCTCACGCCGCTTTTGACCGCCTTCATCCATCGCCGGATCAAGCGCCGCGAAGCCGAGGCCACCGAAGTGCAACTCGCGCCGGACGGCCTCGCCGACGAGGTGGACCCGTTGGATCAACCGCAACCCGCCGGGAATCGCTAGCGCGAACCCGGACGTCATCATGAGGAACGCATGACCGCAGCCGCAGCACTCGATCTGGAACGAGCACAACACCTCGTCGCGCATCTCGTTGCCGACGCGAACAGCCGCTTCGGCAAGCCGGTGTGCGCCGCCGTTTGCGATACGTCCGGATTCCTGATCGCGTTCGCGCGCGCCGACGGCGCGCCGGTGCGCAGCATCGCGATCTCGCAGCAAAAGGCCTATACGAGCGCGCGCATCGGCAGCACGACCGTCGCCTTTCATCAACGACTGCAGCGCGAGGACATTCCGATCGGCTATTTCTGCGATCCGCTGCTGACCGCGCTCGCGGGCGGCGCGCCGCTGCACGACGGCGAAGGCCGCGCGATCGGTGCGGTCGGCATCAGCGGACTCGCGCCGGACCAGGACCAGTTGCTCGCCGACAGCGGCAGCGCGGCGATCGGCCGTTAGCCCCCTCACCCATCAAGGACACCGCCCATGGCAAAGAAAAGCGTCTACGTCACGCGAGGCATTCCCGACGAGACGATCGCGACGTTGCGCGAACACTTCGACGTCGACGTCAATCCGGACGACCGCGCGCTCACCCGCGACGAACTGCTGCGATTCGTTCGCGGACGCGACGCCGTCGTGACGCTGCTCACCGACCAGATCGACGGCGACGTGCTCGACGCGGCCGGCCCGCAATGCCGGATCGTCGCGAACTACGCGGTCGGCTTCAACAATTTCGACCAGGACGCCGCGACGCGGCGCGGTGTCGTCATGACCAATACGCCCGGCGTGCTCGACGACGCGACGGCGACGCACGCGTGGGCGCTGCTGCTCGCGACCGCGCGCCGCGTATCCGAATCCGAGCGCTACGTGCGCGCAGGCAAGTGGCAGGGCTGGTCGCCGATGGCGTTCATCGGCCAGGACGTCGACAACCGGACGCTCGGCGTCGCCGGACTCGGCCGTATCGGCTCGAAGTTCGCGCGCAAGGCGGCCGCGTTCGACATGACGGTGATCTACACCGACGCTCAGCGTAACGAAGCATTCGAGCGCGAGACCGGCGCGCGCTTCGTCGACAAGGCGACGCTGCTGCGCGAATCCGACTACCTGTCGCTGCATCTGCCGCTGCTGCCGGACACGCACCACTACATCGGCGCAGCCGAACTCGCGGCGATGAAACGCGACGCCATCCTGATCAACGCGGCGCGCGGCCCGCTCGTCGACGAGAAGGCGCTGGTCGCCGCGCTCAGGGACAAGATCATCTGGGGCGCGGGCCTCGACGTATTCGAGGACGAGCCGGCGCTCGCGCCGGGCCTCGCGGAACTGGAGAACGTCGTGGTCGTGCCGCACATCGCATCCGCGACGCGGCAGACGCGTCTCGCGATGGGCAAGATCGTCACCGACAACGTGATCCGCGTGCTGAACGGCGACGCGCCGCTCAACTGCATCAATCCGCAAGTGCTCAAATAACAGACTCTCGAAGGAACAACGTCATGGCAAAAGTGGGTTTCATCGGTCCCGGCATCATGGGCGCGCCGATGGCGGCGAATCTCATCAACGGCGGCCACGAACTGTTCGTGTATGGGCGCAGTTCGGTGCCCGCCGCACTGACCGATGCGGGCGCGAAGCGCTGCGCGTCGCCGCGCGAGGCCGCCGAACAGGCGCAGATCGTGTTCATCATCGTGTCCGACACGCCCGACGTCGAGCAGGTGCTGTTCGGCGAGAACGGCGTCGCGAGCGGCCTGGGCAAAGGTCAGATCGTCGTCGACATGAGTTCGATCTCGCCGATGGCCACCAAGGCGTTCGCCGCGAAGATCAACGCGCTCGGCTCGAAGTACCTGGACGCGCCGGTGTCCGGCGGCGAAGTGGGCGCAAAGGCAGGATCGCTGACGATCATGGTCGGCGGACCGGCCGACACGTTCGAGACAGTGAAACCGCTGTTCGAACTGATGGGCAAGAACATCACGCGCGTCGGCGAGAACGGCGACGGACAGACGACCAAGGTCGCGAACCAGATCATCGTCGCGCTGAATTTGCAGGCGGTGTCGGAAGCGCTGCTGTTCGCGTCGAAGGCTGGCGCGGATCCGGCAAAGGTGCGGCAGGCGCTGATGGGCGGCTTCGCATCGTCGCGGATTCTCGAAGTCCACGCGGAGCGGATGATCAAGCGCACATTCGACCCCGGGTTCCGGATCGAACTGCACCAGAAGGACCTCAATCTCGCGCTACAGGCCGCGCGCGCGCTCGGACTGTCGCTGCCGCACACCGCTTCCGCGCAGGAACTAATGAACGCGGTCGCCGCGCACGGCGGCAGCAAGCTCGATCATTCGGCGCTTTGCCAGGCGGTCGAACTGATGGCGGACCACCGGATCGCCGGCGAGTAGGCGGCGGGTTATCGCGGGCGCCCGGCAGTGGGCGCCCGTTGCGTTCGGGGCCGACGTGGCGCGGTATTTGAACAAACGTCGGCAGGCGGCGCGGCGATAACGATCCCCGACAGATGCGATCGCAACGTATTTGACCGCCACGTCGCGAGCCTGACCTTAACCAGGCTTGCGACAACTCCCAAGCCAGCAATAACTCAGTCCGATGCCGTCGCTGCCGTCGCTGCCGGCGCTCTCATAGAGCCGGTCGAGCTCGACGCCTGGCCGGCCGAACACCTCGCCGAACAGCAGACCGACGGCAGCGGGCCGCTCGTTCTGCCGCCGCGACTGGACCAGCAATGCGGCGCGACGCGCGCAGTAACGCCGAGCCTGGCTCAGCGAGAAACGCGCGTCGTCCCGAAGCTGCGCCGTGCTGCACCCGTCGGCGTCACGTACCACCATCGACACGAGCCCGTCCGACGCCCGCGCCAGGATCCACGCCGCGCGGTAGTCGCCGAACGCGTCCGGCTCGGTAAATGCGCCGATGAGCCCCTCGATCCCGCGAAAGTTCGCGTCGGCTTCGAGTATCGCGCGGGCCCGGGCCGGCACCGCGCCGTCGCGCCTCCACCCGGCGAGCGGCGAGTCGGGCCTTCCGGCCGGCTGCAAGCCGATGCCCGTCTCGCCCATCACACAGATCGTTTCATCAGCACCGACGCACGCGGGAATCGTCAAATAGTGGGGCAGCACCATCGCCGTCTCCTGTCGACCACGGTTAGCGCTTCAACGTTTACTCCGTTCCCATGCCGGGACGGTCGTCTTCGCCGGTATCGATGCATCGGCGTCGGACCGACATGCGGATGACACGCAGCGCCGCCGCCCGACGGCTACAGATCGAGCACAAGCGGCCCCGCTTTCGCCCGCGACACGCATACGGTCAGGAACTCCTGCTGCTCGTCCTCCCCGAGAATGCAGTCCCGGTGATCCACTTCGCCCCGCAAATAGCGAACCTTGCAGGTCCCGCAGAGCCCCGCCTCGCACGACGTCTCGATGCCGATCCCGGCGGCCCGCAGTACCTCTGCGATGCTGCGTTCGGGCGGCACGGCGAGATGCTGGCCCGTGCTGGCGATCTCGATGGTGAACCCGGCTCCGTCGTCGCCTTCCGCCGCGTTCGCTTCCGGCGCCCGCGCCGGCGCCGGCGCCGCAAAATGCTCGCAATGCACGCGCTCGCGCGGCCAGTCGGCGCTCGCGTCCGCGCAGGCCGTCATGAAGCCGGCCGGCCCGCAATAATAGACGTGCGTGCCGTCGCGCATCTCGCTGCGCAGTAACCGTGCAATGTCGAGCCCGACCGACGGATCGCCGCCGTCGAAGTGCAGGTAGAGCCGGTCCGCCGGAAACGTCGACTTCAACTCGTGCGCGAACGCCACCGCGTCCGGGTCGCGCGCGCAGTAATGCAACACGAAATCCACGCGCCGCTGCGCGAGCTCGTGGGCCATGGCCTTCAGCGGCGTCACGCCGATGCCGCCCGCGAGCAGGACCACGCGGCGCGCGCGCGCGTCGAGTTCGAAATGATTGCGCGGCCGACCGATGCGCAGGACGTCCTGTACCCGCACGCGTTCATGCATCGCCTTCGACCCGCCGCGCCCGCGCTCGTCGCGCAGCACCGCGATCACATAGCGGTCTCGCTCATGAGGCGGGTTGCAAAGCGAATACTGCCGAACGCTACCGTCGCCCGGATACACGTCGATATGCGCGCCGGCCGTGAACGGCGGCAACTCGCCGCCGTCGACCGCGACGAGTTCGTAGGACTGAACGTTGCGGCCTTCGTAGCGGATCTGCCTGACGAACACCTCCAGCGTCGAAGCGCCCGTCGGTGCGGCCGGCTCCGGACTTGCTTCTGCCATGATTCCTCCGGGGCGGCCGGACGTCTCGCCGGCCGCCGTGCAATGACTGGCGAGCAACGCGCGCGCATGCCCAGCGTGCCGCGTCGCTCGTTCCGGGGCACGTGTTACGCGCTCGCGACCGGCGCGGCAGCGCGCACCGCCTGCTCAAGCTCTTCCATCTTCGCGCGCACGAACGCCGTGCGCGCTTCGCCGTTGAGCGACTCGCTCTCGATCAGGATCGCGACGACGCCCTTCGACAGCTTGCGGCGCCGCTCGATTTCCTCTTCGACGGTAGCCGCCTCCGGCAGGTCGAACACGTTGCCCGAGCAGAAGCTGTTCGGCGCGCCGCCCGCCGAGCGCAGCCACTCGGCGAACTGTGCCGGCCCCGCCGCCGGGTTGGTGCCGCGCACCGCGTCGCGCAGCAGCTTGCGGAACAGGTAGAGTCCCGCGTCGAGCCTGGTCGGATGTTCGAGCGCGTGCACGGCGATCGGCCGCTGGCTGATGATCGCTTCGTAGTCGCCGGGCGCGTACTGCGCGTCCTTGTAATTCGCGCGCTCGCGATGGTTCGACGGAATCGGCGGCATGTCGTCGATTCCGTACTGGCCGAAGCGCTCGGGCCGGCGCAACGCGACCTGTCCTTCGAGAAAGTCGATCGACTCGTAGCCGACCCACTCCTTTTTGCCGACGCCGCGCGTATCGATGCCGGGACCCATCACGCGCCAGCCGATCATCTTGCTGTTTTCGTCGTCGACCGGCACGGTCCAGCGGATGATGTGAAAACGGCTGAACAGCTTTTTCGCGGAACCATCCTCCGACGTATATGCATGCAGGCTCAGATTCGGCAGCACCTGATGCTGCACGCGCACGAACATACGGTCTCGGTCGACGCGACGCGCGCCCGCGCAGGCCAGCGAACGTCCCTGCTGCACCGGAATGAACTGCATGTCGGGTGCGACCTCCATCGACGCCGCGCCGACCTCGTCGAACGTGGTGCCCTGATAGTGTTTGTCGACGACGTTCTTCGCCGCGTGCAGCGCGGCGGTGTGGAAGTTGTCGGCCGCATTGTCCTGCACCTGCAACCAGTTGCAGTGCTGGAAGTTGCTGTAGGCGACGAGTTCGTCGCCGGGCAGCACGGTGAAGTCCCCCTCCCACTCCGGGAACGGCGGCTCCTCCTCCGGCGGCCCCATGTACGCGAACACCAGGCCGTTGCGCTCGACGGCCTTGTACGCGCCCTGACGGATCGAGCATGCGTACTTTGCGGCTTCGGCCTCCTCGCCCTTCGGATAGGGAACGTGCAGGCAGGTGCCGTCGACGTCGAACACCATGCCGTGATAGCAGCATCGAATGCCGCGCTCCAGGATCGCGCCGTATTCGAGCGACGCGCCGCGGTGCGTGCAATGCGCGTGCAGCACGCCGACGCGGCCGCTGCCGTCGCGGAACGCCACGAGTTCTTCGTTGAGGATCTTCAGGAAGCGCGGCGTATCGGTGAGTTCCATCGACATGCAGACCGGATGCCAGAAGCGCCGCATGTATTCGCCCATCGGCGTGCCGGGCCCGGTTTCCGTGAGTTCGGGATCGTGCTGCGGCACCCGGTTCGTGTAGTAGCCGCCGTACGGCACCAGCTTCTTGACTGTCGCGGTTCCGCCCGCGCTGCCGCCTTTTTCCATCTTCTCCGACTTGATCGTCATGGGGACTCCTTTTCAGTTAACGGGGCCGCCGCACGACGACGGTCCTCCGGTATGACGCTAATGTTGTGAACTCCGAACTCTGTATACAAAGACTAGGGGTACACGAGCCCGACGCCAATATGGGTTAACACTCATCGCCGCGATGACCCCATGCTGCGGGAGCCATTGGCATGACGAACGAATTTGACGTGCGTCCGATGCGGTTCCCGCAACCGCGTTGACCTCGGTAGTGGCTACCTGTAGTCTGTATCCAAAGTACAGAGATCATTACCATGTCACTCAAATTCGAAAAACTCCGGGTCCGGCCTGACTACGTCGACGAGGTCTATCGCGTACTGCTCGACGCGATCAGCGACGGCTCGCTGCCGCCCGGCACGCGGCTCACGCAGGAGGACATCGCCGAGCAGTTCGCGGTGTCACGCTCGCCCGTGCTGCAGGCTCTGCGGCTGCTCAAGAAAGATGGTCTCGTGCAGGACGCGCCCGGCCGCGGCGTTCTCGTCACGCCGCTCGACGTCGAATGGATCGGCCGGCTCTACGAGGTGCGCGGCGCGCTCGACTCGCTCGCCGCGAAGCTCGCCGCACAGCGCGGCAGCAAGATCGATCCGGCGCTGATCGCGCAGGGGCGGCGCGCGTCGAAGGGCAAGGACGTCAAGGCGATGATCGATGCCGACGCCGCGTTCCACAACGCCATCTATCAGGCCTCGGGCAATCCGTTGATCGGCGAGAGCGCCCATCTTCACTGGGTCCATCTGCGCCGCGTGATGGGCGCCGTGCTGCAGTCGTCGAAGCTGCGCAACTCGATCTGGGACGAGCACGCCGCAATCGCCCAGGCCATCGCGGCCGGCAACGTACAGCAGGCTGTCGACATGACCGAGCTTCATACGAACCGCGCGCGCAGCAATCTCGTCGCCCGACTCGGCGACGTGCTCGGCGCGACCGTCGGCGAGCCCTGAAGCCGCAGACGGCATCGCGCGCGAGCGCGGATCCGGCGGGCGAAGCCGCGCTTCCTCTTGCCCTGCCGGTGTCGTCGCCGTTTGCATGCGCTCAGGCGCCGGGCCCGGACGCGCCCGAGGGCAGCGGCGCGTCGTCGGCTTGCGCCGCGTCGTCGCGAAGCGGCGTGAATCGGCTGTTCACGGTGCGGGCCGGCATCGTCAGCGTCAGCGCGCTCGCGATCACCATGCTCACCGCGAGGCCCAGCACGCCGTTGCCCGTCGAGCCGGTCGTCGTCTGCAACACGCCGATCACCCACGGACTCACGACACCCGCGATGCTGCCGACCGAATTCGCGAGCGCGATGCCGGCCGCCGCCGCGGCGCCGCCCAGCACGGTCGGCGGCAGCGCCCAGAACTGCGAGATCGTCGTCATCACGCCCATCGTGCCGATGGTCAGCGAGATCATCGCGAGCACCGTGCTGTGCGCCCACGCGACGCTAAGGCACAGGCCCGCCGCGCCGACGACGCCCGGCAGCGCGAGATGCCAGCGGCGCTCGCCGCTGCGGTCCGAGCGATAGCCGACGACGATCATCGCGACGGTCGCGGCCGCGTAAGGAACGGCCGACAGCAGGCCGATGTCGAGCGGATTCGCGACGCCCGCCGCCTTGATCAGCGACGGCAGCCAGAACGACACGCCGTACAGCCCCATCTCGAAGAAGAAATAGATCGCCGACAGCTTCAGGATGCGCGGGCTCATGAAGCCGTCGCGCAGCGAGTGGAGCTTGCGCGTCGGCATGTCGCGTTCGAGATTGCGCGCGATCGTCGCCTTCTGGGCGGCCGTCAGCCAGGACGCGTCGGCGACGCGATCGTCGAGATAGAACCACGCGACCACGCCGATCAGGATCGTCGGCACGCCTTCCAGCAGGAACAGCCACTGCCATCCCGCGAGGCCGCCGTGCCCGGACACCGAATGCATGATCCAGCCCGACAACGGGCCGCCGACGACGCCCGACATCGGAATGCCGGTCAGGAACAGCGCGGTCACCTTGCCGCGCTGCGAGGCCGGAAACCAGTAGGTGAAGTACAGCAGGATCGCCGGAATGAAGCCCGCCTCGGCCACCCCCAGCAGAAAGCGCATCGCATAGAACTGTGCCGGTGTCCTGACGAACATCATCGCGGCGGCCAGCGCGCCCCACGTCACCATGATCCGCGCGATCCAGCGGCGCGCACCGACCTTCAGCAGCACCAGATTGCCTGGCACCTCGAACAACAGATAGCCGACGAAGAAGATCCCCGCGCCGAGCCCGTAGACGGCGTCGCTCATGCCGAGGTCTTGCAGCATCTGCAGTTTGGCGAAGCTGACGTTGATGCGGTCGAGATACGCGCACAGATAGCAGAAGAACAGAAACGGCAGCAGGCGCCACATTACCTTTTTGTAAGTGGCGCGCTCCGTCGGCTCTGGGTGGACAGCCGGACTGATGGCGTTCATGGGGTGTCTCCGTCATTGGTGTGTGTCGGCCACGGATCGTGTCGTCCGCGGCCCCTTCGTCATGCACGCGGCCCGCGGCGGGCCGCGGGTCAGTCGAACATATCGGGCTGCGTATGGACGAGTTCGTCCCAGATCGTCTGGAAGTGCAGCCAGCCGATGTATTCGCTGCCCACGTGCTCGCGGCTGTAGCGCGCGCGCTGTTCGGTCACGAGCCGCGGCGTGACGCCGGTGGCCTCGATCATCAGTTGCTGGCGGCAGCAACGTTCGAGCGCGATGAACCAGAACGCCGCCGACTCGATGCTGTGGCGGCTCGCCGTCAAAAGGCCGTGGTTCTGATGGATCGCCGCCTTGACGCCCTTGAACGCGTTCGCGACCTTGTGCCCGGCCTTCACCTCGACCGCGACCTGGCCGGCTTCGTCGCCGATCACCACGTGGTCCTCGTAGAACGCGGCCGCGTCCTGGCTGATCGGCTCAAGCGGGCGGCCGAGCGCGGCGAAGGCCGTTCCGTATACGGTATGCGCATGACACATCGCGACGATGTCCTGGTGCATCTCGTGAACGGCCGCATGCAGCACGAAGCCGGCGCGGTTGATCGCGTGGCGTCCTTCGACCACGTTGCCGTCGTGATCGGCGCAGATCAGGTTCGACACCTTGACCTGCGAGAAGTGGATCGCCATCGGGTTGGTCCAGTAAAGGCCCGGATGCTCGGGATCGCGCACCGTCAGATGCCCGGCGAAACCATAGTCGAAACCGTGCTGCGCGAACGCCCGGCATGCGCCGACGAGCCGCTCCTTCAAATGTTGGCGATGCGCGGCCGCGCTCGCGAAGGTCGGCAGCTCGGGGAAGATCAAGCCCTGCTGCTCGGGCTGATAGATCGACACCCGGCCTTTCAGATCGAGAGTTTGCGCCGGGGCTTCGATTACATCGGACATAGCGTGTTCCTTGTTCGTGGCGGGAGGGTCCAACCGATGATCGCGCCGGCGCCAGTTGTTGACAAACGAAGGCTGTTCATGAAAGCATGAACCACATTCACCTTTCTTGTGACGATCCCGATGAGGCGCATGCCGAATTTCGTACTGCTGCGTACGTTCGAAGCGGCGGCGCGGCTGGAGAGCTTCGCGCGCGCCGCGCAGGAATTGCATCTGACGCCGTCGGCCATCAGCCATCAGGTCAGGGAACTGGAGGACTATTTCGGGCGGCGGCTGTTTCTGCGCAGGAACCGCCGCATCGAGCCGACGCCGGAAGCGTTGCGGCTGCTCGAAAGCCTGAGCCGCGTCTTCGACGTGGTCGAGGCCGCGTGCAACGAAGTCGCGCTTGCGCCGGACGCACAGGTGCTCGCCGTGCACTGCGCGCCCAGTCTTGCCGTGAAGTGGCTCGGACCGCGCCTGCCGGCTTTCGCGCACGCGTTCCCGGGCATCACGATCCGCCTGTCGACGGGTCCGGAGCCGATCGACCTGACCCGCATGCAGGAAATCGACGTGGCCATCTCGTACGGCAGCGCGCTGGAGCGCGCCGGCATCGACATCGTCGCGCTCGGCTGCGAGCCGATCGTGCCGCTTTGCGCGCCGGCGCTCGTCGATCCCGATCAGCCGCTCGCGCCGCAAATCAGCCGGCTCACGCTGATCGATTCGCAACTGAGCCGCATCACCTGGCGCGACTGGTTCGAGTCGAACGGGCTCGACATGCCCGCGCATCCGCGGCCGTCGTTCGACCGGGCGGCGCTTGGCATCTCCGCGGCGAGCGACGGCATGGGCGTCGTGCTCGAAAGCGTGCGCCTCGCCGAGCGCGAGATCGCGCGCGGCGAACTTGTCGAGGTCGGGCGCGACCTGTTCGTACGCTTCGAGCGTGAGACGCACTTCGTGTCGTGTCGCAGGAATGAATTGCGGCACCCGAAGATTGCCGCGTTCCGGCAGTGGCTATTTGGGCAGGCCGGCGTCGACGATGCGTTGGCGGCCAGTCCCGCCGTGGCCTGAAGCGGATCGAATACGCGCACCAATGGACAGACAAGCTGTGCGGGCCAGTCGCGCCCTCGCAGCGACGCTGGCGCAGGTGCGATCTAGCTGTCCGTCTGCGCAAGCAAGCTCGGCCTGAATTGATCGCGATGGCGCTCGACGATTTCGAGCAGAAAATCCATCGTCGCACGGACCCGGGCCGGCCCGCGCATCGCCGAATGGGCGACGATCCAGTACGAGCGCGTGAAATGAATGTCGCCCGGCAGAAGCCGCACGAGTTCCGGATGCTGTACGGCCATGAAGCAGGGCAGCACGCACAGTCCGAAGCCGTCGAGCGCCGCGCTCAGCTGGGTGAGGATGTTCGAGACCTTCAGGTCGACCGACGGCTTGTCGGTGATCTCTTTCAGATAGTCGTGAGCCGGCGTCGGAAGCAGATCGGGGATGTAGCCGATCAGCCGATGCCTCGCGATGTCGCCGCGCGTCGCCGGCGCCCCGTTTTCGCGCAGATAGCCGCACGACCCGTACAGCCCGTATTCGTAGTCGAGCAGCTTGCGCGCGCGCAGCGGTCCCTTTTCCGGGCGGGACATCGTGACCGCGAGGTCCGCCTCGCGCTTCGTCAGGCTTACGATGCCCGGATTCGAGATCAGCTCCAGCGTCATTTCCGGATGCCGCCGCGCGAGCGCCCGCATGTGCCGCGCGAAGAAGTACGTTCCGAACCCTTCGGGCGTCGCCAGACGCACCGCCCCGCGCATGCGCGTGCCCGCCTCCGATAGCTCCGACGAAATCCGGATCATCAGGCTCTCGACGTGTTCCGCCTCCGCAACGAGGCTCTCGCCGGCGGACGTAAGCACATAGCCCGTCGGCAGCCGGTCGAAAAGCCGCACGTCGAGCGCGCTCTCCAGACCGACGATGCGCCGGCTCAACGTCGAGTGGTCGAGGCCGAGCCGACGCGCGGCAACGGTCAGGCGTCCTGTGCGAACCACCGCAAGAAAAGCGCGCAAATCGTTCCAGTCGAACTCACGCGGCGCATTCGATTTTCTGCACACCCGTGTTGCTCCTTTGCGGATTTACACAGGCCGATCCTATTGAATAAGCTGCAAGGAAACAAGACGGGCCCGCCCGCGTGGCGAACGTCGGGCCTCCCGCTGGCCCGGCGCGGTCCGACAACCATGGAGATGCAGATGTCGCTATTCGATGCACTGAAAGCGCGTGCCGGCAGCAATCAGCCTGTGCGCGTCGGACTGATCGGCGCCGGCAAGTTCGGCTCGATGTATCTATCGCAGGTGTTTCGCACGCCGGGCGTTCATCTGGTCGGCGTCGCCGATCTGTCGCCGGCGCGCGCGCATGAAGCCATGCTGCGCGTCGGCTGGAGCCGCGAGCACTTCGACGCCCCGTCGCTCGAACACGCGCGCCGAAGCGGCGCCACGCACGTCACCGACGACGCGGACGGGCTCATCGCGAGCCCGTTCGTCGACATTGTGATCGACGCGACCGGCAGCCCCGCCGCGGGCATTCATCACGCGCTCGCCGCCTGCGCGCATCGCAAGCACATTGTCATGGTCAACGTCGAGGCGGACGCGCTCGCCGGGCCGCTGCTCGCGCGCAAGGCGGCGGAGGCCGGCATCGTCTATTCGATGGCTTCGGGCGACCAGCCTGCTCTCATCGCCGAATTGATCGACTGGGCTCGCACGATCGGCTTCGAGGTAATCTGCGCGGGCAAAGGCACGAAGTATTTGCCCGTCTACCATCAATCGACGCCGGAAACCGTGTGGGGACACTACGGATTCACGCCGGAACAAGTGGCGGGCGGCGACTTCAACCGGCAGATGTTCAACTCGTTTCTCGACGGCACGAAGTCCGCACTGGAGATGGCGGCGGTGTGCAACGCGTGCGACCTCGTTCCGCCCGACGACGGGCTGTCGTTCCCGCCGTGCGGCGTCGACGACCTGCCCGGCGTACTGCGGCCTGCCGCGGACGGCGGCATCCTCGCCAGGCGCGGCACGGTGGAGGTCGTCTCGTCGCTCGAACGCGACGGGCGGCCCGTTTTTCGCGACTTGCGCTGGGGTGTGTACGTGGTATTCGAGGCGCCGAGCCGCTATGTTCAGGATTGCTTCGCGCAGTACGGGCTCAAGACCGACGCGTCGGGCCGCTACGCCGCAATGTACAAACCCTGCCACCTGATCGGTCTCGAACTCGGTACGTCGGTCGCGAGCATCGCGGTCCGCGGCGAGGCGACGGGTGCGACGGCCGACTGGCGAGGGGACGTCGCCGCCGTCGCAAAACGTGCGCTGAAGGTCGGCGAAAAGCTCGACGGCGAAGGCGGTTTCACGGTCTACGGCAAGTTGATTCCGGCGAGCGAGTCGTTGCGCCTCGACGCGCTGCCCATCGGCCTCGCACACGGCATGCAGTTGAAGAACGACGTGCCCGCCGGGCAGCCGGTGCGCTGGAGCGACGTCGCCTACGACGCGGCGAACGAAGCAATCCGGGTGCGCCGGGACATGGAAGCCCTGTTCCGCGGCGAGCAGGCATCGCAACGGCAGCGCCGGGTCGCCTGAGCGGCAGCGTCGAAATCGCGGGGCGCCGGGCGGTCCGTCGCGGCTCTTTCGCCCGAGCCTTCATCTTCCGGTGCTTCGCGTTCATTCCGTCAGCAGCGCGGGTGTTTTCACACTACCAGGCATTCCGTATGAACTCATAACTCCACTTCAGGAGGAGACATGAAGAGCACTGCCGCCGTCTCTCTGGACCAAAAGCTCTCCGCACCGACCGATGTTTATCGCAAGATCGCGTGGCGCATCATGCCGCTCGTCGTCATCTGTTATATCGGCGCCTATCTCGACCGCGTGAACGTCGGCTTCGCGAAGCTGAAGATGCTGCAGGACCTCGGCATGAGCGACGCCGTGTACGGGCTGGGCGCGGGCATCTTCTTCATCGGCTACTTCATCTTCGAGGTGCCGAGCAATCTTATCCTGCATAAGGTCGGCGCGCGACGCTGGATCGCGCGGATCATGGTGACCTGGGCCGTCATTTCGGCTGCCACACTGTTCGTGCGAACGCCTTCGCAGTTCTATCTGGCGCGCTTTCTGCTCGGGCTCGCCGAGGCCGGATTCTCTCCCGGCGTCATGCTCTACCTGACCTACTGGTTTCCTTCGAAGAAACGTGCGTCCGCGCTCGCGATCTACTACATCGCCATTCCGCTCGCCGGCGTGATCGGCGGGCCGCTATCCGGGTGGATCCTGGACGCGTTCTCCGCGTCACCGGTCATGCGGGCCTGGCAGTGGCTGTTCCTGATCGAAGCGATTCCGACCTTCGTCATCGGCGTGTTCGTCTATTTCTTCATGGTGGACCGGCCGGACCAGGCGCCGTGGCTCAGCGAGCGCGAGCGCGTCGAGGTGGCCGAGGCCCTGCGCCGCGAAGACGCCGGCAAGGTCGTCCACACGAATTCGCTCGCATTCCTCTCCGATCTGCGTATCTGGAAGCTCGCGGCAATCTACTTCATGACGATCATCGGGCTCTATGGAATCACCTTCTGGCTGCCGTCCATCGTGAAGGACTCGGGTGTGTCGAGCATGTCTGCGATCGGTTGGCTCTCGGCGATTCCGTACCTCGTGTCAATCGTCGCGATCCTGCTGACGGGCGTCAGCGCCGACCGCACCCGCGCGCGGCGACTGCACTTCGCGCTCGCGATGGCAATCGGCGCGGTCGGGCTCGCGCTGAGCGGCTACGTGGGCCACAACCCGGCGGCGGCCGTGCTCTGGCTCAGCGTAGCGACCGCGGGCATGCTGTCGGGCCTGTCGCTGTTCTGGGGCGTCCCGTCGTCATTCCTCGCGGGAACCTCCGCGGCGGCCGGCATTGCGGCCATCAACTGCATCGGTAATCTGGCCGGCTTCGTGTCGAACTATTTGATCGGCTGGCTCAACGTGCTAACGGGCAAGCCCGCACTGGCGCTTTACGCCGTCGCGGTCGCGATGCTCATCGCGGCCGCGATGATCTACATCATTCCGCGGCATGCGGCGGACCGGTAGCGCGTGGGTAGTGTTGACGGCGCACGCCGCGCGTACGCCTCCACCGCTCGCAGCGGCGCACAGACACTAACGACGCTTGCGAACCATGCGCTGCCAGGACGCGCCAGATCTGCACGCGCATGCGCGGTGTCCGTCACAGCGCCCGCCCCGCCTCCACGCCGCCACGGTGCGGCAGGTCTTCTGCGTCGGCGTCCGCGTCGTCCGGTCCCGCGCGGTCCAGCATCGCGCGCGCCGTCTGCATGTCGATCGCGTTTTCCCAGCGCGCGACGACGATCGTCGCGACGCCGTTGCCGATCAGGTTGGTCACCGCGCGCGCCTCGTTCAGGAAACGATCCACGCCGAGCAGCAGCACGAGCCCCGCGACCGGAATGGTGCGCATCGACGCCAGCGTCGCCGCGAGCGCGACGAAGCCCGCGCCGGCGACGCCCGCCGAGCCCTTCGACGTCAGCAGCAACACCGCGAGCAGCAGCAGTTGATCGCCGATCCCGAGGTGAAGATTCATCGCCTGCGCGACGAATACGGCGGCCATCGTCAAGTAGATTGCGGTGCCGTCCGCGTTGAACGTGTACCCGGTCGGCAGCACCATGCCGACGACCGGCCGCGCGCATCCGAGCCTTTCGAGCTTGAGCAGCATCTGCGGCAGCACCGCCTCGGTGGACGCGGTGCCGAACGTGACGAAAATCTCGTCCTTGATATAGCGGAGAAACTTCCACAGCGACAGTCCGCACAACCGCATCACCGCGCCGAGCACGATCACGACGAACGCGATCGACGTCAGGTAAAGACATACCATCAGTTCGCCGAACGACGTGAGCGTGCCGATGCCGTACTTCGCGACCGTGAACGCCATGCCGCCGAATGCGCCGATCGGCGCGACGTACATCACGATCCGCACGACGCCGAACATCGCCTGGAGGAACATGTCGAGCAGATCCACGAACGGCGCGACGCGCGAGCCGAGCTTCGCGAGCGACACCGCGAGCAGCACCGAGAAGAAGATCACGGGCAGCATCTCGCCGTTCGCGAACGCGCCGACGATGCTGTTCGGCACGATGCTCATGAAGAAGTCGAGCATCCCGTGTTTATGCGCGGCGTGCGTGTAGGTCGCGACCGCGCTGCTGTCGAGACGGGCCGGATCGACGTTCATGCCCCTGCCGGGTCCGATCAGGTTGACGACGACGAGTCCGATCGCGAGCGCGATCGTCGATGCGAATTCGAAATAGAGAATCGCTTTGACGCCGACGCGTCCGGCGGAATGAATGTCGTTCATCCGCGCGATGCCGACGACGACCGACGCGAAGATGATCGGCGCGAGCAGCATGCGGATGAGCCGGATGAACAGATCGCCGAGCGGCTTCATGGACTCGCCGGCGTGCGGAAAGAAGTGCCCGACGACGACGCCGGCGGCGATGCCGATCAACACCTGGACGTACAGTCTTGAGCCGTACTTTTTAACCTTGAATAGCATGTCTGTCTCCTGTCGGCGAGAGTTAGCGCTTTAGCGCTTACTCTCGTCCCATGCAACGCTGTCGGCGAGAGTTAGCGCTTTAGCGCTTACTCTCGTCCCATGCAAAGCTGTCGGCGAGAGTTAGCGCTTTAGTGTTTACTCTCGCCCCATGCAACGCTGTGGACCACGCTCCCGCCCCGTCACGCAGAAAGCCGCTGCATCTCCGCATAAAGATCCGCTTTCCCTTCGAAGCCGATGCCCGGAAGATCCGGCATCGTGATGTAGCCGTTATCGACGCGCACGCCGTCCGGGAATCCGCCATACGGCTGGAACAGGTCCGGATACGATTCATTGCCGCCGAGCCCGAGACCGGCCGCGATGTTCAGCGACATCTGGTGCCCGCCGTGCGGAATGCAGCGGCTCGCGGACCAGCCGTGCTGGCGCAGCATGTCGAGCGTGCGCAGATATTCGACGACGCCGTACGACAGCGCGCAGTCGAACTGCAGCCAGTCGCGGTCCGCGCGCATGCCGCCGTAGCGGATCAGGTTGCGCGCATCCTGCATCGAGAACAGGTTTTCGCCGGTCGCCATCGGCTTCGCGTAGTAGCTGCGCAGCGTCGCCTGTAGTTCGAAGTCGAGCGGATCGCCGGCTTCCTCGTACCAGAACAGGTCGTATTGCGACAGCGCTTTCGCATACTGGATCGCGGTGTCCAGATCGAAGCGGCCGTTCGCATCGACCGCGAGCCGCTGGCCGTCGCCCAGAATGCCGAGGATCGAATCGATCCGGCGCAGATCCTCGTCCAGCGACGCGCCGCCGATCTTCTTCTTCACGACCGTATAGCCGCGGTCCAGATAGCTGCGCATCTCGTCCTTCAGCTTGCCGTGATCCTGGCCGGGGTAGTAGTAGCCGCCGGCCGCATAGACGAACACCTTGCGGTTCGGATGGCCGTCGCCGTAGCGGTCCGCGAGCAGCTGGAACAGCGGTTTGCGTTCGATCTTCGCGACCGCGTCCCACACGGCCATGTCGATCGTGCCGATCGCGACCGAACGCTCGCCGTGGCCGCCCGGCTTCTCTCCCTGGAACATCGTTGCCCAGATCCGGTGCGGATCGAGGTTGTCGCCGCTGTCGTCGACGAGCGTCGCCGGGTCCGCTTCGACGAGGCGCGGAATGAAGCGCTCGCGCATCAGCGCGCCCTGTCCATAGCGGCCGTTCGAATTGAACCCATAGCCGACGACCGGCTTGCCGTCGCGAATCACGTCGGTGATCACGGCGACGAGGCTCAGCGTCATCTTGCTGAAATCGATGTAGGCGTTACGGATAGGTGAACTGATCGGTACGGTTTTTTCGCGGATTTCGACGATTCTCATGGGCTCTCCAGACGGCGCGCCGCGCACGTTCGCGGTGCGCGGCGTTGAAAGGCTCAAGATTATTCGCACCCAGTCGCGTTATGATTCACCGGAAATCACTTCTTTCTTAACCGCAAGTGAATAACGACCTCGCGTCGAACCTGCAGTTTTTCGTGCTGCTCGCGCGCTACTGCAACCTCGCGGCCGCCGCGCGCGAGATGAACCTGACGCCGCCCGCGGCGACCAAGCGGCTCGCGCAACTGGAAGCGCGCGTCGGCGTGCGGCTCGTGAATCGCACGACGCGGCACGTGAGCCTCACGCCCGAAGGCGAGACGTACTTGCACCACGCGATCCGGATCCTCGACGAAATCCGCGAGATGGAGAACGCGGTGTCGTCGAACCATTCCGTGCCGAAAGGTCTGCTGCGCGTGAATGCGACGCTCGGCTTCGGACGCACGACGATCGCGCCGATCGTCTCGGCGTTCGTGAAGCGCTATCCGCAGGTCGAAGTGCAACTCGACCTGACCGACCGCCCGATCGACCTCGTGGAAAGCGGCGTCGACCTCGCGATCCGCTTCGGCGCGCTGCCCGACCAGCGACTCAACGCGCGCCGCGTGATGCCGAACCGCCGCTTCATGTGCGCGTCGCCGCGCTATCTCGACGAATACGGCACGCCCGCGCAACTGGCCGACGTCGCGCGCCACGCGTGCATCGTTCATCGGCAGAACGACGACGCATACGGCATCTGGCGCTTCGAGCACGATGGCCGCACCGAGACCGTGAAGGTGCCGGGCAAGCTGTCGAGCAACGACGGCGACATCGTGCTCGGCTGGGCGCTCGACGGCCACGGCATTCTGGTGCGCTCGGAATGGGATCTCGCGAAGTATGTCGAAAGCGGACGCCTGCGCGTCGTGCTGCCCGAATACACGCAGCCCGCCGCCGATCTGTTCGTCTATTACTCGAACCGGCGCAACCAGTCGGCGCGCGCGCGGGCGTTCATCGATTTTCTGCTCGAACGGTTTGCACAACGGAACTGACGTGATCGCGCGAGCCGGGCGGGCTTGCGTCCCATCCCGCCCGCCGATTCAGCGCACCGGTGCCGGATACCCCTTCCACAGCCATTCGAGCGCTTCCGCCATGGTCTGCGCTTCGGTCGCGTTGTCGACGTGGCCCGCATTGCGCGAGAACACGAACTGGTAGTGATAACCCTTCTCCGCGAGCACGCGCGCCATGTCCTCGTTCGCGAGCGTCCAGTCGTGCATGCCGTCCGCGAGCGGGCCGATCACATAAAAGAGATCGCGGTCCGCCGCCTCGAACCAGTAGCGGATCGGTTTGCGCGGCGAATTCGGAATCAGCGGCGCGCCGTCCGACGCGTCGGCCGGCGTCACCGTATTGCCGGATACGGTCAGGTTCGGCTTGCGGGGTCCGGCCCACGCATCGTGGAACTGCCACGCGCCGCCAGGGAGCGCAGTGTCGTGCGGCCACTGCTGGTTCACCATCGTCGGCGAGTAACCGAGCACGCGGTGATACAGGTCCGGACGGAACCAGGCCATCGAAAATGCGGCGGCGGCGCTCGAACTGAATCCCATCGTCGCGCGGCGGTCCGGATTCTTCGTCAGCCGCACATGCGCATTCTGCTCGACGCGCGGCAGCACTTCGCGTTCGACCCATTCTGCGTAGGTGCCGGACACGGTGTCGTATTCGCGGCCGCGCTCGCTGCCCTGCGCGTCCTGACCGCCGGCGCCGATGCCGATCGCCACCATCGGCGGCAGCTTGTGTTCGTGAATCAGGTTGTCGAGTACGTTGAACAGCACCTGTTCGTTGAAGAAGCTGTGCCGGCCGCCGTCGCCATACACGATGAAAGGCGCTTCGGTGCCCGCGACGTAGCCGGCCGGCACGTAGACGTCGACCTCGCGGCTCCAGCTGCCGGAATGGCTCGCGGGCACGAGCAGGTCGGACTTGTCGCCGGGCGCGGTCGACGCGGACGTCACCGCCGAATTCCTGCAACCAGGCATGTCGTCGCGAATCATGCCGGGCCGGTAGATGACGCTGTCCGACGAAGTCATCACGAAGCTGTGGATCGTGCCGTGCGGCACGTTCGGCTGCGCGATCGCCTCGGGCGCCGGCGTGTGCGTCGGCCCGATGATGAAGTTGCCGTCGCGGTCGATCGGCGGAAGCTGACCGTCAGGTAACTCCGTCGCTTTCGGATAGTTCGGATTGTGCGGGTCGCGCGTGGGCGGCGTCGTCTTCAGATCGAGGCCGGTCGTATCGATAAAGAACGGCGCGTTCCGGTCGGTCGTATTCGCGCCCGCCGGAATCGACGCGTTGGGCGGCACGCAGGTCGCGTCGGCGGCGACAGCTGGCGCCGCAAGTGCCATCGGGAGCAATGCCAGGGCCAGTACCGCAACGGATCGGGTCATCAGGATTCCTTTTGTATGAGGCCACCTCAGCCTGTTTATCGTATTTAGACTATTGTAGTAACGGCCGCAATAAAAAGCGTAATTCGAGCCGTTATTCATGCGTTATTCATCGTTTATTCGCGTATTACTCAACTCGCATAGGAGACACAATGAAATTTACCGCGCCATTGGCATCGCTCGCCGTTCCGGCATTGCTGGCCGGCCTCGCCGGCACGACACCCGCCTGCGCCGCCGCGCCGGTCAAGCTGGTCACCGAACAGGCGATGGTCGCGTCGCCGCAACCGGGACTCAAGATTTATGTGCGCAACAAGCATCCGGCCAATCAGACACATTTCGATGCCGCACACACGCTGGTATTCGTGCACGGCGCGACCTATCCGGCGAGCACGGCTTTCGATCTCGAACTGAATGGCCTGTCGTGGATGGATTACATCGCAAGACGCGGCTTCGATGTTTATCTGCTCGATCTTCCCGGCTATGGGCATTCGACCCGCCCCGCGGCGATGGACCAGCCCGCCGACGCGGCGGCGCCGCTCGAAACCACCGCGCAGGCGGTGCAGGACTATGCGGCCGTCGTCGACTGGGTACTCGCGCGCCGGCATCTGCACAAGCTCGACGTCATGGGCTGGTCGTGGGGCACGACGATCGCCGGCGGCTTCGCGGCTTCGCAGCCGGACAAGGTGAATCGGCTCGTGCTGTACGCGCCGGTCTGGCTGTCGCGTGACAAGCCGCCGACCGGCGACGCGGCGAAGCTCGGCGCCTACCGCACGGTGACGATCGATTCGGCGAGGCAGCGCTGGTATCACGGCGTGCCCGAAGACAAGCGCGCCGACCTGATTCCCGCCGGCTGGTTCGACGCATGGCAGCGCGCGACGTGGGCGACCGATCCGAAAGCGGCGACGTCGAATCCGCCGGTGCTGCGCGCGCCGAGCGGCGTGATCGAGGACATTCGCGGCTATTACATGTCCGGCAAATCGACGTACGACCCGGGCAAGATCACCGCGCCGACACTGATGATCCAGGCACAGTGGGATCACGACACGCCGCCTTACATGTCGCATGCGCTCTTTCCGCTGCTGACCTCCGCGCCGTGGAAGCAATATGTGTTGATCGGCGAAGGCACGCACACGGTGTTGATGGAAAAGAACCGGATGCAGTTGTTCAATGCCGTGCAAAACTTCCTGGAGGAACCGGCGCCGCGCTAACGGCCGAAATCGCGGGCGCCGCGAAAGCCGCGCCGACCCGAATCACGCTCGATCCGGTCGGCGCGCGCGCCCGATTTCCGGCCGTCGGCCGCGATCGTCAGGAATGCGATCGTTTTCCGCGCGACGCTTGCCGGCCAGCCCGCTTACCCGCCGCCGATATGCGGCGTCAACGCGGCAAGCCACAGCGCCACCGCGACCGCGCCGCCGTCGGGCTCGCCGAGCGCGCGCTCGCCGAGATAGCTCGCGCGGCCCGCGCGCGGCGTCATGTTCGCGGTCTGCCGTGCGCCATGCTCCGCCGCGGACACCGCGGCCGCCCACGCATCACGCGCCGGCCGGCCCGCATTCAATGCGGCCGCGAATGCATCGGTCGCCGGCATCAGCGCATCGAGCATCGTCCGGTCGCCCGCTTTCGCGCCGCCCAGTTCGCCGATCGATTGCACCGCTTCGTCGAACGCACCGGCCCAGTCGCGCGCGCCCGGCGCGTCGATGCCGCGCAGCCGACGCGATGCGCGCATCAACGCGGTCGCATAGAACGGCCCCGAACTGCCGCCGATCGCCCGATGCAATGTGCGGCTCAACGCGGCCAGCGCGGCGTCCGGCGCGCCGAGCGCCGACGGCGGCACGCCGCCGAGCGCCTGCGCCGCGCGCGTCATGCTCGCGCCGAGGTCGCCGTCACCGGCCAGCGCGTCGAGTTCGGTCAGCTTCGCTTCGTTCGCGACGAGCGTCCCGGCGACCGACGTCAGCGCCGCGCCGATGCGTGCGGCCCAGCGTTTCGCCGCGTCGCCTTCGATGTCGACGGCGCTGGCGTCGGCCGCCTTCACGCCGGGCGGCGCCGCCGGCACGTCGACGCGAATCGCGCGATTCACCGCGCCGCCGCCGGGCCACGCGCGGGCGTCGGTCGGCGCATCGAGCAGGTCGAGCGTCGCGTCGTCGACGCGCAGCAGCGAGATCGAACAGCCGGGCATGTCGAGCGCGGACAGCAAGGTCCCCGACCACGCGCGCTCGACGTCGATACGACGACGCGCCAGCGCGTCGAACGCGGCGCGCAGCATGACGTCCAGTTCCATCTGCGGGGTCGCGCCGAGCCCGTTCACGAGCAATGCGACGCGTTCGCCCGGTTGCAGCGCGAGGTCGTCGGCGACATTCGCGACCAGCGTTTCGGCGAGCGCATCCGCGGCCAGCGGCCGGGTTCGTTCGACGCCTTTCTCGCCGTGAATGCCGAGGCCCAGTTCGATTTCGTCGTCCGCGAGCGTGAAGCTCCGCTTGTCGGCGCCCGGCAGCGTGCAGCCGTCGAGCGCGACGCCCATCGTGCCGAGCATCGCGGCCGCCGCGCGCGCCCGCGCCGCGACTTCGGCGAGCGACAGGCCGCGCGCCGCGGCCGCGCCGGCGATCTTGTGGATCAGCACGGTGCCCGCAATGCCGCGGCGACGATCGCGCGGCACCTGGCTGCGCAGCGACACGTCGTCGGCCACGATGACGACTTCGACCGGAATGCCGTCCGCACGCGCGAGTTCGGCCGCGAGCCCGAAGTTGAGGCGGTCGCCGGTGTAGTTCTTCACGATCAGCAGCGCGCCGCGCGCGCCGGCGGTCGCGCGAATCGCCGCGAGCACCGCGTCGGTCGGCGGCGACGTGAACACCGGCCCGCATACCGCCGCGCTCAGCATGCCCGCGCCGACGTAGCCGCCGTGCGCGGGCTCGTGGCCGCTGCCGCCGCCGGAAATCACGGCCGCCGCGTGCCCGGCGCCCGCATGCGGGTCGCGGCGCACCAGTACGTTCTCGTCGCCGAGAATCGCGACGTTCGGCGCCTGCATCGCGATGCCTTCGAGCATTTGGCGGACGACGTCCGCCGGGTTGTTGACGAGCTTTTTCATGGGCGCCACGACGATTACTTCAGTTCGCCGCCGAACACGGTCTGTTTGATCACCGGCAGTTCCTGATCGAGGTTGTCCTTCGACACGACGATCACCGGCACGACGATGTTTTTCGGCGGCGTCTTGCCGGCCAGGTGATCGAGCATCGCGCCGCCCGCCTTCTGGCCCATCAGGTACGGCTGCTGCATGCCGGACGCGGTCAGCGTGCCGTCGCGGATCATGTCGACGAATTGCGGCACGCCGTCGAACGCGACCAGCGCGACGTCGCCCTTGCGGTGCGCGACCTGGATCGCGCGCGCCGCGCCGAGCGTCGGCGTGTCGGTTTGAACGAACAGGCCGCGCATGTCCGGATGCGCGGTCAGCATGTCCTGCACGAAGCGAAACGTTTCATCCGCGGTATAGCGCTGCATCTGGTTCAGCGCGACCTCCGGAATGCCGGCCTCCTTCATCGCGCGCCGGAAGCCCTCGGTGCGCAGCTTGCCGTTCTGCCGCGCGAGCGAGATCGACGAAATGCCGTAGCCGCCCTTCTCCCAGCCCTTCTGCTTCATCACCTGCGCGAGCTTCCTGCCGGTTTCGTACGCGCCCTTCTCGTTCTCCGAACTGATGAACGATACGTAGTCGCCGGAATTCGTGCCGATGTCCGCGATCACGACAGGTATCTTCGCGCGCGCGGCGAGTTGCAGCACGCTCGGCGCGGTGGACGAGTCGGTCGGCGACAGCACGATGCCGGCGACGCCCTGCGCGATCGCGTCCTGCGCATTCTTTAGCTGCGTCGATGCATCGTTGTGCGAGTCGTAGATCGTCGTCGTGCCGCCCTGTGCCTGCATCGTCTCGGACACGCCCTTGCCGACGATCCGCCAGAACGGCAGATCGAGCCCCGGCGTCAGATACGCGAAATGCTTGCCCTTCACCGCGTCCTGCGCGTTTGCGCTGTTCGCGAGCGGCAGCCCGAGCGCGGCGCCGATCAGCAGCGCGCTGGCCGCCTTCAGCGTGCCTCTTCTCCGGTCGTCGGCCGGCATGTCGTCTTGCACGTCACTACGCCTGTCGTTCATGTCGTGTCTCCTGTTGTCGCTGTTGTGGTTCAACTCGGTTCGGGGACTGCGCCGCCCGCGGCCTTCACAGACCGCGCCGGCTCAGACGGGTCGTCACGATGCGCTCGATCAGCACCGCGATGATGATGATCGCGCCGATCGCACTGCCCTGCCAGTACGGGCCGACGTTCAGCAGGTTCAGGCCGTTGCGGATCAGCGCCATGATCAGCACGCCGAAAAACGTGCCGATCATCGAGCCGCGCCCGCCGAACAGGCTCGCGCCGCCGATCACGACAGCCGCGATCGAATCGAGTTCGAGCCCGTTGCCCGCGATCGGGTCGATCGACAACAACCGCGACGCGAGCATCACCGACGCGACCGCCGCGAGCGCGCCGGACACCACGTACGCGAGCGTCGTGTAGTACGACACCTTGAGGCCGGCCGCGCGCGCCGCCTCGATGTTCGAGCCGATCGCATAGATCGTGCGGCCGCCCTTCGTGAACATCAGGTAGTACCACGCGAGCGCGAACAGCAGCACGACGAACAGGAAGTTCGCCGGCACGCCGAACACGTCGGCCATGCCGATCCACGACAGTCCCTGCGGCAGCGACGAAATCGAATTGCCGTCGCTGATCACGTACGCGAGCGAACGGCCGATCGACATCATCCCGAGCGTGACGATGAACGGCGCGATCCGGCCGAACGTGACGAGCAGTCCGTTCACGAGCCCCATCAGCGCACCCGCGACGACCGCGACCGCGATCGCGACGGGCACCGGCAGCCCCGCCGACGTCAGCGCGAGGCCGAGCACGATGCCGGCGACGCCGGTCAACGCGCCGACCGACAGATCGATGCCGGCGACGAGGATCACGAAGGTCTGCCCGATCGCCGCGATGCCGGTGACGACCGTCTGATCTATCAGGTTGAACACGTTGCCGACCGACAGAAAATGCGACGACACGAGCGACAGCGCGACCGACAACGCGACCAGCACGACGAACATGCGGATTTCGAGCTGGAAGCGATGGAAGAAGCCGCCGTGCCGGCGGCGCGCGGCCGGTACGCCGGCGTCGCGTCGTGGGTCGGCCTTGCGCCGTTTGGCCGTGTCCGCGGGATTCGTGTTCATCGTCCGCCCTCCCGCCCGTGGGCGCCGTCCGTCATGCCGCCCGTGCGGTCCATCGGGCCGGCGGTTACGTTCATCAACTGGCCGACGCCGTGCTGCGCCATGCTGCCTGTCACCATGCGTGCAATCGCCTCCGGATCGAAGAGAACGGCGCCGGCCGGCGCGCTGAGGCCGAGGTAGCCGAACGAGTGGCCGCTCTGGTTCGTGAGGCCGAACAGCACCGTATTCAGCGCGCCGTCGGCCACCACCGCGCCCGGCGCGCGCGCGTCGAGCGCGTTGGCGATCGCGGTCTCGCCGACGAGCGGAAACCGCCCGGCGACAATGCCGACGTCCGCGTCGCCGTGGCCGACGACGTCGAAGCAGAACACCCGCCCGCGTTCGATCTGCAACCAGTAGCTGGTCGCCCCGAACGCCGCCGACAGGTCCGCGAGCACGTCGTGCAGCCCCTGCGCGGACGAGCGCGGCGCCGAATACATCGCGAGGATCTCCGGATCGAGCAGCGCGCTGTCGGCCTGCGCGACCGACACGCCGTCGCTTAGCACGACGACGCGATCGGACAGTCCGAGCACCTCCTCGAAGTCCGACGACACGACGACGACGCCCACGCCGTTCTGCGCGATCTTGCGGATGATCTGGTAGATCGTGTTGCGCGTGCCGATGTCGACGCCGCGCGTCGGCTCGTCCAGCAGCAGTACCGACGGATCCAGCAACAGCCAGCGCGCGAGGATCACCTTCTGCTGCTGTCCGCCGCTCAAACCGAGGATCGGCGCCTGCAACACGTGCTCGGGCATGTCGAGCTGCGTGAGCAGGCTGTCGATCGTCGCCAGATGGCGATCATAGTGGCGATGGATGCCCGGGTCGCGGCCGAGGTGTGCGAGCAGCAGGTTTTCCGTCACCGAGAAGTCCGGCACGATCGCCTGGCGCCGCCGGTCCTCGCCGATCAGCCCGACGCCGCGCGCGATCGCATCGCGCGGCGTCGCCGCGTCGAACGACTGTCCGCGCAGCATCACCGTGCCGCCGTCGCGGCGGCGCAGGCCGAAAATCGTTTCAAGCGTTTCCGAGCGGCCCGCGCCGACGAGCCCCGCGAGCCCGACGATCTCGCCCGGATGCAGCGCGAACGACACGTCGCGCACCATCGTGCCCGACGCGAGATGGCGCACGTCGAGCAGCGGCGCCTGCTGCACGCGGGCGGGCGCGGACGTTGGCGCGCGCTCGTACAGGTTCGCGATTTCGCGCCCGACCATCAACTGGATCAGCGACGACGGCGTCAGGTCCTTCGTCGGCAGATCCGCGCCGACGGTGCGGCCGTCGCGCATCACCGTCACGTAGTCGGTGATCTCGAAGATTTCCTCGATCCGGTGCGACACGAACGCGAGCGCCTTGCCGCGCGAGCGCAGCAGGCGCATCACGTCGAACAGGCTTTCGACCTCGGTCGGCGAAAACGACGCGGTCGGCTCGTCGAAGATGATCAGTTCGGAGTCCTGCTGCAACGCGCGGCCGATCTCGACGATCTGCCGCTGCGCCATCGACAGGTCGCCCGCGCGCCGATGCAGCGGCAGGTGCTCGGCTTGGCGCAGTTCCTCCAGCACCGCCTCGGCGCGGCGCCGCATCGCCTTCCAGTTCAGGCGCTCGCGCTGTCCGAAGTGGGTCAGGCAAAGGTTCTCCATCACGCTCAGGTCGGGCGCGATGCTCGTCTCCTGCAACACGAGCGAGATGCCGGCGCGCATCGCGTCGCGCGGCATCGCGAAGTCGACGTCCGCGCCCTTGTAGCGCAGCCGGCCTTCCGAGCGACGCAGATGGCCGCTGATGATGCGCGACAGCGTCGACTTGCCCGCGCCGTTCACGCCGACGAGCGCGTGCACCTCGCCCGCGCGCAGCGTCAGCGAGCCGTCTTTCAACGCCCGCACCGGGCCGAACAGCTTCGTCACCTGTTCGGCGCGCAGGATTTCGACCGGTTCCGGTTCCGGCGTGATGCCGGCGTCGCCGGCGGCCAGCGCGGACGTCGCCATTTACGCGCTCATACGGAGTTCGACGGTTTCGTACGGATCGAGCGTCACGGTCGACGCGTCGAAGGACCGATGCGCGGGCGCATGCGTGTAGTCCGCGTCGGTGCGCCAGCGCGCGATCGTCGCCGGTCGACGGCCCGTTTCCAGTTCGACGTGCTGCGGCTGCGCGGCGAGGTTCGCGACCCACAGCGTCGTCGATCCGGCGCGGGCGACCGCGAAGGCTGCGAGCGGCAGCGCGCCCGGTTCGATGCGGGTGTCGACGCGCTTCGCGTCGCGCGCGGCCGCGAGCGACGCGAGCAGGTGATAGAGCGGCGTCGGCCGTGCGCCGTCGAACAAGCCCCGCGGGCCCGTCAGTTCGGACAGCGCAATATGTTCGACGCCGGCTGCCGCGAACGCCGCAAAGTAGCCGAAATTCCACGCGGCGCCGAACAGCCCGCGCTGGCGCGGATCGTTGTCGGTCAGGCAGACGCGGCGGCCGGCGGGGCCCGGCTCGTTCGGCAGCGTCGCCGCACCGTATGGGTTGTCGCGCGCGGCGATCGTCGACGGCCCGACGCGCAGCGGTGTGCCGTTCGCCAGCGCGGCGGCGCTCGCTGCGATGAACGGCAGCGTGCCGAGCGTTTCCATCACCGAGCGGTCGTCGGGCGCGTGCACGATCGGACAGGTCGTGAACGTCGCGTAGTCGATCTGTTCGAACGGCGGCCGCTTGCGATTGAACTCGGTGAAATACGCAAACGAGCCGCCGCCGAGCGGGACGTCCGGAAACGCCGCGCGCGCGGCCGCGAACACCTCGTCGAACGACGGACACGGCGGCCACGGACTGCCCGGCAGCACGGCCTTCAGGTCCGGCGCCGGCGACACCTGCAGCGCGGCCGGCGGCGTCTGCGCGCGCAGCGCTTCGGCCACACGCGTCATCTCCCGCCCTGGATCGCCGCCGTCGCCGTTCAGCACGACTTCGAGCACGTAAGGCACCGACGCGGCATCGCTCAGTTGTGCGAACCCTGGCAGCGCCGACGCGAGATCGTCGTGGCGCACGTCGACGTGCGCGATGAAGTACGCGGGCTTCAGCGTGCGCAGTACGTCCGCGCGGCGCGACGCGTCGGCCAGATGCTCGGCGCGTACGCCGATGCCCATTGCCGGCACCGGCTGCGCGGTGGCCGCGCCGATCGCGACGCGCGCCGGCGCGGGCGCGCCGGCGCCGGCCGCCGCCGCGGGTTGCGCGTGAATGCGCACCGTCACCGCCTGCTCGAACGTCGCGCCTTTTTCGAGCGTATACGGCCACGGCAGCGCGAGCGGCCGCACATAGGTCTTGAACGACGCATCGGACCAGTTGCGCTGATCTTCCATTTCGAACGTGTCGCCTTCGAAGCGGACTTCGGCGCTCAGCGTGCCGCTGTGCCGGGTCGTCAGCGCGCGAATGTCGCGAAACGGCTGCAACGGGTCGATCCGTTCGGGAAAGTGCGTGTCGCGGCGTTCGCCGTCGACCGTTTCGACGACGACCGGCTTGCCCGACACGTCGAGCGGATGCAACACGACAAAGCCGGTGCGATTCGTCAGCAGATCGCCGTCGAGCGCGGCCTTCGCGCGGAATTCGAGCGAGCCGTCGGCGCGGCCGACGATCGACGCGTGCACGCGCAGTTCGCCGCCGGTCGGTCCGCACGCGCCGCTGAAGCGGACCTCGAAACGGTCGTCCGCCTGCTGCATCTGAACGTCGCCGAGATGCAGCGCGTGCGTGCCCCAATTCTCATCGCGCGCCAGAAACGAAATCGCGCGGATGACCTCGTGTCCCGCATACCGCAGATAACGCAGCGCGCCGTCCTGGAACTCCACGCTCAACGGGCCGGCCACCAGCTTCGTCGGCTCCGGCTCGACCTGCGTGGTTCCCAACTGCGCCACGATCGTGTCGACTGACTGCATGACTCCTCCTCAAGGCGTCCCGCTTCGGTCGTACAGGATGGGGCAGTCCCGGCTTGCCGCCGGCACTGTTGTCTCCAGGGCGGCGCATCTCGCTCGCGCCGTTCTCTATACTTTTCTTTCCGCCGACGGCCGCCTGCGGCCGATCTTGTATGATCAGCATACATCCGATAAGGCCGATCGATCATAGAAGAAAACTTCGTCACGTGTCAAACGGCGCCGGCGGCCTTTCGGCTTTGCCGGACGGCGCGCGAACCTGACGGTGAGACAGCGCTTTCGCGGAGTGCAGCAGGTCGTCGAGCATCGCGACGCGCCGCTCCGGGCTCGTGTCGCGGCTCGTCATGAAACACAGCGCGGCGACCGGTAGCCCCGCGCGATCGCGCACCGGCGTCGCCATGCAGAGCCGGAACGCATCGGACAGCCCCTCGGTGCAGCAGTAGCCGTCCTCTTTCGCTCGCCGCACGTCGCGCAGGAAATCGTCGAATTCGATACGTACGCCGTTGTCGAGCACGAAATCTTCGTCGGGTATCAGCGCGCGGATCTCGTCGGCGTCCAGGTGGCCCAACAGCAGACGGCCGGTGGCGGTCCACGGAATCGGCACCCGCACGCCGATGTCCGAGCGGATCGTAAACGGCCGCATGCTGCTCTCCGACAGCACGACCGTGTACTTGTTGCCTTCGAGCATGCAGAGTTGGGTCGTTTCGTCGTACTTTCTGACGAGCGCAAGAATCGATTGATGCGCACGACTGATCAAATCGTTGTGGGTCGCGTAGTCGGAGCCGTAGTAATGCATCTCGCGCCCGAAGAACACGCTCTTGTCGGCCGTCGTCTCCAGCCAGCCGGCCTCGGTCAGCATCGCGACCAGTTCGTAGATGCTCGAACGCGGCGCGCCGGTCGCGTCGATCAGTTCGCGCATCGTCATCGGGCGCTGCGCGACGTGCAGTTGCCGGAAGATCGCGACGACGCGGTCCACTCCCCGGGCGCGCGACGATTCCATACCGGTCATGCGATCACTCCGCGCGGTCAATGGTCGAGAACACGTTGCAGGAACTGGCGCGTGCGGTCGTTGGCGGGATCCACGAAAATCCGTTCGGGCTCGCCCTGCTCGGCGATGACGCCCTTGTCCATGAACACGACGCGGTCGGCCGTTTTACGCGCGAAGCCCATTTCGTGCGTGACCACGACCATCGTCATGCCGTCGCGCGCGAGTCCGCGCATCACCTCGGTCACTTCGCCGACCAGTTCCGGGTCCAGCGCGGACGTCGCCTCGTCGAAGAACATGATGCCGGGTTCGACCGCGAGCGCTCGCGCGATCGCCACGCGCTGCTGCTGGCCGCCCGAAAGCTGGCTCGGATAATGGTCGGCGCGATCGGCGAGGCCCACTCGGTCGAGCACGTCGATCGCGCGCCGGCGCGCGTCCGCTTCGCTCATGCGGCGCGCCTTGACGAGCGCGAGCGTCACGTTGCCGAGCGCGGTCTTGTGCGGAAACAGGTTGAACTGCTGAAACACCATGCCGACGTGCCCGCGAATCTCGCGCGAGCGGCGCGGGTCGTGTAGCGGCACCTCGTTGACCCACACTTCGCCCGAATCGGCCGTTTCGAGGCCCGCCATGATCCGCAGCACGGTGCTTTTGCCGGAGCCGGATGCGCCGATCAGCACGAGCACCTCGCCCGCGCGGACCTCCAGATTGATTTCGTTCAGCACGCGCGTCGCACCGAACGCCTTGCTGACCCCGGCGAGAGAAATGATGGGCTTGAGCGGGCTCGGGTTGCTCACGACAATCTCCTGCGATCATGGTGGCGTACCCATTGAGACAGCGGGAAGCACACGACGAAATAAATCAGCGCGACGAGGCCGTAGATCGCGACCGGCTGGCCGACCCGATCGACGATGGCCTGCCCGCTGTGCATCAGTTCGGACATGCCGATCATGCTGACGATCGACGTGTCCTTGATGAGCGACAGGTACTGGCCGACGAGCGGCGGCAGCACGATCCGGCCGGTCTGCGGCAGCACGACGAACGCGAACGTCTGCATGCGCGAGAGCCCGAGGATCTGCGAGACCTCCCACTGCCCTCGCGGCACCGCCTCGATGCCGGCGCGAAAGACTTCCGCGATATACGCGCCCTGATAGACGCTCAGGCCGATCACGCCGGCGGCGAAAACGTCGATCGCGTAGCCGAAGTACGACACGCCGAAGTAGATGAACATCAGCGTGATCAGCACCGGCGTGCCGCGAAAGAGTTCGGTGTAGAGCCGCGCGACGCGCGCGCTGCCCCACGGCCCGAACGATCGCAGCACGGCGGCGACAAGGCCGATCAGCGTGCCACCGGCGATCGACGCGGCCGACAGCAGCAACGTGGTGACGAGTCCCTGCAGCAGGATCGGTACGCTGGTTCGCAACAATTCGACTGACATGATTCGGCTCCGGTGCCAGGCGTTACGCGTCTTTCGCGCGGCGTGCGAACAGGCCGCCCGTCCGTGCGCGCGGACGAACCGCCAGCGGCGGATGGAACATCCGCGCGCCGAGCAGGCCGGCGAGCCACGACAGCGCGTTACTGAGCACCAGATACGCGACCAGCGTCACCGAGAAGGTCTGCACGTACAGCAGCGTGCGCGAATTGATGACGGTAGCCGTCCCGGTCAGTTCGGGCAGCGCGATCGCGGACAGCAGCGACGTGCCGAGCAGCAACTGGATCAGATAGTTGACGATCGCCGGATACACGGCGCGCGCGGCCTGCGGCAGCACGATTTCGGTGAAGACCTGCGCGCGTTCGAGGCCGAGCAGGCCGGCCGCCTCCAGTTGACCGCGCGGCACCGACTGGATGCCCGCGCGAAACACCTCGGACAGGTACGCGCCGACGTTGAGTCCGAGCGCGATCACGCCGGCCCACCACGCGCCGAGCGAAATACCGGCCGACGGCAAGCCGAAGAATACGATGAAAATCTGCAGCAGTACCGGCGTGTTGCGGATCAGTTCGACATAGCTGCGAGCGACGAACCGCACGGCCGCCAGCGGGGACACGCTCGCGAGCGCCGTCAGGAGTCCGAGCGACACCGCGAGCGCGAACGCGAGCAACGTCACCTGCAACGTCAGCCAGCCCGCGCGCAGAAACTCGGGGGCGTAGCCCCACAGCGTCAGCCACTGATAGCTCATCTCAAGTCCGCTCCGTCGTCTACGGATTCAGCGGATAGTGCGGATCGACGCCGAACCATTTCCTGTAAAGCTGCGCGTTGAGCTTCGACGCGTTGATGTTGAACAGGAACAGGTTCAGGTAGTTGAGCCACACCTGGTCGCCGGCCTTGACACCGAATGCGTTGTATTCGAGCGGCACCAGCGCCTCGTTCGTGACGGTCAGTTCGGGGTCGAGCTTCGCCTGATACGCGAGGAAGTTGTTGTCTTCGATCATCGCATCGGCCTGGCCCTGCTTCACCGCGAGAATCGCCGCCTGCGAACTGTCGTATTCCTGAATCTTCACCGGAATGTTGAGCGAGCGTACTTCGTCGCCGTTCGTCGAGCCTTTGACGGTCGCGATCGTGCGGTTGCCCATGTCCTTGATCGACTGAATCCCGCTGCTCTTTTTCACGAGCAGCGCCTCGCTCGCGACCACATACGGCGTCGTGAACGCGATCACCTTCGCGCGTTCGAGGTTGCGCGTGAAATTGCAGAACACGACGTCCACCTTGCCGGTCTGCAGATTGGGAATGCGGTTCGCGCTCGTCGTATCGACGACCTGGAGCTTCACGCCCATCTCCTTCGCGAGTTCCTTCGCGAGGTCGACGTCGTAACCATCGGGCTGCCCGTTCTTGTCGTAAAAGCCGAACGGCGCGAAGCTCAGGCAGTCGCCGACCCGCAGCGTCCCACGCTGCAACACCGCCTGCAGCGTCGACGGCGCGGCGGCTGCGTCGCTTTGGGCGGGCGTGGAGACCTTCGTGCAACCGGCCGTCGCGAACAGCGCGACAACGGCGACGAGCAGGCGGGCGACGCCTCGCCTGGGGCCTCGCTGAGAGCCTCGCTTCGGGCCTTGTTTGGCAACAGTCATGGCAGGGTCCTGATGGGATGGTCTTCGGGATGGCTAACCGGTCCGACGTTTGTCCGGTATATCGGACAACGATCTGGCTAACTGGACGAAGCCAAGTTTTAGCCGCCGCAAACGGCAAGGCAAGCCGCCCGAACCCCAATTGCGTGGCGGTTTTTGGTCGGGTAATCGCGGGAGGATCGTGCGATAGCGCGCGAGGCGCGACGCCGGCGGCGGGGATGCGGAAGCGGCGCCTGTAACGGGCCTGGAGGTCTATGCAGAATGGCCGTGGGGCGGCGATCATGGCGCGTCGCGCCCGCGTCGCCGGTCGGCGCGCGAACGCAAAAAGCCCGACGCGCGCGACTTATCGATCACATGCTGCCGGCACGCGCGCCGTCACGCACCCGTGCGCCGAAACGTCGGCGCCGCCACTCCGTCGATCATGATGTTCACGCACGCAGGCAGTCCGGAGCGATGCGCCGCCGCCACCGCGTCGCCGACGTCGCCGGCCGTCTCGACGAGCCGGCCGAATCCGCCGAACGCGGCCGTCACGTTGTCGTAGCGCGTGGGCAGCAGTTCGCAGCCGATCAGACGCTCGCGGCCATAGGTGCGCAACTGGATCTGATATTCGGCGTTCCAGCGCGCATCGTTGCCGACGATCGCGACGAACGGCAACCGGTAGCGCACCGCCGTATCGATTTCGGCCGCATGAAAGCCGAACGTGCCGTCGCCCATCACCGCGACGACCGGCGCATCCGGATACGCAACGCGCGCGGCCAGCGCGAACGGCAGCGCCGCGCCGATCGCGCCGGCAACGCCGTTGATCACGCGGTTCGGCGCACGCAGACATGCCTGAGCCCATTGCCCGATTTCTCCGCCGTCCGAAACAAAAACCGCATCCGGATGACTGTCGAGCAGCGCCTGCACCGGCGACAGCGCCTGCACCGGATGGACCCGCCCTTTGGCGGACGACGTGGCCGTCGCCCATTGTGCGGGGCGCCACGCAATCGCGTCGTCGACTTCGCGCGCCCATCGCTCGTCGCGTCGGGACGGACCGCTGCCGATCGACGCGAGCGCGTCGAGCGCGGCGAACGCGTCGGCGCTCGCGCTGCCGACGAGCCGCTCGCCGACCGCGCGGCGGGTGCGAGCGATCTCCTGCCGCTCGGCGTCGATCTGCAAAAACGTACAGTGCTGCGCAAACACCGCGGGCTTGCCGAAGCCCAGCGTAAAGTCGAGCCGCTTGCCGAGCAGCATCACGCGGTCCGCCTGCGCGAGGATTTCGGCGAAAGCGCCCAATGCGGGATCGTTGATCCCGCGCGGACTCTCCATGCCGACGACCGGCACGCCGAGTGCGGCCGCCGCTCTCGCGGTCCGCTCGCGGCCGTCGCGGGTCATGCACGCCGGGCCGACGAGCAGCAGCGGCCGCGATGCGTCGAGCAGGCTCGCCGCGAGACGCTCCGCGGTGTCGGGGTCCAGCGGCTGAGCGACCGGCGACAAGCTCAAGCCGCCGAGATCCGCGGACATCGAACACGCGCCTTCGAGCACGTCCACCGGTAAGCTCAGATGCACCGGTCCGGGCCGGCCGGATCGCGCAACCCGGATCGCGTCGGCAAGATCGTCGACCAATGTTTCGGCATGCTGCGCAGTGGCGGACAGCTTCACCAGCGGCGCGGCCACCGCCGCCTGCTGCATTTCCTGAAATGCACCCATGCCGGCCTGGCTGTGCGGCGCGTGGCCGGAAAGCAGCAGCACCGGCGATTCGGCCATCGACGCGGTATAAAGCGCCGACACCGCGTTCGCATGACCGGGCCCGCCGGTCACCAGCGCGACGCCGATCTTGCCGGTCAGCCGCGCGTACGCGTCGGCCATGTGCACGGCGGCCGCCTCGTGGCGCGTGTGAATCAGTTCGATGCCGGCCCCGACGCACGCGTCGAACACCGGCATGATGTGATTGCCCGAAAGCGTGAAGATGTGCGTGACCCCCGCTTTCGACAGCAGTTGCACCAGCGCATCCGCGCCACGGCGTGCAATCGGCATTGCAATAGCTCCTGATCGAGACGTCCCGATGCGAATTCCGGCAGCGGCCGGACGAAACGCCGTTCGCGCCGCAGGATGCGGTCGCTTTCAAAACCCGACGATTATTCGCGGCACGCAGATAAAAGAAAAGTGAATATTCCTTGGCGTGAACGAAAGATTCTCTGCGCCTTCGCCCTCTGTTTCGGCCGTCGCTGCAGTGCACCCATGTTTTCCCTGATGGTGTTCCCGGCGCCGACCGTCTAGATTTTGTAGTCATCCATATGAGTTGTATGAGTTGCATCATACATCCATTGGTCATCGCGATCGGGATCGCGCGATGGAGATCGGACGCGTTAACTGCGGAGGTGTACGTTGAACAGCCGACTGGCACTCAACAAGGACTACTACGGGGGCGCGCTGATGGTCGTGATCGGCTTGAGCGCGGTCTACGCCGGCTCGTCGTACCAGATCGGCACGCTGACGGACATGGGCGCCGGCTTTTTTCCGGTGGCCGTGGGCGCGCTGCTCGCGCTCGTCGGCGTGCTGATCGCCGCGATGGCCAAAGCCCCTTCGGCAATGCCGTCCGCCGTCAGCGAACCGCATGCGCGGCTGCCGGATCTTCGCGGCAGCATCTGCATCGTCGTCGGCACCGTCGCGTTCATTTTCTTCGGCAAATACGGCGGCCTGCTGCCGGCCACCTTCGCGCTCGTGTTCATTTCGGCGCTCGGCGACCGAACCAATACGCTGCTTCGCGCCGCCGTCATGTCGATCGTGATGTGTGCGATCGCGCTGGTGGTGTTCTCGTGGGGCTTGAAACTGCAGCTTGCACCTTTCGCCTGGGGACAATAACAGATGATCGGCCAATCCTTGCATGACCTGTTTTACGGCTTCACCGTTGCGCTTCAGGGCTCGAACCTGATGTGGTCGTTCTTCGGCGTGCTCGTCGGCAACATGGTCGGCGTGCTGCCCGGCATGGGCGCGCTTTCCGCGATTTCCATCCTTCTGCCGCTCACCTACGTGATGCATCCGGTGCCCGCGATCCTGATGCTCGCGGGCATCTTCTACGGGTCGCAGTACGGCGGCGCGATCGGCGCGATTCTGCTCAACCTTCCATCGCATCCGCCGCACGCGATCACCTGCCTCGACGGCTACCCGATGGCGAAGGCCGGCCGCGGCGGCGCGGCGCTCGGCATCACGATGCTGAGTTCGTTTTTCGCCGCCTCGACCGGCATCATCCTGATGATCTTCGCGTCGCCGTTGCTGACCGCCGTCGCGTTCAAGTTCGGGCCGTCGGAGATTTTTTCGGTCATGCTGCTCGGCCTGCTCGCGGGCGCAACGATGTCGCGCGGCTCGGCGCTCAAGGGCGTCGCGATGACGTTGTTCGGACTGTTGTGCGGGATGGTCGGAACCGACGTGAACACCGGCACGTTCCGGTTCACGTTCGGATTCACGGACCTGAGCGACGGACTCGAACTGGTTGCGATCGCAATGGGCCTGTTCGGCGTGGCCGACTTCCTGTGCAACGTGAACCGGATGACGGTGTCGAGCAAATCGCTGAAGGTGCGGTTCAAGGACATGCGCCCGACCCGCGACGAACTCCGCCAGGCGTTCTGGCCGATGACGCGCGGCACCGCCGTCGGCGCGCTGTTCGGCGCGATGCCGGGAACCGGTCCGACGATCACCACGTTCGTCGCGTACGCGCTCGAACGCAAGCTGTCGAGAACGCCTCACCGGTTCGGCACTGGCATGATCGCCGGCGTGGCGGCGCCGGAAGCGTCGTCGCACTCGAAAACGCAGGTCGACTTCATCCCGACGATGAGCCTCGGCATTCCGGGCGACCCGGTGATGGCGCTGATTCTCGGCGCGCTGATCATTCAGGGCATTACGCCCGGGCCCCGGCTGATCGCCGAACATCCGGACATCTTCTGGGGCTTGATCGCGAGCTTCTGGATCGGCAACGTGCTGCTCGTGCTGCTGAACGTGCCGATGATCGGTATCTGGATCAAGCTGCTGCGGCTGCCGTACCGTTATCTGTTTCCGTCCGCGATGTTCTTCATCGCCGTCGGCGTGTTCAGTACCCAGAACAGTCTGTTCGAGGTGTGGCAGGTCCTCGTCTTCGGCGTGCTCGGCACGGTCTTCGGCTATCTCGGGTTTTCCGTCGCGCCGATCCTGCTCGGCTTCGTGCTCGGCCCGATGATCGAGGAAAACTTTCGCCGCGCGCTTCTGATCTCGCACGGCAATCTGGCGGTGTTCGTCCAGCGACCGATCAGTTGCGGCTTCCTCGTCGCGTCGCTGCTGCTGATCGTGCTCGTCGCGTTTTCCGCGCGAAGGAACCGCCAACGCAGAAAGGACGCACCCGCAGCCGCCGGCACGCACGACGCAGACGGCGAACAGCGCCTGTCGCGCGGACAGCATTCCAGCGCCACGCGCAGCTGAGCGTCCTGTTCACACGGCGACGACAGCCGGCCCGGCCCGAATTCGTCAGGATTCTGTAATTTTGTGCGCAGACCGCGCGGTCCGGAGTACGAAGTGAGTGCGGATCGGCGGCAACCGGGGTAGAATACGGGTTTTCACCTACATACTAACCCGCACCGGCCATGAATACCCCGTCGTCGACCGTCCGCCCTTCCTCGCGCCTCTTTCAACAGATCCAGTCGCGCGTCGTCGCGGCCGCCAAATGGCTCGTCTCGCTGCACGATGAAATTTGCGACCTCCAGGCCGAGGTCAATCGCCGTTTGAAGAAATAAAAAGTCCGCCCCGCATCGGCGCGGGACGGACCGGGAATCACGGCGGCTGAATCGCCCGCCCTTCGCCGCGATGCGCATCGCCGGCGGCGTGCCCGATACGCAGACCTAATTCGCGGTGATGTGATTGGCCGCGACGATCTTCTGCCACTTCGCCGATTCGGTCGTGATCCGGTTTTCAAGCTGCTGCGGCGTATCGCCGACCGGGTCCATCCCGAGGATCGCGAGGCGATGACGCACGTCCGGCTGCGCGAGCACCTTCACGACGTCCTGCTGAATCTTGTTGACCACCGCCGCGGGCGTACCGGCAGGCGCCACCAGCGCAAACCACCCGGTCACGTTGAATCCGGGCAACCCCGCTTCGCTCACCGTCGGAATGTCGGGCCACGCGCTCGAACGGTGCGGCCCCGTGACGGCCAGCACCTTGATGGTCTTTCCCTTCATGAACGGCAACGCCGCAGCGATGTTCGGCAACACGACCTGGACGCGATCGGCCATCAGGTCGTTCAGCGCGAGCACCTCGCCCTTGTACGGCACATGAACCATCGGAACACCGGCCGCGCTCGCGAATGCCTCGTCGGCCATATGCACCTGACTGCCGATGCCCGCCGAACCGAAATTCAGCTTCGGATGCTGCGTTTTGCCGTACGCGATCAATTGCTTCACGTTCGAAACGGGCAGTGACGGCGCAACGGCGACGACCATCGGATTGCTCGCGACGGTCGAAATGAAGCTGAAATCCTTCGCCGAATACGGAATGTGCTTGTAGATGTACTGATTGACGGTAAACATGCTGCCCGACGCGAGCATCAGCGTGTAGCCGTCCGGCGGCGACTTCGCTTCCACCTCGGCCGCGATCATGCCGCCCGCGCCCGGCCGGTTGTCGATCACGACCGACTGCTTCCACAGCGTTCCCAGCGCCTGGCCGACCGCGCGGGCCAATACGTCGGTCGAGCCGCCGGCGGTGAACGGCACGATCAGATGCACCGGCTGCGACGGATACGGTTCGTCGGCCGACGCGGTCGACGGCAGCAGCGAAACAGCGGAACAGGCGGCGGCTACGACGAGCCCGCGTCGGAATGCGCGAGCAAAGTGATTGAACATGGCGTTGTCTCCATTGAAGTCCGTGGCGTTGTTTCTATGGTTCGCAGATGACCGTCTCTCCGGGACGGACCCGGTTGAAGCACACCGGCTCCTGCGTGATTTCAAGCTCCGTTCCCCGCTGGCGCACCACCGTGTAGGCGGACCGGTCGATGTCGCCCGCATCGGGAAAGTCTTCGCGGAAGTGCGCACCGCGCGAGTTCTCGCGCGACAACGCGGCCTCGGTAATGATCCGGCTCACCGAAATCAGGTTCTTCAGATTGAGCCAGTCGTGCCATTGCGTGTTGAACGCGCGGTCCTCGCCCGTGACGCCGGTCAGCAGCAGTTCGTCGTACAGCGCTTTCAGCGACGCCCGCGCGTGCAGCAGTCCTTCGCGATCGCGCAGGATGCCGACGTTCGTCCACATGCATTCATGCAGCGCTTCGCGGATCTTTTCCAGACCGGTGCCGTTTCTCGCGAACGGCACTTCGGCTTCGTGGACCGCGCGTTCGATCGCGGCGGCGTCCGGCTCGCGGAACTGCCCGCGCGCGCCGACCCAGCCTGCCATGCTGTCGCCGGCGATCCCGCCGAACACCGTCGAATTGGCGACGCCGTTGCCGCCGAGCCGGTTCGCGCCGTGCACGCCACCGGTGTCCTCGCCGGCCGCGAACAGACCGTCGAGGCCGGTCGTGCAGTCCGGCTCGAACATCACGCCGCCCATCATGTAATGCGCGGTCGGCACCACTTCGACGAGTCCTCCCGCCAGGTCGAAGCCGCAATCCGCGCAACGCTCGACCATGCCCTTGAACTGCCTGCGGACGTCGTCCGGGCCGAGGTGGCTCATCTGGATATAGACGCCGCCGTTCGGCGACGTGCGTTTCGCGCGCATTTCCGCGTAGATGCCGCGTGAAACGATATCGCGCGTCGCACGCTCCGCGCGTTCGTCGTAGCGGCGCATGAACCGCTCTTTCGAACCATTCAGCAGATAGCCGCCCGCACCGCGCAGCCCTTCTTCGAGCACGGTGCCCGTCATCCGTGTGTGACTGCCGGCGAGCAGCCCGGTCGGATGGAACTGCACCATCTCCATGTCGCGCAGCGGCAGGCCCGCGCGCAGCGCCATCGCGAGCCCGTCGCAACTTTTGTCGCCCGACGGCGTATGGAACCTGTACATCGTCGGGCCGCCGCCGGTCGCGAGCAGCACGGCCTTCGCCTGCACGAACACGAACCGGCCGGTGCGCATGTCGATCATCAGCACGCCCGCCAGCTGCCGGCCGTCGCCGGTCTTGATCAGTTCGATCGCCCGATGTTCTTCGAGCCGGCGAATGCCGCGGCTCCATACCTGCTCGGCGAGACGGTTGATGATCTCGATCCCGGTCAGGTCGCCCTTATGCACCGTCCGGTCGAAGGTCTGGCCCGCGAACGCCTTCTGGTGAATCGATCCATCCGGGTTGCGGTCGAAGAAGCAGCCGAGTTCGTTTTCGAGTTCGCGTACCCGCTCGACCGCGGTGCTGACCAGCGTCCATGCGAGGTCCTGGTGGGACAGCCACTTGCTGCCTTCGATCGTGTCCATGAAGTGACGCTCGACCGAATCTCCCGGCGCGAGCGCGACGTTGTAGCCGCCCTGCACCATCCGCGTGCAACCGCATTTGCCGAGCAGTCCCTTCACGGCGATCGTGATCGACAGCGCCGGCGCCTTCTGATGCGCATGCAGCGCGGCGAACAGCCCCGCGCCGCCCGAACCCAGAACCAGAATATCCGTGCTGAGGCGGTCGATGTTCATTTTCCGCCGACTCCGAGGCCCGACAGCACCTGCGCGCGGCGCGCGGCCGTGTCCGCCTTCACTTCGCCGTACAGACTGCTGCCGTGGCTGTCCATCGCGACGAGCAACGGCCCGAAGCCGCTGATGCGGAATTTCCACAACGATTCGGGATTGAGGTCGTCCAGGTCGACCGCCTCGATCTTTTCGATCCACGTCGTTTCGAGCGCGGCAGTGCCGCCGATGATCGCAAGGTACACGCCGCCGAGCGCCTCGAACGCGGCCAGCGACCCGTCCCGCAAACCGCCCTTGCCGACGATCATGCGCACGCCGTACTGCTCCATCAGCGGCCGGGTGAAACGTTCCATCCGATCGGACGTGGTCGTGCCGATGCAGATCGGCTCGTAGCCGGCGGGCGCCGCGTCGCTCGGCGCCACCCTGCGCACGTTCGGCGCGGTATGGATGACCGCGTGGCCGCGCAGATCGAATTCGGTCACGCGGCCCCGGTCGAACAGGTGGATCTGCGTCGCATCGCGAATGCCGAACAGCGTTCGATGCAGCGTCACCGTATCGTTCACGCGCAGTTGCCGGATCTGCGATTCGTCGACGGGCGTAATGAGATCGTAGTGGGCCATGTCAGAATCCGTAGGTGATGCCATTCGTGGAAAGGACGGCTTTCGCGCGCCGCGCCGAGTGGCATTGCATGTTGACCGCGATCGGATTCATCGTGATGTGCGTCGACGCGAGTTCGATGTGCACGGCGAACGCCGTACTGTCGCCGCCGAGTCCCTGCGGGCCGACGCCGAGACGGTTCACCGCGGCGGACAATGCCTTTTCGAGCGCGGCGCCTTCGGGGTCCGCGCATTCGCTGCCGAGCGCGCGCGTCGCCGCGCGCTTCGCGAGCGCGACGGACAGATCGGAGGTGCCGCCGAGACCGACGCCGACGATCGTCGGCGGACAGGTCTTGCCGCCGGCCGCGATCACACAGTCGACGACGAAGGTCTTGATCGCGTCGATGCCTTCCGCCGGAATCGCCATCTTCAGAAACGAGTTGTTTTCCGAACCGCTGCCCTTCGGGACCATTTCGATCGTGGCGATCCCGTCATCGTCGGTGAAATCGATGTGGATGACCGGCACTTCGATACCGCACGACGTATGGTTGTTCATGCGCGTGAGCGGATGCACGACCGACGAGCGCAACGGATGCTCCGTCGTCGCGCGCTCGCAGCCGCGGCGAATCGCGGCCTTCAGCGCGTGGCCGTCGAACTCGACGTTCCGGCCGATGCTCACGTTGTAGATCGGAATGCCGGTGTCCTGGCACAGCAGGTTCTCGGTCTCCTCGGCGACGCGGATGTTCGTGCGCATCGTGTTCAGCACCTGCTGCGCGACCGGCGACGTTTCGGTTCCCGAAAGTTTCTCGATGCCCGCCTTCACGTCCGGCGGAAGCAGTTTGAGCGCGCGGATATACAGTTCTTTCGACGCGTCCTCGACGATGTCAAGGTCCAGTTTCATGTCGTCTCCCAATCGCCCGGCTTCAATGCACGAGCGCCAGCAGGAACGCGAGACCGGTACAGGTGCTCGCCCCAAGCCCGAATGCGAGCCAGTTTTTGCGCAGTCCGCTCCACGGCAGGAACTCGATCAGCAGAACGCGGATGCCGCCCATCAGATGCAGCGACAGCAACACGACCAGCCCCCACTCGCCGGCCTTGAAAAGCGGCCGGTCCGCGAAACGCAGAAAGCCGTCGAGCGACGCGTCGCCGGCGATCGCATGCCCGAGCGCCCAGAAGTGGATCGGCAGGAACAGCGCGAGCGTCAGCCCCGACAGTCGATGGACGAGAAACGCCCAGTAGGCCGGATGCGTGCGCGCGCGGTAATCGTTCTTTCGCATCACATCACGACTCCATAGACCGCACGCAGTCCCATCGACGCGAGCGCCGCCGCCACCGCCGCGCAAGCGATCAGCGCCGGGCGCCCGCGCCAGCCGAGCCATTCCTCCGCGACCCGCAGCAGGCCGATCGGAACGTGTACCGCGCACGCGATCACGAAGATCGAATAGAACGCGCCGAACGCGACGCTTCCGCGCGTGCGCCCGAGAATGGCCGCTGCGCTCAGGCCGCCGTGGACCGCATAGATGATGACGACGAGGTGAACGAGCACGCACAGCGCGAGCAGGGTCGCACTCACGCGCTGCCAATACCACAGATGCGCCTGCGCGCGCAGCGACAGGACCGGCATTACAGACCTCCTTCGCGCGCGGCCTTCATCGTCGCCCGCTTCAGGCCGGCAATCGCGGCCGTCGGCGCCAGATGCTTCGGACAGCGCTCCGTGCAGGTGCCCTGGGTATGGCACGAATGACAGCCGGCGTCGCCGGCGACCGCACGCAGGCGCTCGGCGTTCCGCACGTCGCGTTCGTCGTTGACCAGCGTCCATGCGCGGTTCAGCGCGGCGGGACCGAGATAGTCGGGACGCCACGTCACGACGTCGCATGACGAATAACAGACCCCGCAGCCGATGCATTCGATTCCGGCATTCGCCGCCTGGCGCCGCTCGCCGTCGGGGCTCACGTTCGCGAAATCGTCATGCCGCGTGCGGCCACCGGCGAACTGGCCTTTGGCGTCGCGCCATTTGTCGAAGAATGCGCTCATGTCGGTCACGAGATCCTTGATGACCGGCAAATTCGACAGCGGCGCGATTTCCAGTTCGTCGTGAACCGCGACCCTGGAAACGTGCGTGCGGCAGGTCCAGCGCGCCTTTCCGTTGACGTTCATCGCGCACGACCCGCACATGCCCACGCGGCACGCGAAGCGGTACGCGAGGTCCGGCTGCATTTGCCGCTGGATCAGCGTGACCACGTCGAGCACCGTCTGGCTCTCGTATCGCGGCACTTCGTAAATAACGTTTCCTCCGGCCGCGCGAGGCCCGGCGCCGCTGCGGAAAATCTTGACGCGTAATGTCCCGTTGTTCATGTTGACTCGTGAGAGGGAGTGACACGATGCTGCGCACCGCCATCCGGCCATTATTCGCCACGCGAGTCGCGGGAAAAATCGAATAATTCTGCCGTTCAGGCAAAGGATTCTTATCGCTCGACGACGCCGGAGCTCGGTTATCCGAACAGCGCCGGCACCGACCGAACGATCAGGTTCAGCGCCGCGACGATCAGCACGATCCACAGCAGCATCAACACGGTCTGCGCGGAAATCGCGTTGCGCAGGCGCGCGCCGGCGAACAGGCCGATCGCGCCGCAAGGCAGCAGGCACATCACGAGCAACATCACCACCGGATTGCTGAAGAGACCCGACACGCTGAAGAGAAAGAGGCGCGCCACCGCCGTCGCGGTAATCAGCGTGCTGATCGTCGCGCGCCGCTGGTCGGCGTCCCGCAGGCGTCCCGCGAGATAAATCGTATAGATCGGGCCGCCGGTGCCGAACATCGCCGTCAGGCAGCCGCCGAACAGACCGAGCGGCGGCGCCCATAACCGGCTGATCTGGCGAAACTCGCCGCGCGACGTCATCTTCCACAGCGAATAGCTCAGCACGCAGACGCCGAGCGCGAGTTCGAGCGGCTTTTCGGGCACCGACACCAGCACGCTCACGCCCACCACGAGCCCGATGCATAGCCATGGGCCGAGCCGGCCCAGTTCGCGCGTCTGAACGGCCCGGAGATTGCGCATGCCCACCAGCATGCCGGCGACCAGATCGAGCACGAGCATTACCGGCAACGCGGTACGCAGCGGAACGAGTTGCGTGAGCATCGGTATCGCGACGATCGACGAGCCGAAGCCCGTCAGGCCGTACACCAGATACGCGAGCGCGATGATCGCGCCGGCCGCGACCACCGGCACGGCGTCGATCCCGACGACGGCCGCCGCCATCTGTGCGTTCAACCAGGTTTGCATCGATGAAATGCCCCTCGGTGTCCTGACGGATTGGGTATTCGTGGTGGCGATCCGGCCGTGCCGCGCCGGCCATTATCGCGCCGTGTTTTCTAAAGGAAAACGCAGTAATGGTTTTCCTGAGGCCAGGAAAATTTTTGGCTTGCGTATCATTTCGTCATCGCATCGAGCCGGTCGTCCCCGCGTTATGTCGTAGCCCATGCCATCCATTCGTACGCTGAAAATATTCCTGTGCGTCGCGCGCAGCGGCACGTTCGCCGCCGCCGGCAACAAGGTCGGCTTGACCGCGGCCGCCATCGGCCTGCAGATTCGCGCGCTCGAAGACGATCTCAACGTTCAGCTTTTCGACCGGAACGCGCGGGCGGCCGTGCTCAATCCGGTCGGCCGCGCATTGATTCCCGAAATCGAGGAGATCGTGCGCCGCTACGAGTTCATCAAGGCGTCCGCGGGCGGCGACGAAATGTCGGGCACCGTCGTGATCGGCGCGCTCGTGTCGGCGCTGATGGGCGCGTTCGCGGACTCGCTGTGGTCGATCCGCCAGCAGTACCCGCGTCTCGACGTGCACCTGTTCGCCGGCATGTCGAGCGACTTTGCGCACAAGGTCGAAACCGGCGAACTCGATGCGGCGGTCGTCACGCAGCCGCCGCGGCCGTTCGCGTCCACGCTGCTGTGGACGCCGCTGTACGCCGAGCCGATGATGCTCATCATGCCGACCGCCCCGCACTTCGACCTGCCCGACGAACAGGACGACATCCTGCGCCACGCGCCGTTCATGCGCTTCGACCGCAACACGTGGACCGGCCATCTCGTGCAGAACGTGCTCGACCAGTGCAACGCACAGGTCAACGAAGCGATGGAACTGAACTCCGTCGAAGCGATCGTCGCGCTCGTGCGCCAGGGCTTCGGCATTTCGATCGTTCCGCGACTCGCGAATGTCGACTTCGCGAACGACGACGCACTGATCGTGAGGCCGCTCGACGGCGTCGACGTCGAACGCCAGGTCGGCTTGCTCGAACGCGTCAAGCACAACCGGGCGGCATTCACGGACGCGATCAAGCGTTACTTCGCGGCGGGCCGGCACGACATCGCGTGAACCGGCGCGTCGTACGCAGCAACCACAGCGACCCGCGCCACCCATCAGCTGACCGCCTCCGCCCGTGCGGCCAGCCGGCGGCGGCCCAGCGCGATCACCGCCGCGATGCTCAGCGTCGCGGTCGCCATCACGTAGAAGCTCGGCGCGAGGTTGTTGCGCGTCGCGAGAATCAACCACGTGACGATCAGCGGCGCGAAGCCGCCGAACAACGTGACCGAAAAGTTATAGGACAGCGCGAGGCCGGTGCCGCGGATGCCGGTCGGAAAAATGTCGGCCAGCAACGCGGGAACCGGCGTGACGCTGGCCGTGATCAGCAGGCCGACCGCCGTCTGCACCGCGAGCAGTGTTGCGACCGTCGGGAAGCGGTTGAGCAGCACGAACAGCGGCCAGGTCGTCGTGCCGACCAGCAGCAACGCGCCGAACATCGTGCGCAGACGGCCGACGCGATCGGACAGCGCGCCGACGACGGGCGCCGCGAGCGTCTCGATCGCGCCGGTCAGCACCGCGCCGACGAACGACCACGTCGCGGCGAGATGAAGCTGCCTGACTGCGTACGTCGGCATGTAGACCTTGTGCACGTAGTTGAACGCCGTCGCGGCGGCCACCACGCCGCCGCCGAGCAACAGGTCGCGACGGTTGTGCACGAGCACCGCGCGCAGCGGCGACTTCGGCTTCTGCGCGGCGCCAAGCCCCTTGAATTCGGCCGTCTCGTCGATCCTGCGCCGGATATGCAGGCCGACCGGACCGATCAGCAGACCGACGGCGAACGCCGCGCGCCACCCCCACGCGTGAAGCTGCTCGTGCGTGAGCAGCGCGCTCAACAACGCCGACACGCCGGCCGCCAGCACGGTGGCGAGTCCCTAGGTGGACATCTGCCAGCTTGCGTAAAAGCCGCGGCGCTTCGGGTCCGCGTGCTCGACCATGAACGCCGTCGATGCGCCGAACTCGCCGCCGGTCGAAAAGCCCTGCAACATGCGCGCGACGATCACGATCAGCGGCGACGCGAGACCCAGCTGCGCATAGGTCGGCGCGCAGACGATCATCGCGGTGCCGAGCATCATCAACGAGAGGGACAGCGTAAGCGACGCCTTGCGCCCGGCCCGGTCCGCATAGCTGCCGAGCACGATGGAGCCGAGCGGACGCGTGATGAACGAAATGCCGAACGTGCCGACCGACAGCAGCAGCGAGATCGCCGCATCGTGAACCGGAAAAAACAGCCGGCTGATAACTATGGCGAAATAGCCATAGATCAGCAGATCGTAGAACTCCAGCGCGTTGCCGATGCTCGCGGCGCAGACCTCGCGCCACGGGCTGCGCGGCCGGCGTGCGGTCGCGCCGGCGTTGGACGTGCGGTGTCGTCTGTCGACGTTCATTGCTGCCTCCGCGGCGAGGCCGCCGCCTGCGCTCAGGCAGCGAGCGCCTGCAACTGCGCAAGCAGCGCATCCGGAATCTCTATGCCGTCGCGCGCGGCGGCATTCGCGAGATCGGCCCGGCGCTGTCCCGGCAGACGCACGTCGTGATCGTCGAGCATCGCTTCGACCAGCGCATCGACACGCGACAGATAAACGTCGCTCCCGGCCAGCGCATCCGGATCGATCGCCCAGAACAGATGGCCGACTCTCGACTTGCCGCCGTCCTCGGTCAGGAACGAACCGGCCTCGTGGCCGAAATTCGCGCCGGCCAGCGCGGCGGCGAGCAGTTCGACCGTCAACGCGAGCATCGCGCCCTTCGCGCCGCCGAACGGCAGCATCATCCCGTCGAGGGCGGCCTTCGCATCGGTGGTCGGCTGGCCATCGCGCGTCGTCGCCCAGCCTTCGGGAATCGGCCTGTTCTCGCGCGCCGCGACCATGATCTTGCCGCGCGCTACATTGGACAACGAAAGATCGATCATCAACGGCGGACCTTCGCGGCGCGGAAACACCGCGGCGACCGGATTCGTGCCGAACACCGGATGGCGGCCGCCCCAGGCCGGCATCGCGGCAGGCGTGTTGCTGAACGCCAGACCGACCATGCCGGCCGACGCGATCGCCTCCAGGTGGCACGCTCCGGCGCCGAAATGATGGCTGCGGGTCACGCTCGCGACCGCGCTGCCGCTTTCGCGCGCGATCCGGATCAGCGTGTCGACCGCGAGTTCGCAGGCCGGATACGCCATGCCGTCCGCGGCGTCGATCAATACCGCCGCATGGCGCGAACGCACGATCGTCGGTTCGGCCTTCGGATCGACGCGCCCGTTGCGCAACTGCGCGACATACATCGGCAAGCGCGCGACGCCGTGCGAGGACAAACCGCGCTCGTCCGCATAAACCAGCGCCCGCGCGGTCGCGTCCGCGCTCCGCTGCGTGGCGCCCGCGGCGAGCATCACCCGCACCGCGAGATCGAATAACTGACTGGACGACGTTCGGCTCATGTCGAAGCTCCGTGTGGATTCATCGCATCGCGCGCCGCGTCGAGCAACGCGGTCGTGACGCGCGACGCGATCAGCGTACTCACGCGTTCGTTCGACTGCAGCGTGAGCCCCGCGATGTGCGGCGTGAGGATCAGATTCGGCGCGTCCGCGAGCGGCGAGCCGGCCTTGAGCGGCTCGTCGGCGAACACGTCGAGCGCCGCGCCGCCGATGCGTGCGTGCCGCAACGCATCGGCGAGCGCGCTTTCGTCGATCACACCGCCGCGCGACGTGTTGATCACGACCGCATGCGGCTTCAGCGTCGACAACGGCGCGGCGCCGAGCAGATTGCGCGTGCCGTCGACCAGCGGCACATGCACGGACACGACGTCGGCGGCCCGCAGCGCGTCGGCGAACGACACGCATTGCACGCGCTGTTCGCGCCAGCACGCGGCGTCGGCCGGAACGTGCGGGTCGTGACCGACGACCTGCATGCCGAGCCCGTGCGCGAGTTGCGCGACGAGTTGGCCGATGCCGCCGAAGCCGATCACGGCCATCGTGCTGCCCGCGACCTCGCGACCGCCGGACAGCGCCGTGCGCGGCCAGCGCCCTTGAGCAACGGCGGCGCTCGACAGATACGCGCCGCGCAGCAGCATCAACGACGTCGCGATCACGTATTCGGCCACCGCGCGCGCGTTCGCGCCCGTCGCCGGGATCACCTCGATGCCGCGCGCGTCGCACGCGCCGACGTCGATGTTGTCGAGCCCGACGCCGAGCCGCCCGACCACCGCGAGCCGCGGCGCGGCGTCCAGCAGCGCGGCCGTGACCTGGGTGCGGTTACGCACGATCAGCGCGTCGGCATCCGCGAGCCGCTCGCGCAGCGTCTCGGGCCGCTCGACGAGCGTCGCGTCCGCCCGCACGTCGAAGTGGCGTTGCAGCGATTCGATGGCGGACGCATCGATGAACTCGCTGACGACGATTGTCTTGCGATCGGTCTTCAATTCGAGCGGTCCTGTGCATAGGCGGAAGGCAGTCGTTCGCCGATGCCGTGCGCCGTTTCCGGCGGTTCGTCGGCCAGTTGCGCTTCGCGCGGCGCGGCGAGGAAACGGCGCGCGGCTTCTGCATCGAACGCGCCTTCCCAGCGGGCGACGACGATCGTCGCGACCGCGTTGCCGATCATGTTGACGATCGCGCGGATTTCGTTGAGCACGCGGTCGATGCCGATGATCAGCGTGATGCCGGCAACCGGGATGATGTCGTGCGTCGACAGCGTCGCCGTGAGCGCGACCAGCGCGGCGCCCGCCACGCCGGCGCCGCCCTTCGACGTCAGCATCAGGATCGCGAGCAGGCCGAGTTGCTGCAGCAGCGACAGATGCGTGTTGGTGGCCTGCGCGATGAAGAGCGACGTCATCGTCAGATAGATCGCCGCGCCGTCAAGGTTGAACGAATAGCCGGTCGGCAGCACGAGCCCGACGACCGACTTCGGACAGCCGAGGCGTTCGAGCTTCGTCATCAGGCGCGGCAGCACGGACTCGGTCGTCGACGTGCCGAGCACGATCAACAGTTCTTCGCGCAGGTACTTGAGGAGCGGCCACAACCCGACGCCCGCGCAGCGGCAGATCGTGCCGAGCACCAGCCCGACGAACAGGATGCTGGTCAGATAGAAGCAGACGATCAGCAGTCCGAGTTGTTGCAGCGTGCCTATGCCGTACCGGCCGACCGTGAACGCCATCGCGCCGAACGCGCCGATCGGCGCGAGCCGCATGATCATTTCGACGATGCGCATCAGCGCCTCGCCGCACTGCTCGATGCCGCGCGTCAGGATCCGGCTGCGGTTCGACATGATCGACAGCGCGATGCCGAACAGCACCGAAAACAGCAGCACCTGCAGCAGGTTGCCGTGCGCGAACGCGCCGACCACGGAATTCGGCACGACGTCGTCGAGCAGGCTGTGCGAACCGGCCGAATGCGCCTGCGCCACGTAGTGACTGATCGCGTGGGTGTCGAGCGTCGCCGGATCGATGTTGAGCCCTTCGCCCGGGTGCAGCGCGTTGGCGACGACGAGACCGATCACCATCGCGAGGGTCGTCACGGCCTCGAAGTAAAAAATCGTTTTCAGGCCGACCCGGCCGACGTGTTTCAGATTTTCCATTCGCGCGATGCCGAGCGACACGGTGCAGAAAATCACCAGTGTCACGAGCATCTTGATGAGGCGAATGAACGTATCGCCGAGCGGCTTCATCTGTACGCCGAGATGCGGCGAGAAATAGCCGACGAGGATGCCGGCCGCCAGGCCGACGAGAACCTGCACATAGAGATGTCGGAACACGCGCAAGATGGTGTCTCCTCCACTTGCTGCTGCTTGATCGGACAGCGTCGTGCGCCGCGGCCGGACTTCTGCGGTCCGTGCATTTCATCGCGGCGCACGCGCTGCATGCTCGGCGCCCGCCGCAGAAGCGGGCTCCCCGGAACGACAGGCGCGATCAGGCGCTTTCGAACAGACGCGTGAGCACGAACTCGCGATGACCGAGCGTCTCGGCCGCGGTCCAGCGGCCGTTTGCCGTCGCCAGCATCGTCTCGAGCAGCTTGTCGCCCGCCTGGTCGAGATTCTGCTCGCGCTGCAACAGGCCGGACACGTCGACGTCGACGTGCTCGCCCATCGTGCGCACCGTGCGCGGGTTCGCGCAGACCTTGATGACCGGCAGGATCGGGTTGCCGATCACGTTGCCCTGCCCGGTCGGGAAGAAATGCACCGCGAAGCCGGACGCCGCGCAAAGCGTCACCATTTCCGCAGCGGCCGACGACGAATCCATGAACCACAGGCCCGGATGCGTCGGCTCCTCGGCCTTGTCGAGCACGCCGTCGACGCGGCACTTCTTGCCGATCTTCTGGATGTTGCCGAGCGCCTTCTCCTCGATCGTCGTCAGGCCGCCGGCGATGTTGCCCTTCGTCGGTTGGGACTCCGACAGATCGTCGGTCTTCCAGCGGTTGATCATGTCCTGATAGCGATCGAACATGAACTGGAAGCGCTCGCGCACCTCGTCGTTCGCGCAGCGCGCGGCGACCAGCTGTTCACCGCCCGTCAGTTCGGACGTCTCGCCGAACACGAGCGTCGTGCCGAGGCCATAGAGCTTGTCGAACGCGTTGCCGACCGACGGATTCGCACCGCAGCCCGACGTCGTGTCCGATTCGCCGCATTTGGTCGACACCCACAATTCGGAAATCGCGCATTCCTCACGATGCAGCGTCGTCGCCCACTGCACCATTTCCTTCGCGGCTTTCGACGCGCGCATGATCGTGTCGTGGTCGCCGTGCAGTTCGATGCCGAAGCCCATCACCGGCTTGCCCGACTTCGCGATGCCGTCGACCACGCGCTTGGTCCAGCCTTCCTCGATGCCGATCACGATCACGCCGGCGACGTTCGGATTGCAGCCGGCGCCGATCAGCGTGCGGAAATGCAGGTCGAGGTCCGCGCCGAACTGCAGCCGGCCGTACGGATGCGGCAGCGCCATCGTCCCCTTGATGTTGTGCTCGACCGCCTGCGCGGCGGCGTTCGACAGATCGTCGACGGGCAGGATGATCACGTGGTTACGCACGCCTACGCGTCCGTTCTGGCGGCGGTAGCCGCGAAAAGTGGTGTTCTGGTCAACGACGCTCATGGTGTCTCTCTCTGATGGGACGTATTCGATAGCGGATCCGGCCGCCGCGCTTCGGGCGGCGCGCTTACCAGCGCTTGGTCTTGATGTTGTGCACGTGCGCGTGCTCGCCGGCCTTGATCGGCGCGACCACCTTGCCGATGTCGACGCCGTATTTGTAGACGGTGTCGCCCACCGCCATGTCCTTGAGCGCCACCTTGTGGCCGATCGGAATTTCCTGCTTCGCGGAGACCGTGACGATCTCGTCTTCGTCCATGATCCACGCATTCAATTGCGTGCCCGCCTTGATTCCCTCGACCACCGCGACGCCCACCGTGTCTTTCGCTTCGTGCAGCAGGATGTGGATCGTCCTGCGCGACGGATCGGCGTTGCTCGCCGCCGACCCGGCTTGCCGGGGGGATTGGGCTGCCTGGCTCATTTGCGTGTCTCCATTCTGGTTCAGGGGGTTTGGCCCGGCGCCATGGCCGGCGCCATGCTGCGCATGATAGGCACGCACATCATGTATGTCAACCATATCATCTATATGTGTTGGATAAGCTGGATCAGGTAGAATCTCGCGGAGAACAGGTTGTACAGGCGTACAGGGATGGGAGCACGCGATGAATACGCTGAAGAACGGCCTGCCGGCCACCAACGGCGCGACCGGCAGGCCGGTGATCGGGGGAACCCGCTACAAGGAAGTGAAAAGCGGAATCCTCGCCGCGTTGTCGGCGAAGGAATGGAAGGGCGGCGAAGCGATACCGTCGGAAAAGCGGCTGTCGGAACGCTTCGGCGTGTCGATCGGCACGCTGCGCAAGGCGATCGACGAACTCGTGGCCGACAACATTCTGGTGCGCCATCAGGGGCTCGGCACGTTCGTCGCGCATCATCAGCGCGACCGGCACTTTTTCCGCTTCTTTCGCGTCGTGCGCCAGGACGGCGACAAGACCTACCCGAGCGTGAGCCTCGTATCGTTCACCCGCGCAAAAGCCACCCGCGAAATCGCCGCGATGCTTCGCATCGAAGCGAACGCACGGGTGTTCTCGTTCGTGAACCGGCTTTCACTGCATGACGAGACCGTGATGGTCGACAACATCACGATCGCAGAAGAGCGCTTTCCGGGACTGACCGAAACGGCGCTGCGCGAGCGACCAAGCACGCTGTACAACTTCTATCAGGACGCCTTTCATATCAACGTCGTCGGGACCGAGGAGCGATTGCGGGTCGCGACGGCCAACGACGTCGAAAGCGCGCTGCTCGAAGTACCGCGCGGCACGCCGCTGCTCGAAGTGCGGCGGATCGCGTATTCGTATCATCAGGAACCGGTCGAAGTGCGGATTTCGCATGTGAATACGGCGCGGTACGAGTACGTGGGACCGTCGGCGTCGCACGACGAAGCCATTTGACGAGTTGACGAGTTGATTCGACGGCGCGACGCGCCGCCCGCTTCCGCCCCCGGATCGCTTTCGAACTGTCGGCTGCCGGTACTCATCGGCTAATATTGGCGCCACGACCGTTGCGCCCACCTCCGATGCGCGATGACGCCGCGCCCGTCGCGGCGGGACCGCCACCCGACCTCATCACAGTGAAACCGATTGCCTCTCCGGCCGCCCGGCCCGTTTCCTCTCTGCATATCGCGCTCGTCTGCAATACCGCATGGGCGATCTACACGTACCGGCAAGGGCTGCTGCGCGCGCTCACGCGGGCCGGTGCGCAGGTGACGATCGTCGCGCCGCGCGACCGCACGTTCGAACCGCTCGCCGCGATGGGCTGCCGGTGCATCGAACTGCCGGTCGCGTCGAAAGGCACCAACCCGCTCGACGATCTGCGCACGCTGCTCGCGCTGTACCGACACTATCGGCGCGGACGCCCCGACGTCGTGTTCCATTACACGATCAAACCGAACATCTACGGCTCGATCGCCGCGTGGCTCGCGCGCGTGCCGTCGGTCGCCGTCACCACCGGCCTCGGTTACGTGTTCATCCAGTCAAGCCGCGCCGCGCAGGTTGCAAAGCAGCTCTATCGCTTCTCGTTCCGCTTTCCGCGCGAAGTATGGTTTTTGAACCGCGACGACCTCGATGCGTTCACCGACGGCAAGCTGCTCGTCCACCCCGAGCGCGCGCGCCTGCTGCATGGCGAAGGCGTCGATCTCGACGAGTTTGCGTACACCGCGCCGCCGTCGCGCGACACGTTTTCGTTCGTGCTGATCGGGCGGCTGTTGTGGGACAAGGGCGTCGGCGAATATGTCGAGGCCGCGCGCCGGCTGCGCGCGCGTTATCCGCGCGCGCGCTTCGGACTGCTCGGCCCGGTCGGCGTCGAGAATCCGAGCGCGATTTCGCGCGACGACGTGGCCGCATGGGAGCGCGAAGGCGTGATCGACTATCTGGGCGAAACCGCGGACGTGCGCCCGTACATCGCCGACGCGGATTGCGTCGTGCTGCCGTCGTATCGCGAAGGCGTGCCGCGCACGCTGATGGAAGCGGGCGCGATGGGCCGGCCGGTCGTCGCGACCGACGTGCCCGGCTGCCGCGAAGTCGTCGCGCACGGCGAGAACGGCCTGTTGTGCGACGCGCGCAGCGCCGCGTCGCTGGAAGCGGCGCTCGCGGCGATGCTCGACATGAACGCCGAGGCCCGCCGCGCGATGGGCGAGCGCGGACGAAAAAAAATCGAAAAAGAATTCGACGAGCGGGCTGTGGTACAACGCTACCGGGAACTCGTCCGGGAATTGACCGGCGTGGTATTTTGAACGATTCATTTCGGAGACGGACAGCCATGACAGCTTCGCACCCAAAAGGCACGATCCTCGTCACCGGCGGCGCTGGCTACATCGGTTCGCATACGTGCGTGGAACTGCTCGACGGCGGCTATGACGTCGTCGTGGTCGACAATCTGGTGAACAGCCGCCGCGAGGCGGTGGCGCGCGTCGAGCGGATTACCGGGAAGACGGTCGCGTTCCATGAAGCCGACGTACGCGACGAAGCCGCGCTCGACCGCGTATTCGACGCGCATCCGATCACCGGGGTCATTCACTTCGCGGCGCTGAAGGCGGTCGGCGAGTCGGTCGCGAAGCCGATCGACTACTACCGCAACAACATCGGCGGCCTGCTGGCGGTGCTCGATGCGATGCGCAGGCACGACGTGAAGCAGTTCGTGTTCAGTTCATCGGCGACCGTGTACGGCGTGCCGGAACGCTCGCCGATCGATGAATCGTTTCCGCTGTCGGCGACGAATCCGTACGGGCAATCGAAGCTGATCGCCGAGCAGATGCTGCGCGACGTGCTGATTTCCGATCCTTCGTGGAAGATCGCGGTGCTGCGGTACTTCAATCCCGTCGGCGCGCATGAAAGCGGGTTGATCGGCGAGGATCCGGCCGGGATTCCTAACAATCTGATGCCGTACGTCGCGCAGGTGGCGGTGGGCAAGCTGCAGAAGCTGCGGGTATTCGGTAACGATTATCCGACGCCGGACGGCACGGGCGTGCGGGACTATATCCACGTGGTGGATCTCGCGCACGGCCATTTGAAGGCGCTCGACGCGCTGGCGACGCGCGGCGAGGGCTTCACCGTGAATCTGGGCACCGGACGCGGCTACACCGTGCTGGAAGTCGTGAAGGCGTTCGAACAGGCGTCGGGGCGACCGGTGCCGTATGAACTCGTCGCGCGCAGGCCGGGCGATGTCGCGGAGTGTTATGCGGATCCGGCTAGCGCGGAGAAAATCATCGGGTGGAAGGCGCAGTTTGGGATCGAGCGGATGTGTGCGGATCACTGGCGGTGGCAGGAGAGGAATCCGGGGGGGTATGAGTGAGAGTGCCGACGGCTCTGTTTCGCTGCGTGCCACAACCGGTATCTGGAATGGGGGCTTGAGGCAGCCCTCCCACCTGACTAACCTGCTGCCCGAATGGGCTTTGCCTCCACGCTCTGCAACGTCAGCCCCGTCGCAGGCTGATATTCGGGCACCCAGCGCCGCAAGTCGCGGCGTACTTCGTCGTCGCCCGGCACGCGATGCTGCATCAGCCACGGCAACAATTCGTCGAGCAGATGATCCGGCACCTCCCGAGCCTGTGCGATGCGCAGCTTCGGATGCGGCGTGCGACTCGTCGTTTCGTCGTCGGCCAGCAGTTCCTCATAGAGCTTCTCGCCGGGACGCAGCCCGGTGAATGCAATCTGAATCTGGTCTTCGCCGTATCCATACAAGCGGATGAGGTCGCGGGCAAGATCCACAATCTTGACCGGTTTGCCCATGTCGAGAATGAAAATCTCGCCCCCCTGCCCCATGCTCGAAGCCTGAAGCACAAGCTGTGACGCTTCCGGAATCGTCATGAAGAAGCGAGTAATCTCCGGATGCGTGACCGTAACCGGCCCCCCCTTCGCGATCTGCTGCTGAAACTTCGGAATCACGCTGCCCGCGCTGCCCAGCACATTGCCGAAACGTACGGTCTCAAACTGCGTGCAGTCTCCGGTCTGCTGCAATGCCTGGCATGTCATTTCTGCGAGGCGCTTGCTCGCGCCCATCACATTGGTCGGATTCACTGCCTTGTCGGTGGAAATCAGTACGAAGTGTCGGACCTGATGCTTGATCGCAGCGCGCGCTACCCGATAGGTGCCGAGCACATTGTTGCGAATTGCCTGCCACGTGTTCAGTTCTTCCATCAACGGAACGTGCTTGTACGCGGCCGCGTGGAAGACGATGTGCGGCGTGTAGCGCGCCATTAGCTGGTCGAGCAGCAAAGAATCCTTGACGTCACCGACAATCGCAACCACCGATAGCTGGGGAAAACGTTCGCGGATCTCTTCGACCAGCCGGTATGTCGCGTACTCCGAGACGTCCAGCGCGATCAGTTGGGCGGGAGAAAACCGCAGGATCTGCCGGCACAGTTCGGACCCGATCGATCCGCCCGCGCCCGTCACCATCACGACGCGGTCGCGCAGCAGCGCCTCGACATGCGGCATGTCGATGCGCACCGGTTCGCGGCCCAGCAAATCTTCGAGATCGATCTGGCGCACGCGCGACAGGAACGCCTGACCTTGCGCGAGCTGCGACAGCGCCGGCAGCACCATCGCGCGCACGCCCGCGCGCACGCACAGTGTCGCGACGCGCCGCTGCGCATCGACCGACGCCGACGGAATCGCGATGATCGCGTGCTCGACCTTCAGGCGCGAGGCGATCTGGTGCAGATCGCTGATCGCGCCAAGCACCTTGTAGCCGTAGATTTCACGGCCATGCTTGACCGGATCGTCATCGAGCACGCCGACGAGGCGCCACTCGCTCGAACGTGACAACTCGCGCGCGAGATTGGCGCCGGCATTGCCCGCACCCAGCACGAGCACGGGCTTGCCTTCCCCGACCAGCCCGCCATACAGATAAAACTCCTTCGATGCGCGGTAGAGCGCGCGCGAGCCGCCCATCACGAGGAATAGCAGGAGCGGCGACACGAGCAATACCGAGCGCGGAATGATCGGATGCGGCTGGACCATCACCGCGACCATCATCATTGCAAATGCGCCGGTCAGTACGGCCTTCGAGATGCGGACAAGATCCGGCAGGCTCGCGAATACCCACATGCCGCGATACAGGCCGTACAGGCGAAACATGACGCAGTAGACTGGCAGCGCCCAGTTCAGCGTTCTGACGGCGCCGGACCAGAATTCGTGGGGAACGTAACCGTTGAAGCGAATGACATAGGCGGCCAGCCAGCTTGCGGCAACCGCGCAAAGATCGAAGAGGAATGCGCTGAAGGACAGCCATGAGGCCTTCGGACGAAACATAGGCGTCATACCTCAGGTTTATTTCGTGTGTTTCGCTGTATTCATGAAGCGTCGCCAGCGCGCATCGACGCCGATACCCATGCAGCCCAGCACGATCACCCACATGCCGACAGTACACCACTGCATGACAGGCGACCAGCTAAGCGCAGTATTGGCAATGATCGTGCCAAGTGCCATTATCGCATACCAGTACCACGCGTTTTTCGCGTGACCCAGCCCGGCCTGGATCATTCGCTGATAGTAATGCTCCCGATGCGCGTGCCAGACCTTCTCGCCCCGTAACAGACGTTTCAGCAATGTAATGGAAGCATCGAAAATGAACGGAAGAAATACCATCGGCGGGAACCAGATCGGCCAGACGCCGTCGGCCCAGCCCCAATAGCCGAATGCGCCGGCGAGAAAGCCGAGCGGAATCGAGCCGGCATCGCCGAGAAAAATCCTTGCGGGATGGAAATTGAACAGCAGGAAGCCGAGCGCCGCGGCGGCGACTGCCGTGCTTGCCGCCGATAGCATCGGTAGCGGATAGGCGGAGGTCGCCGCGCCGACCGCGTACGCGCCGAAGCCGAACAGCGCCATGCCGCCCGCCAGACCGTCGGCACCATCCATGAAATTGTAGAGATTGATCAGCCACAGCAGCAAAAACGACACGAGCACGAGGGCCCACCACGGCACGTCGACCGGATGGCTCGCCACCAGAAGTGCCACCGCCGCCAGGTGCGCGGCGAAGCGCACGCGCACGGGCAAGCCGCGCCGGTCGTCGATCTGCGATATGGCGGCGAGCAGCGCCGCACCGGCTGCTGCCGACCACATCGACGGCGCGACAATCAGCATCGCGATCACCGCGACCGGCACAATGCCCCAGCCGCCGACGCGCGGCGTCGGACGCGTATGCAGCGAACGGTCGTTAGGGATGTCGGTAGCGAGGCGCCACGCGAGACCGGTTTTCAGGAGAACGTGCAGGACCACTGCGCAGGCGGTCAACGAAAGAATCGCGATCGAAACGATCGTCGCGATCGGCGAAACGGTCATAACGGCGCGCAGCATGCGAAAAGCCTCAATTCGATTGCGATGTCGACGCGCGATACCAACGCGCGGTCGCTTCGAGCCCCGCATCGAGTGTAAAGCGGGGTTGCCAGCCGAGTACCGTGCGAATCTTCGACGAATCGACGCGCAGCGAGCCGATCAGCCGTTCGACCTGGGGTGCCTTGCCGGTCATGCGGCCCGCCACGCGCAGCAACATCGGCGGCACCGGCGCGAGACGCGCCGGGCGACCGAGGTGACGGCCGAGCGAGCGAGCGAGTTCCGCGACGCTCGGATCGTCGCCGTCGGTGACGTGGAACAGCTCGCCTGGCGCGTGCGGATGCGTCGCACACAGCGCCAGCGCATCAGCAAGGTTGTCGTTGAAGACGAGACTGCGACGCGCGCCGATTGCGCCGAGCGGCAGCGGCACGCCGCGCGCGATCGCCCGCATCAGCGCAAGAAAGTTCGCGCGCACCTGTGGGCCGTACACCAGCGGCGGTCGCACGATTACGACCTCGATGCCGGTGGCCGCGCCATATTCGCTGAGCACGACTTCGGCTTCGCGTTTGGAAACGCCGTACGGATCGGGCGGCGCCGGCGTATCCGTTTCGTTGAGCGGCCGGCCTGCGTCGCATTGTGCCAGCGCCTTGATGCTGCTGACGAATACGAAACGCCGCGCGCCCGCCTCGCGCGCCGCGCGCGCGGCGATAAGCGCGCCGTTGACGTTCGTATCGCGAAACGCGGCGAGCGCGTCGGGGGCGTCATCCTCGATCACATGCACGCGGGCGGCCAGATGCACGACCGCATCGGGACGCAACGCGTCGGGCCAGCGCGCGGCATGTGTCGCATCGATCCTCCAGGCGCGTGCTTGCGCAGGCGCCGTGCCGTCGGAGCGAACCAGTGCACTCGTTTCGTAACCTTGTGCGATTAGCGTCCGCACGAGCGCATGCCCAACGAAACCGCTTGCGCCCGTCACTGCGATATGCGTCATAGCCACTTCCAGCCGAAGCGGTTGAAGAACTTCGCCATCGACGCGACGAACAGCCTGATGTGCGTCCATCCCTTGCGGGACGCGCCGCCGCCGTGATGGACGATGCGCACGGATGGTACATACGCAATGCGCGCGACGTCGTGCGTGCGCAGTGACAGATCGTAGTCCTCGAAATAGAGGAAATAGCGTTCGTCGAAACCGCCAAGGCGCTTGAGCACGTCGGTGCGGAACAGCATGCAGCAGCCGCTGACGATCGGCGGATCGTTGACGACGTCGCGATCGTTGATGATGTCGCGCATTTCGTAGCGTGCAAGACGCCTGGTGAACAGCGTGCGCAGGCTGCGTGGAAGAAAACCGCGTACGAACAGGTCGAATACGGTCGGCATGCGCCGGCACAGGAACTGGGTACGGCCTGCCTCGTCGCCGATCCACGGCGTTAGCAGACCGACATCCGGGTGCTCGCGCAGATAGGCGAGCGCTCGCGCGAGTGCATCGGGGCTGAGTTCGACGTCGGGATTGAGGATGAGATGGAAGTCGCTCTGCGCGCGTGCGATCGCGAGATTGTGTCCCGCGCCGTAGCCGACGTTACCGTGGCCGGTAATTACGTTCGCCGCGATGCGCTGCAAAGCAAGCGATTCCGTCAGCGCAGTCAGGTCGGGAGAGCCGCCGTTATCAACAAGCGTGAGCCGCACCTGCGGACCGCCGATAGCGCACAATGCGGCCGCCAGGGTATCCAGCGTGCCCGCCAGCAGCGCGACGTCGGGGTAGTAGACGACGATCGAGACACTTAACCTACCGGGATCGCTCAAACCGCCCGCATCGAAATTCACATTCATTACGCGACGAAGATCCTATGCGGGTACCGACACGGGATTGCATGATAGATAAAGAAGCGGCGCGCGTCGGCGCACCGTGCAGGCCGATCGTACTGTACTATTCGGCGACGCGATTTCGCGCAAGATGCCGGCGCCCGCGTGCTGATAGTGGCGTGTCGGGCGCCCGCGCGCCACGGCGCACCGTAGACGGTCGCAATTTTACTGTAAGCGCGTGGATTGGCCTACCCGGCAGCCGGACGATAGCGCGCGACGACGTAGATCTCGCCGGCGATGTCCGGATAGCGCTCGCCGAGCTGCATGAAGGCGTCGAGCATTTCGGGCGTCCAGTGATCCTCGATCTGCTTGTTCGACACCGGCTTCATCCAGTAGCCGCCGAATACCTCGATATCGAGCTTCGCCTGATAGAACGCATCGCGAAACGATGCGGGATCGAACACGCGGCGATGTCCGTGATGGATGTCCATCTCGTTGAGCGAATCTTCCCGCTGCAGCATTCCCATGATCACGGCCGCCTGCCGGTGCAGCGAGTGAGCGTTCGGGACGGCGGCGAACAGGCGTCCCGTGTTCGGCTTCAGCCAGTTGCGCGCGCGGGCCAGGATGTCGACCGCGTCCTGCACGTGTTCAAGCACATGCCCAAGTATGATGTTGTCGAACTTCTGCGTCGACTCAAATTCCTCGAACAGCGAATGCACGACATTGGCCTGTGGAAAACGCCGGCGCAGGTCGTCACAGAACTGGCCCGAGCCTTCGACCAGCGTAAGTTGCTTATCCGTGGTCGCGAGCAACTCCGTCATGATTCCTTCTGCTGGTCCCATTTCGAGTAACGTATCGCCGGTCAGATACCGCTCGGCGATTTTGAACGAATGACGTACGGTCGCCGAGTTTGCTCCCGCGGCGTACAGCGACACTTGAGAAATGGATTCCAAACGCTGCTTCTCTTCCTGGTTCATAAGCGATCGCTCTCTTCGTTGCGTGTGGCCGCCTGCGCAAGCGCGGTCTCGATGAATTCGAGCATGAAGCCCGTCCTGAACATCACAAAACTGATACGCCGTCCGCCGAACGCGACCGCCGGCACCGGGGGCACCGTCACCTTCCCCCGCTGGCTGCGCGCCCAGACGAGCGCCGCGTCGATGTCGTCGACCCAATACGCAAAATGATAGATCTTGATACCGGCATCGAGCCAGGGCCTCAACGTATCGGAGCCAGGCAGATTCTCAAGCAATTCGATGCGCGGCCCGGGACCGGTAAGAAAGCATCCCACGATGCCCTGCACCGGATCCGAAAATACTTCGCCCTCGGCGCGGTAGCCGGCCGACTCGAAGAACGCGCGCTCGCGCGCCAGCGAAGCGGTCGCGTAACCGACATGATGAAATGCGTAGCCATCCGGCAAGGTCGGCGTCTCAGTCACGCGCGACCCTCCTCGCCACCATCCTCGACAGCGCGTCGAGCCGCGCGTCGACACGCGGCCAGCTCTCACGCGTGACCCGATGCTCAATCGCATCTAGCCGGCGACCTCCGATTTCAAAATGCCGAGACAGCACCCGGCGTTCCGCAATCTCGCACGAATCGTGAAATGAAACGACCTTCGCGTTCTCCGCGACGGTTCGGCAAAACGCCGCCTCGAGGCCAAGACGTTCGAACGCCGCCCGATAAACGAGCCATGCGCTCTCGACCGCCGCGACCGACCCTGGCCGCATGATCCAGCGTCCCCATTCCGCGGTACGCGCCGCCATGTCGAGGTCGTACAGCGCGATCAGCCCTTCGCGTACTCCCGTGCCGAGGCGCTCGACCACGAAGTAGTAGTCGCCGGAGCGATCGTAGTACTTCGCGAACCACGCACGCTGGTCTGCCTCCGTCTGTGCGCCGGCGTGCAGATAAGCAGCCAGCGAAGGATCAGAGCGCAGTTCGACGACGAAAGCGGCATCGGCGTCCGCGACCGGACGCAGCCGGAACGCGTGACCGTCGATGCTCAGGTCATGCAACATGCCTGGCCTCGATCGCCGCGATGATCTTCGCTGCGCTGTCGAGATCGGCGAGCTCTTCTTCTCCGAACTCGACCTCCAGTTCGTCCTCGAGCACGAACATGATTTCCATGTGCTTGAGCGAATCCCATTCATTTACACGTTGCCGCGTGATTTCGTCGACCGATGCGAAGCGCCGCTTCAGCACCGTGCCGATAGCGTTAACTACCTGTTGTTCAATATGTGCGTGCTCCATGTGCGCCTCATCGAATGTCTATCGGGACCGGCCAGTGTAACGTCGGTCGGAAGCCAGATCATTGCGTCGCATACTGCAACTGTACGCCGGGTGCGGGGACGAATCCGCGAACGGCGTCCGCGGGCAGCGTGTACAAGCCTTCGTCGACGTCCGCGCTGCCGGTGAGCGACGCGAGCCATACCCTCGCGGGCTGGTTGCGTGGACCGCTTTTGACCCGAAACGCCACCTGCTCGCATTGCGCGACTATCGGCATCGCCGCAATTGCACTTAGCACGACAGTGTCTTCCAGTTGGCGCCCCATCGCGCGACAGCTCATGCACAGTTCCTCGACGATGACTTTGCCTTCATAGCGCCTCGCGACGATCACCGCAACGACGCCGCTGTCCGATAACCGATCTGTAAGACGCACGCTCGCGACGCTCGCATCGGGCCGTTCCATCAGTTCGGCAAGCTCGGCCTGGTTCAAGCGCCGCAGCGCGATGTTGAACTGATTCGTCTTGCGGCATAGATCGGCGAGACGCCCGAGTTCGTCGCGCGGATTCTGGCGAATCGTCAGCGACACGTGCAGGCTGCGAAAGTACTCTTCGGGATCGGTCGCCTGGGCGCTCAGTGCCTCCCGTTCGACATTGGCCTTCAGATCGCCGACGCGCCTCGCATCGTCAGCCTCAAGCTTCCATCGCCAGAGGCCAGGATAGAAGCTGATCGCCCGCTCGGTCAGCGCCGCATCCATTGCCGCGTGGACGACATGCACGCCGTTCAGATGCGCTGCGATGCTCGCCAGTTCGCCTGGATTGTCGTCGACGTACAGCACGGCGTCCGGGGCAATGCGTACGGCTTCTGCGACTCGCGCGATGGCTTCCACCTTCGCTCCCCATGAAATTTCCACGGCCGAAAAATCGGACCATTTCAGAGGGAAATCGGCGCGACGCTGAAACAGCTCCTCCACGTCCGGCCGTTCGTTGCGTGACACCAGAGCAATGAAAATACCGCGTTCGCTGAGCGCCTTCACGTACGAGTGTAGTTGCCGGTGGGCATCCGTCAGTTCGACGCCCTGCACACCATCCTCTCCAAGCACACCCGCATACAGCGTTTGGTCCAGATCGAGCGCCACCGCCTTAATCGGCGGCAACATCGCGGCCGGCAACCAGCGACATACAAGTTCGCGCGCGATCAATGTTTGTGCGGTGTTGGCGACCGGCGTGCCGGCCATTATCGCCGTTCGCGCGTCGAGCAGTCTGGCGCCGGCGGCCGCACAAACCGCGGCCATATCCGCAAAATACACCGCAGGCAACCGTTCGGTGAGCGCCTGCATCTTGCCCACTTCCGCGTCGCCCTGGAGCCAGCTCGCGATCAGGATCGGTGCCGTGCTGATCGCCCTGAGCGCACGGACGCGGCTCGCGAGCCAGTCGATCCACTGGCCGCCGCAATCGTCATCCTTGCGGTAGCGGCTGCTATCAAGCCACAGCAACTCCGCGTCGGCCGGCGAATGGTCCGCATACATCAGCGTGTCGTCATAGTCGCTAACGCGCGCCTGTACGTTCCAGCCGCCCCAGAAAAGGAACGGACGCGCGAGATCGAGCACCGGTTCGATCGCGTGATTGCGCCACACGTTGACGGCACCGCAGCGACAGCCGGTGAAGTCACAATCGATGCTTTGCAGCGCGAGTCGCGACGGCTTCGCAGCAAACAGCACCGACTGGATCTCGACCCGCTTCATGGCCAGTTCGATAGAAGATGGTGAATGCATGACTGTCTGTTCCGACGATTACGATAATGGGTAGCGGCACCAGATACGCCTTGACGCCATGCGAGGCGCGCCCGGCCCGGTGTATCACGATGTTATGCGCCGCGTCACGTTCATCAGAAAATGAAACATGCTGAGATCCGGGCCGGCGCCCTGATCGCGCGCGCCGCCGGTCTGCGCAAGATCGAATGCATATTCAAGCCCGACCGCCTGCACCTCGCGAAGCGGGTGGGCGAGAAGCAGCAGGCTCTTCTCGTATTGACTCAATGGCGCGTCGAGGTCGACGCGCGGCGGCAGCACGTGCGGAAACGCGGTACGCACGACACGCGGCAGCGCGTCTTCCAACGAGCGCTTGAGGACGTAGCCCGTTTCCGATGCCAATGCCGACACCGAGCGCGTGCCAGACAGGTTCCCTCCGTGCCGCCGATAGCGCACCAGCCGGTCATCGGTAACGCCAATGCTCATCCCGCGTCCGCACGCTCGCAGCCAGTAGTCGAAGTCCTGCAAGCCCACGAGCCCCGCATGAAAATCGCCCAGTTCGGTGACGACGGACGCACGCAGCATCGCCGTCGGGCCGCACAGAAAATTGCCGTACAGAAAGAGCCGTCGATACATCTCGGGCCCCGGTGCCTGGTCGATATACAGCACCGGCACCTCATGGTCGGGCAATTCGGCGCCGTCGGAATCGATCAGCCTCGGCTTGGCGAACACCAGGTCGTGGCCTGAGTTCGTCAGGATTTCGAGCTGCTGCGTGATCCGCTCAGGTTCGCAGACGTCGTCGCCGCCCATCATCGCGATGAAATCGCCACGCGCCTGCCGCAATGCCGTATTGATCGCTGCGCTCGGACCGCCGTTGCGTTGCGTGATCAACTGCACGCGCGAACCGAAATGCCTCGACACGAGTTCCGCACTGTCGTCTGTCGAACCGTCGTCGACGACGATGATCTGCTGCCGTGAATAGCTTTGGCTACACACGCTTTCGAGCGTCTCCATCGCGTAGGACGCCTGGTTGTAGATCGCGACGATGACGGAAACGAGCGGTTCGGACATGCGTGAAGCCGGCGACCGGCGGTTAAGACAATAATTGACGGGGCAGGCGCCCCGAAGCGCATCAAGCGGATTCGAACTCCCGCACCGCAGCAATCACGCGATCCACCTGGCCGTCCGTCATTTGCGGCCACATCGGCAACGACAGGACTTCGTCGGCAGCGCGACACGCAAGCGGCAAATCGCTGGCGGGAATGTTCAGATGCGCAAACGCGCCTTGCCGATGAGCGGGTGTCGGGTAGTGGATCGCCGTCGTGATCTCGCGGCGCGACAGGAAAGACATCAGATCGTCTCGACGCCCGGTTCGTGTCACGTAAAGATGGAAGACGTGGGTATTGCCCGGCGCAATGCGCGGCGTCGCAAGACCATCGAGCCCCTTCAGTCCTGCTGTATAACGCTCGGCGATCATGTTCCGGCGCTGGTTCCATGCGTCGAGATAGGGCAGCTTGACGCGCAGGATGGCCGCCTGCACTTCATCGAGCCGCGAGTTCGTACCTTCCGTTTCGTGCACGTACTTGCGCTTTGAACCATAGTTGCGCAGCGCCCGCAGTTTGTCCGCAAGCAGACCGTCGTCGGTGACGATCGCGCCGCCGTCGCCCATCGCGCCCAGATTCTTGGTCGGGTAGAAACTGAATGCCGCGGCATCACCGAGCGCACCGCAGCGTCGCTCGTGATGCGAAGCACCGTGCGCCTGCGCGGCGTCTTCGAGCACGAAAAGGCCCGCGTTGCGCGCGATCTCGTTGATCTTGTCCATCGCTACGGCCTGGCCGTAAAGATGTACGGGAATGACCGCCGCGCTGCGTGGCGTAATTCGCTCGGAAAGGCGCTTCGGATCCATCAGGAAGCAATCGTCGATCTCGACTGCAACCGGCGTCGCGCCCACCATCGAAACCGCAAGCCATGTGGCAATGAACGTGTGCGATGGCACCAGCACTTCGTCGCCCGGCCCGATGCCGCGTGCGCGAAGCGCAAGCGCCAGCGCATCGAGCCCATTGCCCACGCCGACGCAGTAACGCGCGCCGCAATAGCTCGCGAACGCTTCCTCGAAGGCCGCCAGTTCCGGACCCAGGATCACGTGCCCGCTACGCGACACGCGCTCGAACGCATCGCTTACATCCTGTTGCACTGCGGCCTGTAGCGCATGCATGTCAAAGAAAGGAATCATGTTCGCGTGCGTTTGCCGGCTTCCTGAAGAAAAATTTGATAGTCCCGAATGTAATCGCTTTCTTCGTAGGGCATCGAAGCCAGCACAAGGCACACGGCGCCCGACGAAAAATTGTTGAGTTCACGCCAGATGAGCGAGCGGATCAGCACGCCCGACGACGGCCGGTTGCACGTGAGCACACGCCGCTCGAAGCCGTCGTCGACCACCAGATCGAAGCTTCCCGAAACCGGAATGATCAGTTGCTGAAGCCGGTGATGCGCATGACCCGCGCGCATGCCGCCGCTCGGCACGTCGTACAGGTAGTAGACACGTTTTACGTCGAACGGCACATGACGGCTGCCTTCGACGAAGGTCAGGTTGCCGCGCGGATCGGTGATTTTGGGAAGCTCGACGACAGAAATATCGTTGTCGAGCGTACGATGATCGGGAGCTAGCACCGGTGATTCCTTATCGTTGACGCGTTTCTGATAGAGCGGCGAGCAGCACCGCCTCGGAATCGACGAAATAGTCGTCATGGACCGCGAACTTGCCGTTGAGCCTGAAGGCTCGTTTGCCCTTCAGAAAAGATACCCGGACGCCGGACACGCGACCAAGCAGTTCCCACAGATAAAGCTGCACGCTCGCATGGTCGGATGTCAACACGATTACGTGAGTGCCCGGCGCACACCAGACCATATTGGTCAGATGAGCACCGGTCGGAGCGATGACAAGCGACGCCTGCCGGAACAGCCGGATCTGGGTTTCGACGCTCATGCCATCGACGCGCACAAGTTCAAACCCCATTTCGACCAGCCGGGCCTCAATTTCGTCCTGATTCTGTAGCACGCGCACCGATCCGCCGCGGCCAGCGAACAGTTTGCGCCCAGGAGGCCGCCCATCGCCGCGCGGGAACGCCGCATCACAGCGGCGCACCGCCTCGCGCACGCGGCTCACGTCGATCGCCGAACGCGTCGACATTTCGCCGCCGAAGTACACGTCCAGAATAGACGATGCATCGGACGTCATGTAAAGCTCGTTGACGGTATAGAGCGTGCCGGGTTCCAGATAAACAACCGGCCTGCGCGATTTATTGACGAGCTCGACCAACTTGCGCAGGTTCGGATGCAGACCGTCCTGCATAAGAAACGGCACCGTTGCAGGAATGTTTGCACTCTCCGCCAGCAACATTCGCGGCAGTACTTCGACGATGAAGTGGAAGTAATTGTTCGCCGATTCCAGCATCAGGTGGATACCGGATTCTACTGACGCCCCCTGACGCGCCTTCACGGTAAGCACGACGCGTCGGCGTGGCAACCGGCGCGCGAACGGCCATTTGATGTCCGTGCCTTTCTGGTCGGCGAAGTACGCTTCCTCGTCGTGCATCACGGTGCTGCGATTCGTGACGAGGTAGCGCGTACCCCCTATCGCAATCACATCGTTCAGCTTCGCGACGATCGGCGCGGCCGGATATCCGACCACTTCGCCCATCGTCTCGACCGATCTATCGAGACGAGCGATGATGGCGTCGCCATCGGCCTTCCCGTCGGAGGCCTGCACGAACGCTTCGACCGATTGCACGGTCATCTCGATCGTGCACGGGATCGCCTCGAGTTCGGGTCGCACATTGCCGAGGAACCGGCGCAACGGTGCCGTCGAGCAAAAGTGAGACGCGCTTGGCGCGCCCTGGACGTGCCCGCGGATCGACAGAAAATGAGCAAGCGGACTCGTGCGGCTCCAGTCGACGTCGGGATACTCGGCCTTGTGCGCCTCCGGGTCGAACAGCGCGCTCGGCCGGTACCCGGCCGCTTCGCCTGTCTTGACGTAATGAAGCAGCGGATTGAGCCCCGACGCACGCGCATCTTCATACTCGGCGAGATACCAGCGGCTATCGAAAAATTCGTTCGGATCCAACCCTTCGAAACCGCCGGCCCGCAGGTAGTCCTCGAGCGGATGCAAGTCCTGATCGACGACCTCAGGCTTCTGATACGCGTAATAGCGCGGATCAAACAGCGGACTCGGACTGCGTAGCTCGCGCGCGCCGAACGACACATAATGCCCAAGCGGATGAACGCCGGCTTCGGCCACGCCAGGATTACAGCCCAGATACCAGTCGTTATCGAACAGCAGATCGACGCTAGAGTCGAGATCGGTGATGAAATCGGAAAGTTTGACCTCGGCTTCGGCCGGCGCAGCCTGCGGCGCGTCGGCGACTCCCGTCACTGCACCCGCCTCGATGTGTTCGTCGCCATGGTGTTCCTGGCGACCGGGTGCAACTGCAGGCGTCTCGACTGCGGGATCTTGATTCACTAACGGCGATGCCTCGTGTAATGGAGGAGACGGTCCTTTGCGCGCCCCTGCGGGCCCAGCGCTCCGCATAACAAGCATTGCGTCAGGGATCGCCTTGCCGGCAGGCGCTCGGTGGCCCAATGCATGCGGATCATTGAACAGATCAGCCTCAGTAGCCGGCCGTGCCCGTCGCCCTTGAATAATACGCCTCAAGATAGAAAGCATAGTTTACATTGTCAGGATAACTTGGCGTACGGTATTTACTACCACCATGAACCAGAAAAAAATTCCGCTTTTATGCATATCGTTTAAACCGCGCTCGCAGATTCTTGAGCACCAGCCGCCAGGTCGTGGCCTCGCCTTCCGGCGTGTCGTGGCGGACGGTGGGACGGTCCAGCCACGGAAATCTGGCAACGTTGTGAACCTATGTGAGTGCGGACAGGCGATGCGCATAGGCCCAAACCAGCGCGAAAAATCGTTATCATCCTCGTTGCTACCGCACTGCCACGACGCGCGCGACTAGCGGCGCAGACTCTCGCGAAGAACGCTGGCGACTCGCAAGGCCCGGATGTGAGCGGAAACTGTCAGCCCTCCGAAAGAAAGAAAAGGCGGGCTGGTGCCCAGCATGACAGAAGAATCTTTACTTCCCTGGCTCGAAGCAAAATAAAATTGAAAAGAGACGTGGTGCGGCCACCGACTGTGGTCATTTCGGGCTCAGAAATTCCGGGACGTGGCTGCCTGCGACTACCGGATCTGCGAAAGATGCGTGCTGTCTCGCCAGCACGTTATCATGTCTTGGCAAGACGCCTGGCGACACCCTGTGTTATCCCTGGGCTGTCGCGAAATGAGTTAAACATTAGCTTAAGCTGCGTATGGTAATCCCGGCGCAGGCACGACAGAGAAAGGCTTCATGGACCTCGGCATAACATTCATAGTGAATTTTCAAGCGCCGAAACGACTAAAACCATGCAATCCAGCGCTCAACTGGCCAACCTGGCTTACCCAGACGTGGCGCTTGCTACCTCGCTCGCGCCGATCCGTCGCATTGAGATCGTTTTTTCCCGCCTGCCTTGCGTGTATCGACGAGCCGCTCACAAGCGCGTGTGGCACATCGGGTTCATCACGACGACGCACGTCGGCCCGCACCGCACCCCTTCTCGGGCAGTTGCAGGCAGCGGTTCGATGAGCGACAACAATTCGTCGTCTACCGGTTCTTCAGGCATCGCGTCCGGTCAGTCAAACAAGAAGAACTAACACCCGGCGCGAAAAGCTAACAGGCTCAAACCCGGTTTTGCAGCGGTTGCCGAATTTGAGCCAACGTTGATCAATCCGTATATCACACGACAGCACAGGCTGGAACCGATTCATGCTCAAGTATCCCTTTGGCCTGACGTTTTGTGTCGGCGCCCCGCGTAGCGGCACTACCGTTGTCGGCAGCCTTCTCACTGAAGGTCCGGCGGCATTTCCGATGTTGCCCGAATGTACATATGTTACGCAGATCATCCGGCTTTATCACGAGATCCTGCACCACTCCGATCCACAGCGATTCACTGCCTTCGCGAAATCGGACAAAATACTGGCGCATTCGCTGTCAAGTTCAATCGACAGTCTTATCAAAACCGCCCATAGCCACTTCGCAGAACTGCCCGGCAGCGAACTCATCCTGAAAGATCCCGAACTGACGATTTATCTGGACCATTTACCGTTGTTCTTCGAAAAGTGCAAAATTGTCTGCGTGGTCCGCGATCCGCTGCATGTCATTGCTTCGATGTACAAGGTCTTCACAAAACAGGGGAAATCAACGACAGTTGACGAACTCACCACCATGATTTTTAATTATTACTGGCGAGCTTCCGAGTCCGAGGCAGCGAAAAGCGGCGCGATGCATTTTATCGACTTCGAAAAAATCGTCCAAGGCGATGAGAGCGAGTTTGCGGCTATCGAGCAATATCTCGGCTATCAAATAGGACGGCACGGTTTCGGCAAGACCTTTTTCGATTTCGACAAAACTGATGCGACACATTCACCGAACTACGGCCAGCCGATCCGGCGCCCTCCGGCTCTCGAAACCGGCCTGACCGACGATGAAGACGCCCGAATTCGGACCGCATTCTCCGGCTACAACCTAAAATACCGCTGGTGGTCGTGAGCGTGGCCGCCACTGCGGCCGCGCAAACCCGGTCGCAGGCGCACGGTCCGGTCGCTCTGCCGTACGGCACCCATCTACGTCAGTCACCGTTACGCAAGCCATGTGAGATAACATTGACAGGTTTCGTACTGACGCGAGCTGCGTGCTGCTGTGCGGTCTTTACGTTCGAACTCGTCGCAACACCATCAAGGCAATATCTTCGTGACCAAGAAGACCATCAGTGCAATCGTTCCTGTCATTGGCGATTATCTTCAGGTTCAACCGCCTCTCGCCGACCTGGTTTCCCAACTGTCAGAAGCATTCTCGCTCGACGAAGTTCGCCTCGAGGTGATCTTCGTCGCGGACGGGGCTCATTGGAACCAGACAATCGACACGACCGACTTGCCCGCCGGCAAGCCCGGTGTTTTCATCACGGAGTCTGCGCAGTCGATGCCGGCTTGCCTGATCAACCGTGGTGCGAAAGAAGCCCGAGGCGAGTACCTCGCGTTTCTGTGGCCCGGTACGCCAATCCGCAGCTGGACGCGCGCGCTATCGCGCCTGGCGACCAGTCTCAAGGACGACGAGCCGGCGGTGGCAGGCGCGGTCGCTCACGTCGCGACGGGTGAGTTCCCGGTCGAATCGTGGCTATGGAATTGCGAGGGCTTCGTGCCGAACGGCTTTCCGTCTGGCTGGGTCGAACTTGCTGACATCGTGCCGATGGAAGCGACCCTCGTGCGCCGCAGCGTATTCGAAGAACTGGGTGGCTTCTCCACGTCGCCGCTGCTGCAACGCGGCTTCTGGTGGCACTTCAGCCTGCGGCTGAGCCGACGTTATGACATTCGCGCGATCGACGTTGCGTCGCCATTGAGTCGCTGGTCCTGGCATACCTATCCGCTGACCGCTGATGTAGGGATCAGCGGAGATATGATGGCGCGTCGGGTCGTGCGCGGGGAGGATGACACAGCTTCGACCACTGGCGCTGCGCAGATCGACTGGGAGGATGTCGCGCGCTTCGCGCCGAGCATCGCTCACACGGATCTCGAACGCATCAATCGGCAGTTTCGACGTTTCGCATCGGTCGCGGGAATCGAAGACGTACGCCTGCCGGAACCGCGCACGTCTGCGACGAGGCCGCTCCGCGTCACCGTGCTGGGCGGCCCCAACGAGCCGGCGCATAACGAACTGTGCTTTTTCAACTATTTCCGGCTGCTCGAACGCGACAACCTGCTCACGTGGCGCACCAGCCTCGACACTGCGGCGACGTCGGCGGATATGCTCAACAGCGACCTGGTGATCTTCAGCCGCGTCAAGACGAAAGCGGGTTGCGCCTTGATGGACTTCTGCCATGTCAACGGCATCCCCACGATCTACATGCTCGACGACAACTGGTTCAGCGTCGGCCGTGAATGGAAGGAGTACCGGGCGCTCTTCAGGCCGGGCGCGCCGATGTACGAAAACTTCATGTTCTGTCTGAAGCGCGCCGACGTCTGCCTCACGTACAACAAGGTACTGGCTGAAGACCTCGCACCATACGCGCCCAATCTGGTTGTGCTTCCGACCAACATCGACCTGTCGCTGTTCCGACGCAAGCCACGTACGTCGCGTACGCGAAAGATCGTCGGCTACGTCGGCTCGGCGCGCCAGGACACCACCGCATTTCGGGCGTTGCGCGAGGTCGCCGAGGAGCGCAAGGACGTCGACATCTTCATCATGTCGAACGCCGTGCCCGACGACTTGCGCGAATTGCCCGAGGGCAGGGTGCAGTTTCAGCCGTACGTTTTCAGCTACAAGCGCTATGCGGACATCGTCTGCCAACGCGCGCCCGACATTCTGATCGCGCCGCTCGGCACCAGCCGCACGGAAGCTTCGAAGTGCCCGAACAAGTACCTGGAAATCGCCGCCGTCGGTGCGGCCGGAGTCTTCAGCAAGGTTGAACCCTACGTGTCATTCATCTCGCACGACGAAACCGGAATCATGGTCGACGAAGCAGCGCCCGAGTGGAAGCGCGCCATCCTGAGGCTGCTCGACGACGACGCGGCACGCCAAACCATCGCGCGCCAGGCATTGACGAACGTCGTCGATAATTTTTCGACGGAACGGGTGCTCGACCGGTTCTGGCAACTGATCCGACAAACCGCCGGTCAGCGGGGGAACGCGCGATGAGCACGCCCACCGTCAAAGTCGCGTTTGTTTCCCACTCGGCAGCGCCCGCTGGCGCGGAACGGTCACTGGTCAACTTCGTCAGCAATCTGCCGCCGTCGATCGCGCCGATCGTCATCTTTCCGAACACACGAGGACCGATGTACGATCAGGTCGTGTCCGCCCGCGTGCCTGCGCTGAAGCTCGAATACGATCCATATCTGCCGTCCATCGGCGACTTCGACGGGATGCGCCAACGCGAAGAGCGCAAACGGCTGGAACAGCACCGCTTTTCGGCGCTTTTCAAAGAGCTCGAAATCGACGCGGTGGTGGTCAACACGAATGTCATTTCGCCAGCGGTGTATGCGGCGGCGAGCCTTGAAATCCCCGTCATCATTCATTCGCACGGCCTCATCAGTCAGCGCCTGCTGTCGCAGTTGAACTCGCAGCTGTGGGCATTCGAGGACCCCGCGCAGCTGCTATCGGCAAGCCGGGTGATCTGTCCGTCGCAGATCGTCGCCGATTTCTACGTCGATTTTTACGGCGTGCCGCGCGACGCAATCGACGTTGTCCCCAATGGCACGCACTTCGAGCCGTGGTCCGCGCTGCCGGACACGCCCGCCAGTGCCGATGCGCCGAGCCGGTTTGTAATGCTATGCACGTTGGACGTCAACAAGAACGTGCCAATGTTTATCGAAGCGGCTCGCATCGTGAAGGAACAAGGACTCCAGCACTTCGAATTCCATGTGTACGGCAGCGGTGCCCAATCGTATCTGGATCGTCTGCGCGGCCTCATCTGGGACAGGCGGCTCGATGACACCGTGTTCCTGCACGACAAGACGCTCGACGTACGGTCGGTGTATGACGGCGCGGTGGCCGTAGTCGTTGCGAGCCAGCTTGAATCGTTCTCGTTTGTCACCATCGAAGCGATGAGCCGTGGACGCGCAGTCATTTCCACGCGTTGCGGCGGCCCCGAGCAGTTGATCGTCGATGGCGAGACGGGGTTTCTGATCGAGCGCAACGACGCGCAGGCGCTCGCCGAGAAGATTCGTACCCTCGCATCGGATCGCGCGCTGGCATCACGCCTCGGCGCCGAAGGGCGCCGGATCGCCGAATCGAAGTACGAGATCGGTGCGTTGTCGCAACGCTACGCGGAACTGATCGCCAAGGTGGCGAACGAGTCGAGTCACCAGTCACTGCGCAGCAAACGTCTGATCGCGATGCGTCACACCGGACTCAAACGCGCCGTCACGCTGATGAACGGTGGTGTCGACGATGGAACCGGCATGGCGTCTGCGATGTTTACAAGAGCCGAAGCGTCGGGCAACCACGCTCGTGCGATCGAGTTCGCCGAGCACGTCGCGCGCGCCCAGATGAGCGTGCTCGGGCGCATTCGACGTCGGCTGCACTCACGCGAGAATCTGTGGTCGTCGATATCCGATGGGTATTCGGCGCTACGGAACTTCTCTGAGCGACATGGCTTGCATCAGGGCGCACGTCTAACCTTGTCGCATGATCTGCGCCGCATTCCGTACCGCGAGTACGTTGCCGGTCCCATCGATGTCAAAGCCCGCAAGATCATGATCGGCATCAGTACCGCAGCGATTGGCCAGAGTGGCACGATCGGGATCGAACTGGTGAACAGCCAGGGTAGCATCGCCGTGCATCACGAGAAGCCGCTTGCTCAAAGCTCGCCGTTTGCTCCGGTTTCGTTCGATCTAGGGAGCAACTGGAAGCCGGACGACGGCGAGTACAAGCTGCGCATCTTTGCGCGCGACAGCGACGGTCCGGTATGGGCGTACGAGTTCGTCGAGGACCGGATGGGCGGTCTGCTCAGGCCCGTGTTTCGGCCGTTTTACGCGTTCGATTGAGGAACGTCATCCGGCGGCCCAAGCCTGCGCAGCGCGACGCGCCGCATATCATGGCGGCGCCTTACCTTCCCGTTCCAGCCAGCCATGCACCATGCCGCTCGCCATCCGCCGCAACCGTGCGACGCGCGGCGGCACGCATAAACCGAAGAATGAAATCGAGGCGATCAGCCTGAGAATCAGAAAAATGCGCCACGCAAACGACATCCGCGTCGTGCGCAACAACAGTATCGTGTTGCGGCACATGTAGTAATCGCGCAGCGGCGAATGCACGAAGACCTCCCGCCTGCGGCCCATCCATACTGCGACGACTTCGTCGCCAAGCGAATGGACGAGCCGCGCGCGGCACGCTACGAACATCCGCCATTGTTGCGCGCGAGCGCGCAGACACCACTCGGTGTCAACGTGATCGATGAAAAGCCCGTCGCGCATGCCGCCGATCTGCTGGAGCGTGTCCGTGCGCACCAGGGTGCCGGACGAAATCAGAAATCCGGCTTCGATCTCTCGCGCGTCGTCCGGACAGGCGACGCGACGCAGCGTGCAATGCCCTTCGGTGATGACCCGGCCGCTCGTGCCAGTGCGCCGATCCACGATCAACGGTCCTACTGCGCCCACAGCAACGCCGCGCGCGCGCGCCTGTCGGTCGACTTCGAGTAGTTGCGCGACCATGTCCCGCTCCGCAATGCTGTCGTGGTCGAGAAAAAGCACGTAGTGACGCGCGGCATCGCCGAGTGAGCAAACGTCTCGCAGGACCACCTCGATACCGCGATTTTGCGCGGTCGCGATCCCGAGATTCTCCGCCAAACCGACGAATTCGCACACGGATGCGTCGGCGAGCGAGCGTAGTTCGCGCGCCGTCTCGGGCACCGAACCGTTATCGACGATTACGACACGCGAGACCTGCTCGCGCACTGCCGCAATCACCTCCGCGAAGGCTTCCAGCTTTGGATTGAATGTGACAACGATCGCGGCGACCGGTGCAGTGCCGGACGATGGACTGGCCGCGTCATCGACGCTTCTCATGCGACCTTCCCGGCACCGCGTATGAGGCGCGTAATCAGCGCACGAACGCGGTGCACCCGGATCAATACCCGCAACGCCGTACGGCTCGCGAACTGGCGTACTTTCATCGCCGCGATGGTCAGTACGCCGGGCAGTTTCGATGCTGTCGTCGGGCGCAGATTGGCGACTTCGAACAGCAACTCGCGCCAATGCTCCGCCACGACCGACTGCGAATAGCGAGCGCGCACGTCCGCGTGAGCCGCGTCGGTGATGCGCTGCCTCAGCGGCGCATCGATGACGAGGCGTTCGAGTGCGTCGTACCACGCGGTCGCGTTGTGCTCGACGAGCAGGCCCGTCTTGCCGTCAATCACGGATTCGACATATGGCGAACTCCTGGTGTAGATGCCGGCGATCTTCAACCCGCCGTACTCGCGATACTTGTTGTTGGTCTTGTACAGGTTCGATGTGGACGCGGCCATCGGCGCGACGCCGATATCGAGCCCATACGACGCCTTCAACGCGATGAATGCCGCGTAATCGGCAACGGTCTCGATGTAATGCACGCGCTCGCAATCAATCAGCTCAGGCGGACAGTAGCCGAAAAAAAACATCGATACCTGCGGATGGTTCATGAGCAGACGCTGGAACGCCGGCACCACATCGGCAAAATCCGGTGCGCGCGTGATGTTGCCAGCAAAACCGATCCGTACTTCGCCAGCCCGCTTTTCGCGCAGCGTGACACGTCTTATCAGCGAGAAATCGAATGGCGCATTCAACTGAACCACCGGCTTGCGCGGAAACATCTGACGGATGTAGTCGCCGAGCAGCGGCGAGTTCACGATCACGCGTTCCGAATTGCGGATCACCCGCCGCAACGCCCAACGCACCGGTGCGCATTGGTAGTAGAGCGCCACGGGGCTGTCACCACGCATCTCCCAGAAATTGTCGTCGATGTAGTACAAGTAGGGAATACGATGCATCGTCAGCCAGTCGATCATCGGCACCGCCGACGGGCTGCCGGTTCGGCTGTAGATAATCACGTCCGTGTCGAGCGCGCTGCTGGGCACGAAGTCGCCAAGCATTACGGTTTCGACGCTGCCGTCCGGGCCTAGCGCTTCGCGCATCAAGCGCGAAATAATCTGATTGGTCGGAATATCGCCTTCGACGATCAGCTTGACGCGTACGTGCCGTTTGCCGGATGCCCCGATGGACGGCAGGCCCTCGCGTGCGCGATCGTTCAGCGCGCTTTCGGGCGCGGGCAACAGCGCGACGAACGGCGACGAGGGCGCATAGAACGTGCCCATCCCGCGGCGGTTGACGAACTCGTACACATACACCGGAGCCGGCGAGCGGGTCGACAATCGCAGCCGCCATGCCTGCCCCGCCACGATCCGGACAGGTCGGAAATCAAATTCGACGGGACGCGAAAAATCGAGTTTCGCCAGATCGCGGGTGACCGCAACGGCAACGCTACCATCCGGCGCGATCATCGATACGGTGAAGGTGCCCTGCCGCAAGCCATCGCTGAAGAGGGCAATCGCCACACCGCCGATCGTCATCGCGGGCAGTTGCAGCACATACTCGTAGTACGGCTTGTCGTGAATGCTGTCACTCAGCTCGAGTGAACTACCGCGCCGCCGCCAACCGTACCGCAGTGCATCTCGTTGCAGCGCGAAGAACGGCGCGGCGAAGCCGTCCCATTGATCCGATGCGCGCGCGAGAATCCGGTTGCGCCACGCGAAGCGATGCTTGCGGCGCCATGTGAGTAATTCGTCGGCGTTGCGGCGCAGCGCAGCATACGTCGACGGGGGCACCACCTTCCCGGCTCCCGAGCTTCTGTCGGCAAGCAATGTAGTCGCGCGCAGATATTGCCGTCGCAGCGACGGGACGCCACCGGCGGCGCGCATGATGCCACGCAACACTGCGTCGTTCTGCTGGCCGGAGAACGCATCTTCGCAGTAGACACGATTGCTGGCGCGCAACGCATCGCATCCAGCGCGATCGGCGATTGCCCGGCTAAGCACTGCATGCCACGCCTCCACTTCGAAGGGCTCGTCGACCATCAATGCGAACGAGCGATCGGCGACATCGAGGTAGGGCGCCAGCCGCGGCAAGACGGCTACCGCGTCGAGCAGCATCGCGGTCAGGAGCGGGTGCCGCGTCTCGTACGGATTGTTCGGCGACTCATGCGGCGCGACCAGCATGAAGTCGGGCGCATGGCGCGCGAACTGATGGATAACATGCGTAAAGTCGATATTCCACGGTACCAGCGTGACCCGCAATGCTGCTGGTAATCGCTTCAGCGTTTCGCTATCGCTGCCGAGACAGGGCGCGAGCAGATGAATGCGCAAGCCCAATTGGGGCAGACGTTCGAGCGCGGGCAGCAGCACTTGCCAGAAGGCGACCGATCGGGAGAGACCGCCCACGAAAGCAACGGCAATTTCGGGCGGGCCCGCTGATGCGCCGATCGACTCGCGAGGGCGAGCGCCGAACGCTGCGCGCGCCCGTGCAGCCGGTTGATTCGCGAGCGCGGCCGGGAACAATTGCAGGTTGTCGTGCCAGTTGCGGTCGCGGAAATAGTCGATCAGTTTCGGGCAGCTCAGGAGCATGCCAGCCATTGGGCGCAACGCCGCTTTCATCGACGCTTCACTCATCTGCTCGTCGAATCGTCCGGTCTCTCCGATCGACGCGAGCAGCGGAATATTGTCATCGAGGAAATAGTAGACCGGCACGCCGACCGCGCGCGCGGCATCGATCCAGATGTTGAACGGCTGCAGCGCACGCACCAGCACCACCGCGGACGCCCGCCCCAGCGCTTCAAGATACGCCGGCGCATCGCCGGGAACCATGCGTACGCGCCGTCCGGCAGGCGGCGGCAGGCTTTCGAAATACAGCGACACGGACGCGTCATAGCGCAGCATCACGACGAGCAGATAGCCTTCTTCGTCGGACGCGGCTTCAATGGACTCGCCGGCCGGGACGGTGTCGCCGAGGCCGCGCTGCCGCGCTGCCGCGACACACGCATCGCGGGTCGCACGGCCATGCTGCGGATTCGGCGCCACGACATCGTAGCCACCGATTTGCGCGAGATTCAGCGCTGCGTCGCGCCTGGTGAGCATCCACTCCTCGACCGACCAGAGGTCGACGTCCAGCGCGCGATCGGCGCGGGATGGATGAACCGTACCGACTGCGACATCGACTGCAGTCAGTGAGTAGTAATCGGCGAGGCGCCGCCACAGATCCCACGGCGCAACGTCCGCAAGCAGAACGTGCGGATCGACGAAACCCGCGACGTCGATGGCGGCGCGCGGGATCAGAACCGCATGACGCGCAATGAAGTTTTCGACGCGCAGCATGGCCGTCGGCTGAGTGCGCTCGCCCGGTAGCTCGCGCAACGGTTCACCGGAAGCAGGGTCGATCACGACCGTATCTGCATAGCCGAATACGATGGTGTCCGGATGGCCGCGCTGCGCCGTGACCAGCGCCGCCAGCGCATCATCGTCGAACGCGTCTTCTTCGCAGGCGAGCACAAGCGATGCGCCGCGTGCGCGACGAGCCGCCTCGATCCACGACAGCGCCGGCAGGCCGAACGCTCGCGCGTGCCGCAGGATCGTGATGCGGGTGTCGGACGCATGCAGGCGTTCGAGAACAGCAGCGAGATCGTCGTCGCCACTGTCATCCACAACGATCAGTTCGATAGACACGCCCGCTTGCCGGCACACCGACTCGATCGCCCGAGTCGCCGCCTCGCGGTTGGCCGAGCCAATCGCAAGCAACACCGAGACCTCAGGCGACCCGTCAGGCGTGCACGCTGCAGGCAGGCATCGCGTATCGCGAATCAAGGCATCGACGATCATGTTGTGTCCGCTACCGGAAACCGTACGCGGCGGGATGGTGGTGCCCCGGTTACTGACCGGCAGTCCGTTGATACTCAGCGAGCACGTCCTTGGAGGGCCCATCCATTACGATTTCGCCCTTGCGCAGCCAGATGACGCGCTCGCAGAACGATCCCACCATGTCCAGGCTATGACTCGAAAAGACCAGGATCTTCCCCTGCTCCATGAATTCATGCATGCGGCGCTTCGCCTTGTTCGCGAACTGCACATCGCCCGCCCCCATCACTTCGTCGAGCAGCAGGATTTCGGGATCGATTGCCGTCGACACGGCGAACGCCAGGCGGATGAACATACCTGCGGAATAGGTCTTGACCGGATAATCAAGAAATTCTCCCAACTCGGAAAATTCCGCAATCTGACCAATCCGCTCCTCGACTTGTGCAGGTGTGAGGCCAAGCAGCATTCCGCGAATGCGGATGTTGTCCCAGCCGGTCTGCGTCATCTCAAATCCGGTGGCGAGTTCGAACATCGCAGACACATGGCCGCGGATTTCCGCTTCTCCCGTGGTCGGCGGATAAATGCCCGCCATCACTTTGAGAATCGTACTTTTGCCTGCACCGTTCAAGCCTATGAGTCCAACTCGCTCGCCGTGCTCAATTTCGAGCGATACATCCTTCAGCGCATGGACTACGCGACGCTCAGGCTTGGGTTCGTTGCTCCGTCGGCGGCGCATCGCGTTGACCAACGTTGACTTGAGGCTATCCGTGCGTGCCGATACGTCAAAGCGCACACCGACGTCGCGCAGATTGATCTTGAACTCAGCCGTCATAGCATGTACACAATCTGTTTTGACAACTTCTTGACGACCACCATCGCAATGAGCGCCGCGACGACCAGATAGGCGATCGATACATAGACGACGTCCGGTGGCGGCGCCTCGCTGTTGAGCAGCGGATAGCGCACGATCTCGATCAGATAGTAGAGTGGGTTAAACCGGTAAATGAAATCCAGTCCGCGCTCATGCAGCATCTTCACGGTGAAGATCACCGGCGTCATATAAAAAAAGATCTGCATCAGGCTGCCGAGCAGATGCGGAAGATCGCGAAAGCGCGCGCCGAGATGCGCGACGATCACGAGGTGGCAGAAGTTAATCGCGAGAAACAGCAGGAAGCACGGGATGACCCATAGCGCGCCCCAGCCGAACGCTCGCTGGTATACCACCACGCATGCGAAGTAGACGATGAGCCCAACGCAGAAGACCACGACATACGGGACGACGGCGCGAAACAAATAGGTCGCTTTCGGAAACGGGAACTGCTTGATGTAGCCCTCGGCGGCCACGAATGCGGAGCATCCTTCAACGAGCGCCGACGTGATGAACGCCCAGATCACGAGTCCAAGTGTGAGAAACGGCAGGAACTCGTTCATGTTCTGGTGAAAGAGCCGACCGTAGATCAGGCCGACCGCTGCGATCACCGCTGCCAGGTTGATCAGAATCCATGCCGGCCCGAGCGCGGAACTTCTGAACCGGCTCTTGACGTCCTGCAGGCCCATATGCAGCCAGACCCGCCAAAGCTTCGCAGCAGTCACGAAATCACCGAAAGGCGACCGGGAACTGCTTCCGTTATAGATGACCATCAGTACTTCTCTCCATCCTGATCATGCCGTCGGCGCGGGAAATCTCCGCGAAGCCAAGGCGCTCGTACAGCCGGCGCGCGTGGTCATTGGTGTCGCGCACGACGAGATATACCGATGTGAGTTCCAATTCGTCACGGGCAAACCGGATCAAGGCCGCAATGCCGCGCCGCATCAGGCCCTTCCCTTCGCGTTCCGGAGCTACGACGAAGCGGCCAACCTCCGCGTGGCCGGCCACGCGATCGATAGCATAGATCGCCGCTTGACCGACGCGCGCACCGGTTTCATCTTCGACGATGAAGACGAGGTCGTCCGGCTGCTCCCGGTAGCGCTGAAACCAGCCGACGTGCTGCTCCCACTGCAAAACACCGGCGTTCCCGAATTGCTGGCGCACGCCGTCGCGGTTGCGCCATTCAAGCGTGAATGGCAGATCGGCCTCGGCCAGGAGGCGCAGCCGTACGCCTTCGGCCTCGAACGGCACACGGGAATGCTTCATGCCGCCGCGTAGCGCTTCACCAGGTCGGCGATCAGCTCGACGTCCTTGCGCTTCACGCCCATGTGCATCGGCAGCGACAGGATCTCGCCGCTCGCCGTGTACGAGTTCGGACAGGTACCCCGGCCGCTCGCGTACATACGGTACTCGGTATTGTCGCGATAGTGGACGCCAGGATAGACCTCGTGCTCGTTGAGGGCGAGCATCAATTCGTCGCGGTTCTTCACGCGGATCTGGAACAGGTGACGCGACGACTCGCAGCCCTCCGTGACAGACACTAGCTTCACGTTCGGCTGGCCAGACAGCAGCTCCTCGTACCAGGCTGCAAGCTGACGACGGTACGCGTTGTCGTTATCCAGATATTTTAGCGAGACCAGACCCATCGCGGCCATGATCGAGTTGCCGTGATACTTGTAGCCGACTTCCTCGACGTCGTACATCCACTTGTAGGCCCCTTGCGACGCCGTACGCGCGTAGGTGTCCTTGTTGATACCCAGCCAGCTGAGCTTGCGCGCGCGCGCATCGTCTTCCGCATCGGCGAAGCAGATCATGCCCGAGTCGGCGGTCGGCAGATTCTTCACGGCCTGGAAACTGAACACGGCGACATCCGCATCGTGGCCAACGTGCTTGCCGTGATAGCGGGTGCCCGCCATGTGCGCCGCGTCAAGAATCAGCGCGATGCCCCGCTCGCGGCACAGCGTCAGCACGCGGGCGTACTGTCCGACGTTGCCGCCGAGACCGACAAAAATCACGGCGCGCGTGCGGTCCGTGATGCGCGACTCGATGCTCTCCGGATCGAGGCACAGCGAGTCGTCGACATCGGCGAAAACCGGCGTCAGCTTCGAATAGAGAATCGCGTGATTCGACGAGACGAAGGTGAGCGGCGTAGTGATCACTTCGTCGCCGTCCTGCCAGCCACGCCGGGTCTTGAGCAATTCGATCGCGAGATGCAGACCGACCGTGTTCGAGCTGAGAAAGTGCGCATGCGGCAGGCCGGTGTAGGCTTTCCACGCATCTTCGAACTGGTTGGTCTTGAAGCCGAGTCCGGTCCATCCCTTTTCAAGACATTCCCTGATCTCGTCGAGACACTCTTCAACGCGGAAGTTGGGCACGAACAACTGGATAGCCATGGATATTTCCTCGGAAGTGCGGCTAGTTAAACAATTCGGCGGCTTTTAGCGCCGGCGCCGCGCTGTCCTTCTTCGATAGCAACGGCTCACCTTCAAACGGCCAAACGATGCCGATTTCCGGATCGTTCCATTTGAGCGAACGCTCATACTCTGGGGCGTAATAGTCGGTGGTCTTATACAGGAATTCGGCAAAGTCGGACAGCACAACAAAGCCGTGCGCGAATCCTTCCGGAATCCACAACTGACGCTTATTATCCGCGGAAAGCTCGACGCCAATCCATTTACCGAAATTTGCGGAGCTTTTCCGAATATCGACGGCCACGTCGAACACGCGGCCGCTAACTGCGCGTACCAGCTTGCCTTGCGGCTGACGGATCTGATAATGCAATCCGCGCAGCACGTTGCGTGCAGAGCGCGAGTGGTTGTCCTGCACGAAGTGGCGCTCCACTCCCAACGCTTCGGCGAATTCGCGCGCGTTGAAACTCTCGTAGAAGAAGCCTCGATCGTCGCCGAATACTTTCGGCTCAAGGATCAAGACTTCCGGCAACGCGGTGGGAACGACAGTCAGATTCATGCAACGGACTCCTGGAGGATGCGATACAGGTACTCGCCATAGCCGTTCTTCGCAAGCGGTTGCGCAAGCGCCTCAAGGCTTTCCGCAGAGATCCACTTGTTGCGGAACGCGATCTCTTCCGGACAGGCGACCATCAAGCCCTGCCGTTTCTGCAGTGTCGCGATGAACACGGCGGCGTCCTGAAGGGAATCGTGCGTGCCGGTGTCAAGCCACGCATAACCGCGGCCCATGATTTCCACATTCAAGCGGTTCTCTCGCAGGTAATGCAGGTTGACGTCGGTAATTTCCAATTCGCCGCGCGCCGACGGCCTGATAGTGGAGGCGACATGGCACACGTCGTTGTCATAGAAGTAAAGACCCGTTACCGCATAATTGGACCTCGGCCGCTTCGGCTTTTCCTCAAGCGACAACGCACGAAATGCGCGATCAAACTCGACAACGCCGTAACGCTCCGGATCATGCACGTGGTACGCGAACACTGTCGCACCGTGCTCGCGAACGCACGCGTTCTGCAGTTGACCGAGCAAATCGTGCCCATGAAAAATGTTGTCGCCGAGAATCAGCGCCGACGGGTCTCGACCCACGAAGTCGCGGCCAATGATGAACGCCTGCGCGAGGCCATCGGGCGACGGCTGTACCGCATACTGCAGATTAAGACCCCAACTGCTGCCATCGCCGAGCAGTTCGGCGAAGCGCGGCGTATCCTGAGGCGTAGAAATAACGAGGATATCGCGGATTCCCGCGTGCATCAGAGTGCACAGCGGGTAATAAATCATGGGCTTGTCGTAGACGGGCAGCAGTTGCTTCGACACCGACCGCGTAATGGGATACAGCCGGGTGCCGGAACCACCGGCCAGGATAATGCCCTTTCTCGTCATATCGAATTCTTCCCGTAGATGCGTGACCTGGTGTCAGCCGAGCACCCGTTCGCCCTCAAGCAGATCGGCGAGCGTCCGGTCCGCGTCGACTTGCCAGTCCGGCAGATCGATACGCAATGCGCGACGCAGCTTCGACGTGTCGAGCCGCGAGTTGGCCGGCCGCATCGCGGCGCTACCATACTGAGCCGCCGTCACGGGCGACACATGCTCCGGCGTTACCGCGACCGGCACGCCCGCTGCAATGAGCCGTTCAATGATATGACGCGCGTAGGCATGCCAGTTCACCGCACCGGCGGCCGCGACATGGTAGATGCCCCAAGGCATCGGCTCGGGACCCTGCAGATACTCCCGGATCGCGAGCGTGGCCACTTCAGCAATCAGTGACGCCGCGGTAGGGGCACCTGTCTGATCGTAAACCACCGACAGCGCGTCACGATTGCGTGCCGCCCTGGCGATCGATTTCATGAAGTTGCTACCCTGCGAACTGTAGATCCAGCTCGTGCGAAAGGTCCAGTGGGCACCTGCCGCGGCGTTGACCGCCTGCTCGCCGTCGAGCTTCGAGCGACCATACACGGAAAGCGGTCTTGTCGGATCCTCTTCGCTATACGGTACAGGGCTCATACCATCAAATACGTAGTCAGTCGAATAGTGCACCAGCAGCGCACCGATCTTCCGCGATTCTTCGGCGAGCACTCCGGGGCCGACTGCATTGACCGCGTACGCATTTTCGGAATCTGTTTCGGCCGCATCCACCGCGGTATAGCCCGACGCATTGACGACGACATCTGGCTTGATCGAGCGAATCGTGTCGGCGACCTGATCACGCGATGCGACATCGCACATCGCGCGCGTCGCCGGCACCACACGTCCAAGCAGCGCGAGGCTACGGCAAAGTTCAGTGCCGAGTTGCCCGCTTGCGCCAGTCACCAGGATCGTCGCGCCGCCACGCGCCGCGCCGTCACGCATAATGCTGCTCCACCCACTTCAGATATTCGCCCGACGCAACGCTGTCGACCCACGGCTCGTTATCCAGATACCATTGCACGGTCTTGCGCAAACCAGTCTCGAACGTCTCCGCCGGCTTCCAGCCCAATTCACGTTCGAGCTTGCGCGCATCGATCGCATAGCGGCGATCATGACCCGGGCGGTCTTTCACGTACGTAATCTGGTCGCGATACGAGCCGGCCGGTTTCGGCCGCAAACCGTCGAGCAGATCGCACAGCGTATGCACGACGTCGAGGTTCTTCTTCTCGTTCCAGCCGCCGACGTTGTACGTGTCGCCCGGCGTGCCGCGCGCCAGCACCTCGCGGATCGCGCTGCAATGGTCGCCGACGTACAGCCAGTCGCGCACGTTCTGACCGTCACCGTACACGGGCAGCGGCTTGCCGCCGAGCGCGTTCGCGATCATCAGCGGAATCAGCTTCTCGGGGAACTGGTACGGGCCATAGTTGTTCGAGCAGTTCGTCGTCAAGGTCGGCAGACCGTACGTATGGTGGTAGGCGCGCACCAGGTGGTCGGAGCCGGCCTTCGTCGCCGAATACGGGCTGTTCGGCGCGTACGGCGTGGCTTCGGAGAACTGCGGATCCGTCGCGGACAACGAGCCGAACACTTCGTCGGTCGACACGTGCAGGAAGCGGAACGCGGCCTTCGCATCGACGTCGAGCGTGTTCCAGTACTGGCGCGCGGCTTCGAGCAACGTGAAGGTGCCGACGACATTGGTCTGAACAAAATCGGCGGGGCCGTGGATCGAGCGGTCCACGTGGCTTTCGGCGGCGAAGTGCAGCACGGCGCGCGGGCGATGCGTCGCGAACAGTGCATCGAGCGCCGCTCGATCGCAGATATCGACGCGTGCAAATACGTGCTTCGGGTCTCCGTGCAGCGAGCGCAATGTGCCGAGGTTGCCCGCGTACGTGAGCTTGTCCACGTTGAGCACCGCTTCTTCGGATTGCCGCAGCCAGTCAAGCACAAAGTTGGCGCCGATAAAACCTGCGCCACCCGTCACCAGAATCATGAATTTCCTTTAACAAAATCGCGAGTGAGCCCCGCTCTGGCCGAATCGTCGAATAAAAAAAATAATTGCGGACGAGGCCCTGATTTTTGTGCGCCAGTTGCTCCGGCGCCGTTTTCGGACGTGTCATTATACGGCCACGCGGCTCGAAAGCCATATAACTAACATCTTGAAACAGCTTGACAAACCCGCAACACCGGCGCTCGCGCCGGGCAACCGAAACGACTGAAGTTCACGCGCGCGACGGCGCAACGGCGCACGACCCTCGTCTCTCCCTCCTGTGTTACCGTCACGAGACCCGTTGTCGCTCCGCCACCCGTTCGTCCCCATGACTTCCACCCCGCCCCGTCCCGCCCCGCTCGCCTTCGGCGACCTCCAAGGTTGCCACTCGCCGTTTCGCGAACTGCTCGCCAAGGCCGCCCCATCCGACGGCACGCCGCTATGGTTCGCCGGCGACCTGATCAACCGCGGCCCCGCATCGCTCGCGACGCTGCGCGACGTGATCGCGCTCGGCGATCGCGCGGTCGCGGTGCTCGGCAACCACGACCTGCATCTGCTGTCGGTATCGGCCGGCATCCGCAAGCCGAAGAAAGGCGACACGATCGACGAGATCCTGTCGGCGCCGGACGCCGCGGACCTGCTGCACTGGGTCCGTCACCGGCCGATCGCACACTACCGCGACGGCATGCTGCTCGTGCACGCGGGCGTGCTGCCGCAATGGGACGTCGCGACGACGCTCGAACTCGCGCGCGATCTGGAGAAGGCGCTGCGCGGCGACAACTGGAAAGAGACGCTCGCCGGCCTGTACGGCAACGAGCCGAACCGCTGGTCGGACGGTCTGAAGGGCATCGAGCGCCTGCGCATCACCTGCAGCGCGCTGACGCGGATGCGCTTCTGCAATCGCGACGGCACGATGGAATTCAGCGCGAGCGGCGGCCTTGCGTCGGCGCCGCCGGGTTTTCTGCCGTGGTTCGACGTGCCGGGCCGCAAGACCGCCGACGTGACGGTCGTGTTCGGCCACTGGGCCGCGCTCGGACTGCTGCTGCGCGACAACCTGATCGGCCTCGACTCGGGCTGCGTATGGGGCAACCAGTTGTCGGCGGTGCGGCTCGCGGCGAAGGCCAGCGAGCGCGTCGTCACCCAGGTGCAGTGTCCGAAGTGCCGCGTCGCCGGCGAATGACCGGCGGCGACTGAAACCGGCGACTGCCGCCTAAGCGGCGCTGCGCTCGCTCGCAGCCGGCGCGCCGCCGTCGCGCATCGCATCGAGCGCGGCCGCCACCGCCTGCTGCGCGCGCACTGCAAGCTCGCGCCGGTCCACGCCCGGCTCGATCGCATCGCCGACATACACGTGCGCGGTGATCGGCCCGCCCTTCAGCAGCGCATCGAGCGACTGCTGCAACGACAGGTCGTCGATATACGCGGGCGCGGTCGTCTGGCCGCCGCGCGCGTCCGCGTACAGGATGCAGATCGGCTGCACCGGCTTGCCCGCCTCGACCGCCGCCTGGAACATGTTCGAGTGGAACGGCTTCAGCGCGAGCCCGTCCGACGTCGTGCCCTCCGGGAACACGCACATCAGTTCGCCGCGTTCGAGCCGCGCGGCCAGTTCGTGCATGATGCGTTTCGCGTCGCTGCGTTTCTCGCGCTCGATGAACACGGTGTCGAGCTTTTCGGCGAACCAGCCGATCAGCGGCCAGCGGCGGATTTCCGCCTTCGACACGAACGGCGTCGGCCGCCACGCGTTGATCACGTAGATGTCGATCCACGATACATGATTGCTGACGACGAGCGCGCCCGCGTCGAGCCGTGCGCCGTCGTTGTGCACGACGAGGTTCAGCCCGCACAGCCGCAGCATCTTCAGCGACCACGCGCGGTTCATCTGTCGGCGCCCGGCGGCGCTCGCGCGCGGAAAGCGCAGCGCGACGGTCAGCGCGCCGTTCATCAGATGGGCAAGCAAACGGAGTTTGCGAAAAAGCAGCGTCATGATCGTTCTGAATAAAACAGCCCGCTTCGGTCGGCGCAAGCGGGCATGGGCATGGACATGAGCATGATGCGGCGTCAGGACCGCTCGAACGCAACGCGCCCGCCAACCAGCGTATGGCGCACGACGGCCGGCAACTCGTAGCCGGCGAACGGCGTGTTGCGTCCGCGGCTTTCGAGCCGCTGAGGATCGACCCGCCAGTACGCATGCGGATCGAACACGCACAGATCGGCGGGCGCGCCGGGCGCAAGCCGTCCGGCCGGCAGCTTCAGCACGTCGGCGCTCGCGCTCGTCACGCGCGCGAGCGCCGGCGCGAGCGCGACGCCGGCCTCGTCGGCCCACTTCACCGTCAGCGACAGCAGCAGTTCGAGCCCGCTCGCGCCGGGCGTCGCGTCGCCGAACGGCAACCGCTTCCCGTCGTCGCCGACCGGCGTGTGAGCCGAACAGATCGCGTCGATCGTGCCGTCCGCGAGGCCCGCGCGGATCGCGTCGCGGTCGCGCTGCTGACGCAGCGGCGGGTCCAGCCGGAACTGCGCGTCGAAGTAGCCGATATCGTTGTCGATCAGATGCACGTGGTTGATCGTCACGTCGCAGGTGACGGGCAGTCCTTCGGCCTTCGCCGCGTGCATCAGCGCGACGCCGGCCGCCGACGACAGGTGCGCGACGTGCACGCGCGCGCCGGTCGCGCGCACGAGTTCGAACAGCGTATGCAGCGCGACCGTCTCCGCGCTGACCGGCACGCCGGACAGCCCGAGCCGCACCGCGACCGCACCGCTCGCCGCGACGCCGCCCTTCGCCAGATGCGCATCCTGCGGCCGCAGCCACGCGGTGTACCCATACGTGCCCGCGTATTCGAGCGCGCGCAGCAGCACCTGGGTGTCGACGATCGGCACGTCGGCCTGCGAGAACGCGACGCAACCGGCCTCGGTCAGTTCGACCATGCCGGTGATCACCTGCCCTTTCAGCCCGACGGTCAGCGCGCCGAGCGGATACACGCGCGTCTGGTCGAGATTGCGCGCGCGGAACTTCAGCATCTCGACGACGCCGGGCTCGTCGAGCACCGGGTCGGTGTCCGGCGGACAGACGACGCTCGTCACGCCGCCCGCGAGCGCGGCGGCGATCTCCGATGGCCGGCCCGCGCCGACCCGCGCGCTCAGGTCGACGAGACCCGGCGCGACGACGAGCCCTTCAGCGGCTATCGTCCGGTCGGGCGAAAAGCCGTCCGGCGCGCGGCCGAGCGCGGCGATCCTGCCCGCCGCGACGTACACGTCCTGTTTGTGCGCGGTGCCGCTCGCCGGATCGACGAGCGTGCCGCCGTGGATATGGATTTTCATGCGCTGTGTGGTCGTCCATGCATCGTTCATCGGCGGGCCGTCGGCGGCGCGCACGCTCAATCCGCGTTGCCGGCGACGATGCTCATCACCGCCATCCGCACCGCGATCCCGAAGCTCACCTGGTTCAGAATCACCGACTGCGGGCCGTCCGCGACGCGCGAATCGATTTCGACGCCGCGGTTCATCGGGCCCGGATGCATGACGATCGCGTCCGACTTCGCGAGCGCGAGCCGCTCGGGTGTGAGTCCCCAACTGCGGAAATACTCGCGCGCGGACGGCACGAGCGCGCCGCTCATCCGCTCGTTCTGCAGCCGCAACATGATGATCACGTCGACGTCCTTCAGTCCTTCGTCGAGGTTATGGAACACGCGCACGCCCAGCTGTTCGAGGCCGTCCGGCAGCAGCGTGCGCGGGCCGATCGCGCGCACTTCCGGCACGCCGAGCGTCGTCAGCGCATGGATGTCGGAGCGCGCCACGCGCGAGTGCAGGATGTCGCCGACGATCGCCACGCGCAGACTCGTGAAGTCGCGCTTGTAGTGGCGGATCGTGTACATGTCGAGCAGCCCCTGGGTCGGGTGCGCGTGGCGCCCGTCGCCGGCGTTGATCACGTGGACGTGCGGCGCGCAATGCTCGGCGATCAGATACGGCGCGCCGCTCGACGCATGGCGCACGACGAACAGGTCCGCATGCATCGCCGACAGGTTGCCGATCGTGTCGAGCAGCGACTCGCCCTTGCTCGTCGACGACGCATTGATGTTCAGGTTCAGCACGTCCGCCGACAGCCGCGTCGCGGCGATCTCGAAGGTGGTGCGGGTGCGCGTCGAGTTCTCGAAGAACAGGTTGAACACCGACTTGCCGCGCAGCAGCGGCACCTTCTTCACGTCGCGGTCCGTCACGCTGACGAACTGCGCGGCGGTGTCGAGAATCTGCGTGACGATCGCGCGCGGCAGGCCCTCGATCGACAGCAGATGCTTTAGCGCACCGTGCTTCGTCAGTTGCGGATTGCCTTTCAGGAAACCGTAGCGAAACGGCGCGGCGCTCGGCTGCGGCACGGGTTCGGGCGTCATCGGTCGGGGCTCATCGCTGGGGTTCGTCGCTGCTTTATCGCTGCTTTGTCGGAAGTCGTGGGCGGACGGCATGGGATCGGCGGATACGGGTCGCTCACGCTTCGCGCGGTTCGACGTGGAAAGCGAAGCGGCCGTCGTCCGTGCGCGCCAGCACGAGCGTCGCGTCCGACCGCACGTCGACGACGACCCCGGCGAAGCGCGCGGCGACCGGCAGTTCGCGGCCGCCGCGGTCGGCGAGCACCGCGAGTTCGACCGCCGCGGGCCGGCCGTAGTCGTACAGTTCGTTCAACGCGGCGCGCACCGTGCGGCCGGTGTGCAGCACGTCGTCGACGAGCACGATGCGGCGGTCGTTCACGTCGAACGGCAGCGACGTCGCCGCTACCTGGGTATGCAAACCTTTCTTCGCGTAGTCGTCGCGATGCAGCGCGACGTTGACGACGCCCCACGCGCTCGCGCCGAGATCGCGCGCGAGCCGCTCGACGAGCCACGCGCCGCCGCGCTGGATGCCGACGAACGCGACGCCGTCCGCTCGGCCGAACGCGTCGCCGCGATGCGCGGCGCGGATCTGCTCGAGCACGGCGCGATACAGCGCCTCGGCGTCGGGAATCGGGTTCATCGCGTCAGGTCGGCGAACTGGCGCGTTCGTCCAGATACTGCTGAAGAATGACGCACGCGGCTTCCGCATCGAGCTGATCGAGGTCGCCGCCGCGCTCGCGCAAGCGCGCCTGCGCATCGACCGACGAATAGCGTTCGTCGACCCACGTGACCGGCAGGTTGAAGCGTCCGTTCAACTGGTTGCCGAAGCGTTTCGCGTGCTGGGTCATCGCGTGCGGGGCGCCGTCCGGATGCATCGGCAAACCGACGATCAGGTGATCGGGCTGCCATTCGCGCAGCAGGTCGGCGATGGCCTGAAAACGGTAATCGCGACTGCGGTTCGGAATCACGGTGAGCGGCCGCGCGCTATGCGTGAGCGCGTTGCCGAGCGCGACGCCGATGCGTTTTTCGCCGTAGTCGAACGCGAGCAGCGTCGCCTCACGCCGGACGGCCACGCTCATGCGTGACCCGCTTCGCCCGACAGCATCGACGACGATATGCCGAGCAGCGCGAGCGCCGCCTCGAAGCGTTCTTCGGCGGGCACGTCGAACACGATCTTCGGGTCGGCCTCGACCGTGAGCCAGCCGTTTTTCGATATTTCGTCTTCGAGCTGGCCGGCGCCCCAGCCCGCGTGGCCGAGCGTCAGCAGGAAGCGCTCCGGACCGCTGCCGTTCGCGACCGCTTCGAGCACGTCTTTCGACGTGGTCATTTCGAGGCCGCCGGGCACCGACATCGACGACGTATAGTTGGTGCCCGCCGCCGGTGCATGCAGCACGAAGCCGCGCTCGGTCTGCACCGGGCCGCCGAAATAGACGGGCACGTGCATCAGCGGTTCGATTTCGAGCTTCAGGTCGATGCGGCTGAAAAGCGCCTGCAGATCGATGTCGGTCGGACGATTGATCACGAGTCCGAGCGCGCCACGTTCGCTGTGATCGCACAGGTAGACCACCGTTCCTGAAAACGTCGGGTCCGCCATGCTGGGCATCGCGATCAGGAACTGGTTGGTGAGATTGATGCGATCGTTACTCTTGGACATGGTTCGGATTTTAGCAAAGACGATGCTCGATGGCGGCGGGGCGGGAGGTCGTCGCGCCCCGCGCTTCGGCCGGTACGCACGGAAACCCGCTCACTCTAACACGCGGCCGTACGCGGCCTGAGCGGCCGCGTAAGCGGCGTTCGACGCCACGCGGGACAGCAAGGCCGGTGCCCGGGCGACGCCGCTATCGGGCGTGCCGTCGATCGGGATCGAAGGGATTTGAACGGCCGGCGGGTCGGATGCGCTTTAGCGCGCGGCGTCGCCGATCGCGCGGCCGAGCGCGTGCACGGCGGCCGTCGAATCGGGCTGCGCGACACCGACCGCCACCTTTAGCAGCGTCGCGCGCAATGCCTCGCCGGCGCGTTCGAGCGCCGCCGCGTCCGGCGGCGGCGGGCCGTCGCTGCGCGCCGCGGCCGACGCCGCCGCCGCGTGCGCGACCCGCCGCCAGCCGAGACCGAGCGCGTCCGCGAGCAGCGCGACGTGGCCGAGGCCGAGCGCCCACGCGGCCGAGCCGAGCCGATACGCGGCGTCCGCCTTCAACAGCGCGCGGCTCGCGCGTTCGGGCGCGTGCGCGTCGGCGACCGCTTCGTTCAGCGCGCTCATCGACGCATCGGCCGTCTGCAGGAAATCCTCATACGCATTGGCGTTGACCGTCAGCGCGCCGAGTGCGCGGCTCGGCGCGACCTTCGACGCGATCGCGTCCGCCTGCGCGGCGCCCGCCTCCCACAGCGCCTCGGACGCCTGCGTGCCCGCCACGTGCCAGTCGACGGTGAGGCCATAGTCGCGCAACAGTTCGACGTCGTCGGTATCTTCGGCGGCCGCGCCGAACAGCGCGTAGTCGCGCCACAACAGCGCCAGCGTCGCGCGCACCAGCGACTGCGGCGCGCGTTCGACGCCGCGCGCGTGGTCGGCGAGCACGAGGTTGCAGCGCGCGTAGAAGCGGCGCGCATCGGCGTCGCCCCACGACGGCATGCCGCGCCGCAGCGCGCGTCCGCACGCGGCCGCGAGCCGCCAGAAATCGTACGGATCGCCGCCCGCGAGTTCGGCGAGACACGCATCCATTTCGTCGAACGCCGCGCTCGCCCACGCGGCGGCCGCGCGGCTGCCGTTGTCGTTGGTCCGCAGCGCGGGCAGCAGCGCCGCCTCGAAGCGCGCGCGCAGACGCGCGACGCGCTGCCCCGGTTGCGCACGCAGCCATGCCGGCGGCACCGGCCGGCCGGCCAGCGCGACGTCGTCGAACGACAGCGAAAAGCCCGGCGCGTGCGGCGCCAGCACGTCGCACAGCGCCCGCTGGCGCGCGAACAGCGTGGGCGAACAGGCGACCTCGCGCAGGTTGTGGCGTTCGAGCGCCGCGCCGAGGTCGTGCAGCGCGGCCGTGAAGCGTTCGCGCGCGTCGCCGCCGCTGGACGCGTCGGACGGGCGCGCGGCGTCGGCGGCGGTCGGCAGGCGGGAAGGAACGGCAGACGTGTCCGCCTGCACCGGCAATGCGATCGCGAGCGGCGACGCGAGCAGCAGCGTGTCGGCAAAGCGCGCGGCGGCGAGCCACCCCGCGTCGCGCAGCGCCTGCGCGGCGCGACGCAGCGGCACCGCGACGTCGCCGCGCTGTTCGAGCGCATCGGCCGCCTGCGCAAGCCCGGCCTGCGCGGCCGGCACGTGGCCGCCGCGCGGATTGGGCAACGCGTCGAAACCCGGAATCAACGAAGCGCCAGCGGGAGTATGAGCGGTCATGGATAGCGCCGAAACGGTTGCGGCCCGTACGCGGCCGCGCCGGCCGGCGCGCGGCATCGGCGGCGCGCCGTCAGGGCCTCGCGTACATCACGTACTTCACGTACATCATGCAGTGGGCCGCTACAACACGGTGACAGACTTTCCGGCGACCCGGAACCCCGGAGCACGGCGCCCGGCCCGGCGCGAACCGCGCGATGCGCACGCAACGCGCGTGCGCGTCAGATCTGGACCATCTCGAAGTCTTCCTTGCGCGCGCCGCATTCCGGGCAGGTCCAGTTGATCGGAACGTCCTCCCAGCGGGTGCCCGGCGCAATACCTTCGTCCGGCAAACCGGCTTCTTCGTCATAGATCCAGCCGCAGATCAGGCACATCCAGCTTCTGTATTCCATTCTTATGCCGCGTCGAAAAGTCCAGGTAATCTGGGAAATCGGAGCCATGATGGTACCGTGTTGCCGTTCCGATGCCTAGCGAACCGCGACGGTAGCGGCGTCGTCGCCGTTGTTCCGCTTTCCCGCGTTTCGTGCAGGGCTCCCGTTCACCACTGCGTCGATATGGCCGCATAATTGAGCGCACGGCGCACCCCGCGCCGCCCGCTCGTCCCATTTCACGGCCGTCACGCTCATGCCCAGCGACACCCCTCCCATCGTCCTCACCTTCGGCCTGTCCGACCCGACCGGCGGCGGCGGCCTGCAGGCCGACCTGCTCACGCTCGCAAGCATGGGCTGCCACGGCGTCAGCGTGCTCACCGGCTACACGGTGCGCGACTCGGCGGGCTGCGACGAGGTCACCGGGCTCGACCCCGACACCGTCGCGACCCAGGCGCGGATGCTGCTCGAAGACATGCCGATCGCCGCGTTCAAGGTCGGCGCGGCCGCGCGCGCCGAAGTGGTCGCCGCGATCGCCGAGGTGGTCGCCGACTACGACGACATTCCGCTGATCCTCGCGCCCGACTTCACGCTCGACGACGAACACGTGCTCGCCGCCGACGAACTGCGCGAAGCGGTCGGCGACCTGCTCGCGCCGCAGACGACGCTGCTCGTCGCCGACGCGTCGACGCTGCTCGCGCTCGCGCAGCCGGACGGCGACGCGGACGCGCCGAGCATCGATGCGGCGATCTCGCATCTGCTGTCGCAGGGCTGCGAATACGTGCTGTCGACCGAGACCGGCTCGCACCGGGTCGTGAACACGCTGTTCAGCGAGGACGGACAGTTGCGCCAGGACCTGTGGGATCGCGCGGCGCAGCCGGTGATGGGCGTCGCGGACACGCTCGGCGCGGCGATCGCCGCACTGCTCGCGAACGGCCAGGAGCCGCCGGAGGCAGTACGCGAGGCGCAGGAATACGTGTACCAGGCGGTGCGCAACGCGTTCCGGCCGGGCATGGGCGCGTGGCTGCCGGACCGTTTCTTCTGGGCGCGCAGCAACGACGACGAGACGCCGCCCGGCGATCCCGCACGCGGGCAGCCGGGAGAAATGCGCCGCCACTGACGACGCGAACCGGCGTCCATCGACGCCTGCGGAATCAGGCGAACCGCCCGTCCGACACTGGTTACAATGCCCGTTCCAGCGGCGGCCGGCAGGCTGGCGACCGCGACATACCGGAATTCTCTTCATGCCCTCTTCGCCCTTCGTGGCGCGGCGCTCGCCAGCCGGTTCGACGGCGGCGGACGATGCCGACGCACCACAGCTTGTCAAACGTTTCACCGGCGCGGTCGACAGCGCGGCCCGCGCTGCGCTGCTGCGTCAGACGCCGGTCACGATCTGGCTGACCGGCCTGTCCGGCGCGGGCAAATCCACCGTCGCGTACGGACTCGAACGCCGGCTCGTGTCGCTCGGGCATGCGTGCTACGTGCTCGACGGCGACAACGTCCGCCACGGCCTGACGCGCGACCTCGGCTTCCAGCTGGCGGACCGCCACGAGAACATCCGGCGCGTGGCCCACGTCGCACAGTTGATGAACGACGCCGGGCTGATCGTCGTCACGTCGCTGATTTCGCCGATGCGCGAAGACCGCGCGATGGCGCGCGCGATCATCGGCGACGACCGGTTCGTCGAGACGTGGATTTCCGCGTCGATCGACGTGTGTGCGGAACGCGATCCGAAAGGACTGTACGCGAAGGCGCGCGCCGGGCAGATCGCGTCGTTTACCGGCATCTCGTCGCCGTATGAAAAACCCGAAGCGCCCGCGCTCGACATCGACACCGGCTCGCTGAGCGAAGCCGAGAGCGTCGCACGCGTTTTCGACTATCTGCGCGCGCGCGGCGTTTTCGGCGACTGACCGGCGACACGAACGCAGCCGCGAGACCCGCGGCGTCACGCAAAGACCGTACGCTGCGCGCCGGCCGCAAACCGGCAATAAAAAAACCGCGCGCCTTGCGGCCACGCGGTTTTCTCTTTCGCAGGACGCGTCTTCCGACGCGCCCTTCGCACTTCGATGCAATCGCGGGCCGAGCCCCGATTACATGTCCATGCCCATGCCGCCCATGCCGCCGGGCATGCCGCCAGGCATCGGAGCATCTTCCTTCGGCAGTTCGGCGACAGCCGCGTCCGTCGTCAGCAACAGACCCGCGACCGATGCCGCGTTTTGCAGCGCGGTGCGCGTGACCTTGGTCGGGTCGACGACGCCGGCTTCCACCAGGTCGCCGTACTCGCCGGTCGCCGCGTTGTAGCCGTAGTTGCCGGTGCCGGCCGCCACTGCCGCGACCACGACGCTCGCTTCTTCGCCACCGTTCGTGACGATCTGGCGCAGCGGCTCTTCCATCGCGCGCAGCACGATCTTGATGCCCGCTTCCTGATCCGCGTTGCCGCCCTTCACGCTGCCGATCGCCGAACGCGCACGGATCAGCGCGACGCCGCCGCCCGGCACGATGCCTTCTTCAACGGCTGCGCGCGTCGCGTGCAGCGCGTCTTCGACGCGTGCCTTCTTTTCCTTCATTTCGACTTCGGTCGCAGCGCCGACCTTGATCACCGCCACGCCGCCCGCCAGCTTCGCAACGCGCTCCTGCAGCTTCTCGCGGTCGTAGTCCGACGTCGCTTCTTCGATCTGCGCGCGGATCTGCTTGACGCGCCCTTCGATGCTCGAACCTTCGCCCGCGCCGTCGATGATCGTCGTGTTTTCCTTGCCCACTTCGATCCGCTTGGCTTGACCCAGTTCTTGCAGCGTCGCCTTTTCGAGCGTCAGGCCGGTTTCTTCCGCGATCACCTGGCCGCCGGTCAGGATCGCGATGTCTTCCAGCATCGCCTTGCGACGGTCGCCGAAGCCCGGCGCCTTCACGGCA